>Ga0075123_10001566_pt1 | contig 11388 bp, 17 predicted proteins | sample AntAceMetag02UKX_FD_69808 | JGI IMG/M metagenome (GOLD analysis project Ga0075123, IMG submission 69808) | Saline lake microbial communities from Ace Lake, Antarctica - Antarctic Ace Lake Metagenome 02UKX | ecosystem: Environmental > Aquatic > Non-marine Saline and Alkaline > Saline | place... | reverse complement strand
AGGCTATCAAGGCTTGCTGGAAAGGTTGGTGTAATAAAAGTTGGGGCTAATTCAGAGGTTGAACTCAAAGAAAAAAGCGATAGAGTTGAGGATGCCATATGTGCAACTAAAGCAGCTATAAAAGAAGGTATTGTTCCAGGAGGAGGAATTGCTTTACTTAACGCTAGTACGATTGTTTCAGGCTTAAATGCAGGTGAAGACATTTTGTTAAAAGCTATTCAATCTCCATTCAATGTTATTATGAAAAATGCAGGGATGGAAGACTTTGAAAAACCAACCGAAGAAGGTGTAGGATATGATGTAGTAACAGGCGAAATGGTGGAGATGATTAAGTTTGGAATTATAGACCCACTACTCGTAACTAAAAGTGCTTTGAAGAATGCTGCATCTGTAGCCAATACTATTCTTGCAACTGATTGTGTAATTAATAATCTAAGAGCATGAAAGCAGTAGGGAAATACATATTGATAGAGCCTGCAAAGGCAAAGGAAGTTTCTACCAAAGGTGGGTTAATTTTAGGCGAGAACCATAGAGAAGATATAAGGTACAGAGAAGCCACCGTAAAGACAATTGGCACAATGGTAGCTGGAGTTAAAGACGAAGATGTTATCTATTACGATAGACACGCAGGGTTTGATATGGAAGTAGACAAAGTGATATATAAAGTAATAAAAGAATCAGACGTTGTAGTTGTTTTATGAAACGTTTAGAAGCCGATGACATAAAGGATTTAAGTCTACTAAAGCACTATAGGATAATACGCCAATGGGCTTGCAAAAACAATGGACTAACTAACGCAGATTTAGAGTTATTAATTTACCTAGACTGCATCGGCCTCTTTAACCGACTTGATTTTATAGATGGAGTTTACTCATATAGCTGGGATACCAGAAGGTGGTCTAAGCTAAGAGATAATGATTGGATAACGGTATTTGCTAAAAGAAATAAAACTACAACAAAGAGCAATGTGTACAAAGTTTCATTTAAAGGGAAACACTTAATTAAAAGAATGTACAAGATAATGCTTGGAGAGGAGGATATACCTACTAGTGAAAAAAGAAACGTTATAATGAAGGGGGGTAGTTACTCTCACAAAGTTTTATCAAAATCAATTAAGAACGTAAATAACGACAAAACAATATAAATTATGTACAATAATAAAAAATCGCCTTTCTCTATGAAGGGAAGTTATGCTTCTGCACCTAAAATGGTTTCTCCAAACACAAAAGTTCCTATGGAACCTATGGAGGAAACAGAACAAGATAGGGCTGACAAAGAAGTTATGTCTAGAGGAAAAGATGCTTTTGAAAAAGCTAGGACTAGAGGAGATATAGCTAAAGAAGTTAGCTTTGACTTAACAACCGCTACTTCTAAAGGAGATATGATGGGTGCTACTATTGCAAACTTGGTAAATAAATCAAGAGCAGTTAGTGCAGCAATGCCAAAAGAAACAGAAGAATCAGTTACGGGAGAATCTTCTCTTGTAAATCTTAATAAAAAGGATAACAAAAAATCTTTTAGTTCAGGAAGAATGAACAAATCTAACTTAGTAAAATCAGATGTAAAGGTTGGTGATTTTAAAAAAATTATAAAATAATTATGAAGAACATATTAAATCAATTAGGTTCAACTCCATTCAATGATGCTATCGACCCAATTACTGGTGCGTCAAATAAAGCAATTGGAGCAATAGAGCCAATTCAAAGACAAGTTGCAGACCCAACTGTTTCATTAGGAGACGGTGGTTTACCAATAGAAAACCCAACTGACCTGAACTTTAACAACGGAGCAAGAGAAATGGGTGTTATGATGTATGGTGGAAATAAAGCAAGAGGAATAAAATAAAAACTATAACTATGAAAAGCAATAAAATGGTGAAAACCAAAAGAATGTATGCTCCACAATCAGGACAAAATGCAATATGGGATGGCCCATTAAATGTAGATATTATGCCAAGAGGGTATGGTTCTAGTAGTGGATGCAAAGGTATTCAGTTGTTAGCTAAGAATATGCCAGCTTATATTCCAGGCCCTATCTCGCAGATAGCAAAAGGGAAGTACGGTGAAGGGATGGATTAACCCAATGGAGGACTTGAAACTTTACATTACCAATGGATTGGTAGTAATGGTAACTATGTCGGACATAGAGGTCATTTTAAAAATACTTCTATTAATAGTGACGATAGGTTACACTGCTTTTAAGTGGTATTCCTTGTTAAAAAAATATAGAAATGAAAAACATAAGTAAGCATTTATCTCACAAAGAAGGTGTTCGCAGTTCAACCGCAGCAAGATTAAACATAGATAACGAGCCACAAGAGACCGAATTGGAAAATATGCGTACTATATCCGAAAAGATATTTGAGCCTCTTAGAGTGCACGTGAATGGCCCTATAAGAGTTAATAGCTTCTTTAGAAGTGTCGAGTTAAACAAAGCAGTTGGTGGGAGTTCTACTTCTCAGCATTGCAAAGGTCAAGCTTTTGATTTAGATGACTCATACGGTAACGCTACAAATGCCGAGATGTTTGCTTTTATTAGAGAGAACTTAGACTTTGACCAAATGATTTGGGAGTTTGGGGACAATAAAAATCCTAATTGGGTTCACGTTTCGTATGTGTCTCCTAATAAGAATAGAGGTAGATGCTTAAAAGCTTACAAGGAGCATGGTAGAACTAGGTACACGATAATATAATGGCATACACGCAATTTAATTCTCCATTCTTAATGACTTCTAACGAGAAGAAATCAGGAATGACATCTGCCGAGAAAGCTAAGTATAAAAGGGAAACTGGAGGGACTTTGAAGAGACCTCAGCCAGAAGGTGGCGCTAGAAAAAAATCTTATTGTGCAAGGTCGGCAGGAATTAAAAAATGCAAAACCCCAGACGAGAAAGGTATGTGTCCTAATGACTACTCAAGAAGAAAATGGAAATGTTAACAGTAATAAATAAGAAATGAAAAAATCAGAAAAGTACGATATTAAAGAAGCAAGCAACCAAGACTTAACTGCTTCTGCTAGAAAAAATTATTCAGAGAACGCTGAGGCTGGCTTAAAAATGATGGGTGGAACTTCAATGGGTTCTAGCTTAAAACCTATGATGAGTAGTGGTTTAAAAATGTGCGGAAGTCAAGTTAGTAAACACATGAAAGCTAGCAAATAAAATGCCTTTTAAGTTAAATAGTGCGCCATATAATAAAGATGCTACACCTATATATGAATCAGACTTAGGGGCAGGTATTCTTGGTCAAAGCAATAACAATGGAACTATCTTAATAAACAATAAGTTAGACCCAAAGTTTCACGATGAGGTTATTAGGCACGAAGAAGTTCATATTAATCAAATGTCAAGAGGAGACTTAGACTACGACGAAAAAAATATTTACTGGAAAGGAAAGGCTTACTCAAAAAGTAATGCTAAGATAGCAATGGCTAGTCCTAAAACATCTCCTTGGGAAGCTGAGGCGTATAAGAAATCAGGTACTAAATATAAAGATAAAAAATACAATGTCTAAGAAATTTAAAGATACAAAGCTAGGTGTTTTTCTAGGTAAGACGGCTCCTCATATTTTAACAATAGCAGGTGATTTATTACCCGATGCAGGAGTTCTAGGAATAGTTAAAAACTTAATTGAAACAGACAAGACTATTAGCCCTAAAGATAAAGCCGAAGCACTTAGCCAAGCTAAAGAGATGTATCAGTTAGAAATAGCGGATAGGGACTCTGCAAGAAGCAGAGAGGTTGAAGTAAAAAAAGCAGGTAGCAAAGATATTATGATGGTAGCTACTGGTCTTGTAGGTTTGTTATCTTTTATTTTTATTATCTATGCCGTAGTGTACGAACCTTCGGTTATGGAAAATGATTTATTTGTTCACTTAATGGGTATGATAGAAGGTGTTGTTATCAGCAACATATTTGCTTATTACTATGGCACAAGTTCGGACAAACAATAAAACATAGGTAATAATATTAGTAAGATAATCTAATCAAATTTAATGCAATGAGAATAACTGACGAGGAACTAGAAGAAATCAGAGAGCAGCAAACTAAAATATCCCAAATTAAACAGGATTTAGGAACGCTAGAGATAAGAAAACACGAAATAATGGGTGTGTTAATGAATATTGACAAAGAAGTTGAAGAAACCAAAACTATCCTTGAGGACAAGTATGGTCGTGTTAACATCAATCTTGACGACGGTTCTTATACGGACGTTGAGGGTGAGGAATTAAAATCTAAGTAATGAGTAGTGTTATAAGAAAAATCAGCATAGGTTCTGATTACAAAAATGATGCAATGCACTACGCTGTAAGTCAGCAAGTGTACGGAGGTCACGAAATATCTAACATTCTCTTTGATGAGAAAGATAATTCTTATAACATCTACATCATAAAAAACGACGAGGTTCTTCCTTGGAAAAAGTTTAATAGCAATATGGCGGTGTCCATAGAGTATGATTTGCAGTATAGGTAGCGTATGAAGAGTGTTTATGATTTTATTGTAAAACCAATCAACGGAAGATACGACAACGTTAAGAAAGTTGGAGATGTTGACCTTATAGTAAATACTAGAATTGAAGAATATAAAAGCATTAGCAAAGTTGCAGAAGTTGTAGCTTTGCCAATGTCTATTAAGACAGATATAAAAGTTGGAGATATTGTTGTTATACATCACAACATATTTAGAAGGTTTTACGATATAAGGGGTAATGAAAAAAATAGTAGAGCTTTTATTAAAGAAGATATGTACGCTTGCCCTCCAGAACAGATTTATATGTACGGAGACAATATACCTCATTTGGATTATTGTTTTGTTAAGCCTTTAGTAAGCCACGATATATTTTCAATTGACAAAGAAAAGCCTCTTGTTGGCATATTGAAGTTTGGAAACAAACAACTATCAAAATTAGGTATAGAAAAAGAAGATTTAGTTTCGTTTAGACCAACATCAGAATTTGAGTTTGTTATTGACGAAGAACTATTATATTGTATGAAATTAATTAACATTGTTGCGAAACATGGACGTAAAGGAAACGAAGAGGAATATAATCCTAGCTGGGCAAGCAGCAGTTGAGGAATTAATAAAAGTAGCTAAAGAGCCTATTCTCGATGAAGAAGATGACTTAACAGCAGACAAGTTGAAGAATGCAGCAGCCACAAAGAAACTAGCTATATTCGACGCTTTTGAAATTCTAAATAGAATTAAGGAAGAAGAGGATATGTTGGATGACAAACCAAAAGAAGAGACTGACAAGAAAAGTAATTTCAAGGGTTTTGCTGAAGGTAGGGCTAAATTTAATTAATATGTACGAACAAACTTTATACAAAGTTCTCGACAATTACATTAAGGCAGCTACAATAAAAAAGAAGAACAGACACAAAACGTGGAAGTATGGTTACGATGCTGACCACGATATGGTTGTTATAAGTAAAACAGGTAAGATAGGAGAGATTTACGAGATACAAAATCTTAAAATAGCATTACCTGCTGAATCTAAGATTCATAACTTTAAAGACAAAAAATGGAGTAGCATAGCCTACCCTAAAGAATTAAGTAGAATAAAAACAATCTTTGATTGGGGGCAATATCCCGATGAGTTTAAGGAGCAATGGTACGATTACATTGAGAAGGAGTTTGAAAGGAGAGAGCAAGGATTTTGGTTTAATAATAAAGGTGGTAGCACTTACATTACTGGGACTCATTATATGTATTTGCAATGGTCAAAAATTGATATTGGAGCACCAGACTTTAGGGAAGCAAATAGATTGTTTTATATATTCTGGGAAGCCTGCAAAGCCGATTACAGATGCTTTGGAATGGACTATCTTAAAAACAGACGGAGTGGATTTTCATTTATGTCATCTGGAGAAGTTGTTAATCTCGCAACCATGTCTACTGATTCTCGATACGGCATACTTTCAAAGTCAGGGCCTGATGCTAAGAAAATGTTTACCGACAAGGTTGTACCAATATCAATCAATTATCCTTTCTTCTTCAAGCCAATCCAAGATGGTATGGATAGACCGAAAACAGAATTGGCATATAGAGTACCTGCTTCAAAGCTTACAAGAAGGAAGCTTGACTCTAATGAAAAACCAGAAGATATCAAAGGATTGGATACTACGATTGACTGGAAAAACACAGGAGACAACTCTTACGATGGAGAGAAACTGAAATTACTTATACATGACGAGAGCGGTAAATGGGAGAGGCCAAGCAACATCCTTAATAACTGGAGAGTTACTAAAACCTGCCTTCGATTAGGTAGTAGAATAATTGGTAAATGTATGATGGGTTCAACTAGCAACTCGTTGGATAAAGGTGGTGATAATTTTAAAAAATTGTATTATGGGTCAGACGTTACAAGAAGAAACGCCAACGGACAGACTAGCTCGGGATTATATTCTTTGTTCATACCTATGGAATGGAACTACGAGGGATACATTGATTCTTATGGAATACCTGTATTCGATAAGCCTGAAGTACCCACAGAAGACCCCTACGGAACCCCGATAACTCAAGGAGTAATACAGTTTTGGAATAATGAAGTAGCGGGTTTAAAGGATGACCAAGATGGATTAAATGAGTTTTACAGACAATTCCCAAGAACAGAACAACACGCTTTTAGAGATGAAGCAAAAGAATCGTTATTTAATTTAACAAGAATATATCAGCAAATAGACCACAATGAGTCTATGGCATCAAGCTCATTGGTAACTAAAGGAAACTTTCAGTGGGAGAACGGAATTAAAGACACAAGAGTTATGTTTATGCCACACAAAGATGGTAGATTTCATATTTCTTGGATTCCGCCTTTAGGTATGCAAAATAGAGTTGTACCAAAAAATGGTATACTTTATCCAGGGAATGAACACCTTGGGGCTTTCGGTTGTGATAGTTATGACATATCAGGAACAGTGGACAAAAGGGGTTCTAATGGTTCTCTTCATGGTTTGACAAAGTTTAGTATGGAGGACGCTCCTGCAAATCATTTCTTTTTGGAATATATTGCAAGACCTCAAACAGCAGAGATATTTTTTGAGGATGTATTAATGGCTTGCGTGTTTTACGGTATGCCAATACTTGCAGAGAATAACAAACCAAGACTTCTGTATCATTTTAAAAGAAGAGGTTATAGAGGGTTTTCTATGAATAGACCAGATAAGATATACAACAAGTTGTCAATAACGGAAAGAGATATTGGAGGAGTTCCTAACTCTAGCCAAGATATGATACAATCTCACGCTGCCGCAATAGAAACATATATAGAGGAACTTGTTGGAGTTTTAGGTGATGATGAGATGGGAGATGTTTACTTCCAAAGAACATTAGAAGACTGGGCTAGATTTAATATAAACAATAGAACGAAGCACGATGCGTCTATTAGTTCAGGCCTTGCAATTATGGCCTGCAACAAAAATAGATACGCACCTGTAAATAAGGTGGTAAGACAGAATATAAATTTAGGGTTGAAGAGATACGACAACTCTGGAAAGTTTTCAAAAATAATAAAGTAAATGAACGTAGGCGCAAATCCAAACAGTGTATTTCCTAGCCAAGTGGTTAGTGACACAGAAAAATCAAGCTACGAGTACGGTGTACAAGTTGGCAGGGCTATCGAGGCTGAGTGGTTCCAACAAGGAGGTAGCGGTAATAGATTTGCAACCAATCACAATAGCTTTCACACACTTAGACTTTATGCAAGAGGTGAGCAGCCAGTGCAGAAATACAAAGATGAATTAGCTATTAATGGAGATTTATCTTATTTAAATTTGGATTGGAAACCAGTACCCGTTATATCTAAGTTTGTAGATATAGTATCAAATGGTATTACAGAAAAAGAATACGAAATAAAAGCTTACGCACAAGACCCTAAAGCATTAAAAGAAAGAACGGACTACGCAATGAGTCTAATGGAGGACATGGTTGCTAAGGAAGAGATGATGCAGCTAGAGGCAGCTATTGGAGTAAATGGATTTAATACTGACAATCCTCAAGACTTACCTCAAGATGAAAAAGAGCTTTCTTTACATATGCAACTTGACTATAAGCAATCAATCGAAATAGCAGAAGAAGAGGCTATTAACCAAGTGCTTGCAAAGAATAAGTTTACAGAAATAAGAAAAAGATTTAATTACGATTTAACCGTATTAGGTATTGGTTCAGTAAAAACAACTTGGAATAAAGCAGAGGGTGTTGTGACAGAATATTGCGACCCAGCAAGAATGGTGTATTCTTACACCGACGACCCTAACTTTGAAGATATATACTATGTTGGAGAAGTAAAAGCTGTTTCTATTCCAGAATTGAAAAAGCAATTTCCCAATATAACAACAGAGGAATTAAAGAAAATAGAAGAAATGCCTGGCAATCGGGAAAACATCACTGGTTGGAATGGCTACGATAAAAATACAGTTCAAGTTTTATATTTTGAATACAAGACTTACAACAATCAAGTTTGGAAAATTAAAGAAGGAGTTAATGGCTTAGAAAAGGCTTTGCAAAAAAGCGATGACTTTAATCCACCAGAAAACGATACATTTAAAAAGGTATCAAGAACGATAGAGGTTTTATATAGTGGGGCAAAAATACTAGGTAACAATCAAATGTTACAATGGGAGCTTGGAAAAAATATGACAAGACCTTTTGCCGATACTACTAAGGTAGAAATGAATTATGTTATTTGTGCACCTAGAATGTACAATGGTAAGATTGATTCTATTGTAAATAAGATTACAGGATTTGCTGATATGATTCAGCTAACGCACCTTAAATTACAACAAGTAATGTCAAGAATGGTTCCTGACGGTGTGTTTTTAGATGTTGACGGACTAGCGGAAGTTGACCTAGGTAATGGAACGAGTTATAACCCAGCAGAAGCATTAAATATGTATTTCCAAACGGGTAGTGTTCTTGGTCGTTCTTTGACACAAGACGGGGACATTAACAGAGGTAAAGTTCCAATTCAAGAGTTATCTACATCAAGCGGTGGGGCCAAAATTGCCTCCTTGATTCAGACGTATCAGTACTACTTACAAATGATAAGAGACGTTACGGGACTTAACGAAGCTAGGGATGGGTCTACTCCATCTAAAGATGCACTCGTAGGACTTCAAAAGATGGCCGCTAATCAATCTAATGTAGCAACTCGACACATACTTCAAGCTAGTTGTTATTTATCTCTTAGGGCTTGCGAAAACATCTCAAGAAGAATTGCTGATTCATTAGAGTTTGCTTTGACTGCAAATTCATTAAAGAGTAGTATTAGTGAATACAACGTTGCGACATTGAATGAGATTAAAGATTTAAGCCTTCACGATTTTGGTATCTTCTTAGAGTTAGAGCCTGATGATGAAATAAAGGCTCAGTTAGAGCAAAACATTCAAGTAGCTTTGCAAACTGGAGGGATTGATTTAGAGGACGCAATTGATATTAGGCAAATTAAGAATCTTCAATTAGCAAATGAAATGCTAAAAAATAGAAGAAAGAAAAAGCAAATAGCAGAGCAAAAAGCGCAACAAGAAAATATGCAAGCGCAAGCAAACGCAAATGCAGAAGCTTCAGAAAGAGCTGCTATGGCAGAAGTTCAAAAGCAACAAGCACTTACTTCTGAAAAAGTTAGTATAGAGCAGTCTAAATCTCAATTTGAAATAGAGAGAATGCAAATGGAGGCTGAGATTAAAAGAGGGTTAATGGCTGAAGAGTTTAAATACCAAATGCAGTTAGCTCAAGCTAGAATAAAATCAGAGGCAGATAGAGAACGTCAAAACGAAGATAGAAAAGATAACAGAACAAAAATAGCTGGAACTCAACAATCGGAAATGATTGACCAAAGAGCAAATAATTTATTACCAAAGAACTTTGAGTCTAAAGGTAACGACAACTTACAAGGGTTTGGGACAGAACAGTTCGGCCCAAGATAATTTTTTTTAATTTATATTATATTATATTATGTCAGAAGAAGCAACAAAAGAAGAAGGTAGTTTCAAAATAAAGAAAAAGCCTACAATGAAGAAGTTAGGGAAACCAAACGAAGTAACAAAAATCAATTTACCAAGCAAACCTCCAGTAGTGGAAACAGAAGCGACAAAGGTTGTAATACCTTCAGTGAAGGTTGAGGATAAAAAACCAGATGCAGTCGAATCGGAGGCTATTGTTGAAGATAAAAAAGAAGAAATAGTAGAAGAAGAGCAATTTACTCAAATTCAAGAAATAACAGAAGATGAGGAAGAGGAAGTAAAAAAGGTTTCTCAAGAAATCAAAGAAGCTATAAGAGACGAACGTGTTTCTGGAAAGCCATTACCTGAGAATGTTGAGAAGCTAATTTCTTTTATGGAAGAAGTAGGTGGAACTGTGGAAGATTATGTAAGATTAAATGCAGACTACTCTAAGGTTGATAACAACACTCTATTAAAAGAGTATTATAAAAAGAAAAAACCTCATTTAGATGAGGAGGAAATAAATTTCCTTTTAGATGATAACTTTTCGTTTGACGAAGATTTAGATGAAGAAAGAGAAGTGCGCAAGAAAAAACTTGCGTTCAAAGAAGAGGTTGCAGAAGCAAAGAGTTTTTTAGAAGACTTAAAGGGTAAATATTACGATGAGATTAAGTTAAGACCAGGCGTATCCCAAGAGCAGAAAAAAGCGACAGACTTTTTCAACCGACACAATGAAGAGCAAAACTTATCAAAGCAGCGAAAAGACAGGTTTAAAAAAGCCACGTCTGAACTTTTAAACGATAATTTCAAAGGTTTTGAATATAACATCGGAGAAAAGAAATTCAGATATGGCGTTAACAACCCAACTAAAATTGCAGAGCAACAGTCAGATATGTCTAACTTTATTGGGAAGTTTCTCAATGACAAAGGAGAGGTGTCAGACCAACAAGGCTATCACAAGGCAATGTACGCTGCGGAGAATATGGACAAGATTGCAAGTCATTTTTACGAACAAGGTAAAGCAGATGCAGTTAAGGATGTTGTAAATAGTTCAAAGAACATATCAGACACCCCAAGACAAACATCAAGCGACAGTGTTTTCATTAATGGGCTTAAAGTTAAATCTGTAAACGGTATGGATTCTTCAAAATTAAAAATTAAAAAATCACGATTTTAACAATTAACAAAAACAAAAAAAATGGGACAATTCGGAACGGGCGACCCGCTAGGCGCTTTTAGCCTACAGCCAATGCCAACGAAAACAACGTTGACAGAAAATTATTTAAACTTTGCTGATGGAAGCGGAAACGACTTTGCACAGCAGTATTTACCAGAGCTTTACGAAGCTGAGGTAGAGCGATACGGAAACAGAACTTTATCTGGATTTCTAAGAATGGTTGGTGCTGAGATGCCAATGACATCTGACCAAGTAGTTTGGTCTGAGCAAAATAG
>Ga0075123_10001565_pt1 | contig 11389 bp, 11 predicted proteins | sample AntAceMetag02UKX_FD_69808 | JGI IMG/M metagenome (GOLD analysis project Ga0075123, IMG submission 69808) | Saline lake microbial communities from Ace Lake, Antarctica - Antarctic Ace Lake Metagenome 02UKX | ecosystem: Environmental > Aquatic > Non-marine Saline and Alkaline > Saline | place... | reverse complement strand
TTTTAATTAATTTAAATTTTGTTATCACTATTTAATTCGTATCATGTTTTTTGTTCTTCTTTGAGTTCTTTGTGCCTCCTTTGCGGGCTTTGTGGTAAAAATTCTTTTGCACAAAAAACGAAAATTTAACTTGTAATAATATAACGCAGCAAGCTTTAATTAAAAATTAAAAATGCAAAATTTTAAATGTAAAATTTAAAATGAAAGAAAAAAGAAAAAACTTTTGCATAAAAAACGAAGTTTTAACTTGTAATACTATAGAGAAGTTCTAAAATCTCAATTATCGAGAATCTTATACTGTCCAAATTGGTCTGATACAAAGCAGAGACAGGAATAAAATGGAAACGATCTTCATAAAATTCTTCAAGAATTTTAAAATTATCGACCGAGATTGGTAAATCCGCTTTGTTGGCAACAACGATCGTTTTTACCTTTACCCCATGAATTATATCCAGAGAATCGTCGGTAACCAATCCTTCGGGCTTTATTTTAATGTCAAGTTCACTTTCAAGCGAGAACAATCTATTATTAATTTTTCAACAAATTTCTTGCTTATGAAAGAAAAATTTGTTATATTTATAAATTAAAAATTATGACGATATTTTTTCAAATCATGTTTAGCATTTAATATATATGCAAGGAGTTTTAATGAGCGAAATTAAAATTGGACAAGAAATTGAATCCTTCTGTGGCAAATGTAAATCGAATACGATACATGTTATTACATCTATTGATCATGAAAAAATGGATAAACTAATGTGTAAAATTTGCAATGCCTATCACAAATATAGAAAACCAAAAGAAGCTGCTCAAGGGATTGCTGAATCATTATCAACAAAAAAAGAAAAAGAAGTTAAACCAAAAAAACGCCGTACCCGCAGGGACAAATGGAGTCGTTTATTGGACACAACGAATTCTGAATCAGCAGTTGATTATAAGATGGATATCAACTATGAATTAGCAACAGCGATTAATCACAAATCCTTCGGAATTGGCGTGGTGAAAAGCATTATAGACACTAGGAAGATTGAAGTTCTATTTCATGATGGTGAGAGGCTCTTGGTGCAGAATGTGAGCGCATAAAACAGCTTATAATATTTCTGCAAAAATTTTAAAAAACATTTTAGTATCCAGTATTTTTTAAATATTCATCAGATTCGATCTACATAGAATTTATGATACATTAATAAAGTGGAGCCAATTTAACAGTATTGACTCCATTTTTTTATATGATAGAATGTTCATATTTGTCCTTTTTCCCTATTTTCTACAATCCAGTATCAAACTTCCATTTTCATTGTACATCTAAAGAAAATAAATATCAGTGCGGAAAACTACGTAGTTTTATTGTAGCGTTTGGAGTTTGGATTAAACTTTCATAAATTATTTGGATCAAGCTTGCAACACACCCGGCAATGAACTTATAGCCGGGTGTGCACAATAACGAATAAAGTAACTACTCAATAGAAATTGCTTCTGAAGGACAATCGTCTGCTGCTTCTTGTGCGCATTCTTCAGCATCGGCAGGTACAACATCGACTATTACTACTGCAACATCATCATCACTCATTTCAAATACTTCAGGGCATGTGTCAACACAAAGTTCACATCCTGTGCAGAGATCGGGATCTACAGTTGCTTTCATTGGTAACTCTCCTTAAATTTATTTATTAATTATGAATTTGGATTAAAAATTTACAAATTAAATATTATGCCATCACAAACTATCACACCGACTACGTAAATGCTGCTTTTTTTTGAGTGCTAATATACAATTTTCTTTTGAAAAAGTCAAGTCTGATAATTGATAGAATAAATTTTTTTTCATCAAAATCCTAAATCTTTACCTTCGCCTTTATCTGATTACTACAAATAAAATTCACCACTTCAAACTTTTAAAATAAACTTAAATCAATTAAAAAAATTTCATCTTTGCAAACCAAATGTATATGTCCTTGTAATCCAGATATCAACAGTTTTCCCGGATGATTTAGCAGGGACATAGCGGCATTTTAAGGCAGCAGTTTTAGCGGCATTAGCGCATATTTCACTATTTGTTGTATTTTCTATTACGATAGCCCTTTCCACACGTCCGTACTTATTAATATGAAGATGTAACTTTACTAATCCTTCAATCCCTTTCTTCTGCAATTCATAAAAATATTCTGGGATGACTTCAAAAATTGGTCGTGGTTGAAAAATAGCAGGGCGTCCAGAAAGAATTCCTTGTCCTATCTGGTTAGAGAGCAGGTCAAAGTTAATCTCTGTGTCTTCAATTGTCAAATCATCCGGAATTGATTCATTTTCGCTTGGAATTGGAACTGCTGGTTTTGGAGGAGGTTTTCTGCGCATGCCCTGGCGGGTAATGGGAATGTCTTCTATGTTCAGTGAAGTGAAAATAATTCCTTCAGGTTTATTTTGGGTCAGATTAAATTTTGGAAATAAAAGAAATAATAAAATAACCAGGCATAAAACGACAATCATTGCTTTCTCAAGATTTATTTGATAATTGCGCTGCGCTTCATCTTTTTGATATTTTGACAAAATATCCCCTTGCTCGCGTATGCCTTAAATTATATCAAAAACATCTTTTTTAAGCCAACCAACATTTCCATCTGCCAATCGAATTTTTGCCCATTCTCTACTGTATTCCTCAATTTTAAATTTTGCGCCTTCATGTAATGAAAATAACTCGGTACCATTTACAGATGGCTCACCCAAAACATCAACCTTATCAGCCATTAATATGGCATATTTCACTTTAGTATCTTCATTAACTCTCATTATAAAAACTGATGCAACAATTAATAAAACAACGACAACAGGAATCATTATAATTTTTAATAAACGCTGGACTCTATCTCTTCTTAAAAGTATTTTTATAATGATAATGGCTATTAATCCCAAATAAAAACCAATCGTTAACCAAATTAATGCGGTCATGCTCAAAAAGTGTTTAACATAATAGAAAATTTCTGTTAAAGGCGGGGTTTTAATATTATCTACAACTTTTGTGTTTGCCAAACTAAGATTAAAGCCAACATCTTCATTTTTCGGATTCAATTTATAAGCCCGTTCATAATTAAGAATTGCTTTGCCAAATTGTTCAGTTCGATAAAATGCATTCCCTAAATTAAAATAAAGCTGCCAACTTTCATATCCGTTATTAATTATTTCCAGATATTTCGTAATTGCTTGGTCATATTTTTCTTGCTGATATAATTTATTTGCCAGATCAAAAACATGCTGATTGTGATCCGCTTTTGCTGCATTATTCATTAAAATTAATATACTAAATATTATTAATATTTTTGTCAACTTTATCATTGAAATCCTATACCAATTTATTAGTAAAAAAATAATGAGAAAAAAACATTTTTTTTATTCTGGATTATTTATAGAGCAACACAATTTTCCCAATATTATAGCAAACATTTGATAAATAAAATTAAATAGTAGAATTATTTATAGCAGAATGATAATTCTGCTATAATTTTTGATTCTATAGTATTACAAATCATTTCCTATATAGCGCTATTGCATTCAAATCACTTTTTCCAAAGAAACAATCGCTTGTTTTGCTTCATCTGAAAAAAACTTCATTTCATCGATCTTGGCTTCAGATGGCGCAAATCTTTGGTAGTCGCACATTTTCAAACACAATAGATATTGTTTAATGACTTCTTCTTTCATCCCCTTATTGTTCATTAAATCTTCCACTTCATCTGTTATGATCCCTGCGGAAGAGATATTTAATTTATCACCAAGAAACCCCATCAACGCATCGGAAATTTCTGCATAAAATTGCCTCTGCGTATCTTCTGTCAAATATTTTTTCGCTTTGGAAAGCCGCTTCATTGCCATTTGATTCGCTTTTCGACTACGTGCATAAGCAATATTTCCGCTTAATTTATCAAGATGACGGCGGTAGCCATAAGATGAACCGACTACGATCAATGGAAGAATCAAAATCAAAAAGAAATAAACACTTTTATAGAAATGTGATCCATTTTTTTTTAAATTTGAGGTACCGAGTTGAATAAATCGAATGTCCTGTCCAAGATATTTAACATCTTCCTTATTGTGTCCTGATGTTACTCCAACAAATTGATCATTTGATTTTTCAACATTAACAGGAATTTCCCTTGTGCGAATAACTTTATATTTTTTTAACCTTGTATCAAAATATGAAAGCGTCACTGGTTTTATTTTTTGCAAACCCGGATACCGCGGCACAAGTACATATTCATAGATTTTACTTCCTGTAATTCCTCTTTCATTACGACTAATTTTTTCTGATACTTTTGGAGGATACTGCTCAAAATCTGGTGGCAATTCAACTTTTGGGTTGGGAATCATTTTTATATTACCAGTACCAGAAATTTCAATTTTCAATGAAATAGCTTCATTAGTTTTTACCTGCTTTTTATCAACTAAAGAGGTTATATTATAATTCCCAACAAGACCGGAATAATTAGCCGGTTTACCCTCACTCGGAAGTTGCAGGACATTTATTGTAATCGGTTTTGAATTTACCAATTTTCTAACACTTCTGCCAAAAAATGGGTCATCAAAAAAACTATCAAATATTGACCTGCGTTTGGTCTGAACACGGACATTACATTCAATTTCCATCGCACCTATTTTCTTTTTACCAGCATCGGTAGGAAATAATGCCATTCGTTTTATTTCTGCGACTATATATTTTTGACCGTTTATGATTTCTTCGGAAGTTTGGGCTTGTTTTCCAATATCAAATTCTTCAACCCAAAATCCTGCAGTATTTGGTAATTTGGTAATACCGTATTGTGTAACTGAAACGCGAGTATAAATCTTAAAAGATACAATTAGCGGTTCATTAACATAAACCTTTCTTTTGCTTACGGTAACTTTTAAATAAAGGTTATTTTTATCAACCGGTGTTGCTTGCTGCTCGGTGGATGACATTGGTGATCTACGCTGCTGCCGTTGAGGTTGTTGCACTGCTGCTTTGACCACCTCAATCTGTATCGGTTTGGAGCGGTACTCTTTTCTAGCAAACTTCAACACTGCTGCTGGGATCGTAAATTTTCCCAGAGTTATCGCTCGATAAGTAAACGAATGTGATTTTGAAACACTCATTCTACCATTTATTATTTGGATATTCTGTGAAGTTCCAGAACTCCCCATGTAAGCGGCGAAACTGCTGATGTCGGGCATCTGTGGGTTGCCGGTATTATCAGCTTTATCACCCGAAACATCAACCGTTAAAGTAAAATTCTGATTCAATCCAACTTGTGCGCGATCGACTGATGTTTTTATTTCTATGTCTGCCGCAAACCCATTGGAAATTAAATTAATAATAAATGAAATTATAAAAAATATTTTGAATAAAGGCTGACCTTTAATCATGTATAATCCTCAAAAGCTTTTTTGTTAATTCTCTGCAAATTCGATTGTTAATTGGTAAATAGTGATTTGTAACTCAATATTTGTATTTATCAACCAATAACCAGTAACCAGATCACCAATCCTTAACAACCCGGAACCTACCAGTCTTTTTTGACTTTTTCTGTTTTTGTAAGTCTTTGTCATCTTCTTTGAGCGCTTCTAAAATTCTTTCTGCTTCTTCTTTTGTCATTTCTTGTTGATCTTTTTGTTGTTGCTGTTGTTGCTGTTTCTTTTGTTGTTGATCTTGCTCATTTTGAGACTGGTCTTGTTTTTTCTCTTGTTCTTGTTTGTTCTGCTCTTGATTTTTTTCACCCTGCTGTTGTTGATCTTGCTGTTGCTGCTGTTGTTGCTGATTTGATTGTGGCTTCTTCTGAGCCTGGTCTTTTAATTTTGCGCGTACGTATTCCATGTTATATTTGGCATCTTCATCATCTGGGTTCAATTTTAGCGCCTGGGTATAAGCCAATATGCTCTCTGGCAATTTGCCCATGCGATACAATGTATTGCCCATGTTATAATAGGATTTAGATTGTGCTAAAATATCATCATTTGAAAGGCTTTTTTCATAATCTTTCATCGCCTCTTCAAATTTCTTTTTTTTGTGCTGGGTATTTCCGATATTAAAATGAATGACCGGGTTTTCAGGATTATTGACCAGGGCATCACGATATTTATTATTCGCTTCATCATATTTTTCTTCAATAAATAATTTATTTCCTTCCTGCACTTGCTTGCGCCCTGCTTGCGCGAAAAGGCTCAATGGCAAAAATATACATAATAATAAAAAATTAAAAAACATCTTCATAATCATTTTTAAAATCTCCCGCGCCATTCAGCTTTTACCTTCTTTCGTTCCGAGATTAAAACTTCAACAATTAATAAAATAATAGCAAAAATTAAAATATATTGAAACCGGTCTTCGTACTGAGAAAATTTCAAGGAAGCCAATTCTTTCTTTTCCATTTTAGAAATATTATCATATATTTTATTCAATTCACTTTCACTTCCTGAAGCCCGGTAGTATTTACCTCCTGTTTGCAAAGCAATCTTTTCCAGGGTGAGTTCATCCAGTTTACTTGTAACAACCTGACCTTCTCTGTTCTTTTTAAATCCAAGATTTCTTCCTGATTCGTTATATAAAGGAATTGGGTCTCCGCCGACTGAACCGACTCCAACAGTATAAATAATAATACCTTCTTTTTCTGCAACTTCTGCCGCTTTCAATGGCTCGCCTGCGTGGTCTTCCCCGTCAGTAATCAACACCAGTACTTTATGTTTACGTTCCCTTTGTTCAAAAGTTTTCGCTGCTAGAAAAATTGCTTTGCTAATCGCAGTGCCAGGCGTTGGAATTAAATCGGTATCCATGATGTCCAAAAACATCTTTGCCGCGCCATAGTCCAATGTTAATGGGCATTGAACAAATGCTTCACCGGCAAAGGCGATTAGTCCAACACGATCACCTTCAAGTAAATCAATAAATTTTCCTACGGCATGTTTTGCTTTTTCCAGCCGGTTCGGTTTAATATCCTCTGCTTTCATGGAAAGAGAAACATCTGTCGCTATTAAAATATTTACGCCTTCTCGTTTAACTTGCTCTAACCTGGTACCAATTTGGGGTTTTGCCAGGGACAAAATCAAAAATATTATCGCGACAATAATAAGTACAACTTTCCAAATTTGTCGTTTTCTGCTGATTGATAAAGTTAATTTCTGAATTAATTCCAAATTTCCAAACCGTGACATTGCTTTCTTTTTCCAGCGAAATACAAAAACAAAAAATAAAATCAGCAATGGGATTAACCATAATAGATGCAAATAAACTAAATTATCGAATCTAATCATTTTTTTTATTACCTTATTACCTAACCTGGAGAGGCCAGATCCAAATAAAAAGAATCTCACGCAAAGCCGCAAGGGAATCGCAAAGTTTTTTTTAGATTTTCTTTGCGTCTCTGTGTCTTTGCGTGATTTTTTTTCCACATTGTGCAAGAAATGAACTTTTTAGATACTAAATAAACTAACCAAAATAATTTAAACCAATAACTAAACGCTACCAACTATTACGGTATTTTTCTAAATCTCGTATTTGCCAAAATAATTTCTAATAATAAAACACCTAATGCAATCAATAAGAAATTCACAAAAAGTTCTGTATAACGAGTAAATTCTTTCACTTCGATTTTGGTTTTTTCCAATTCACCTATTTCATTATAAATTTTTTCAAGACTGGTTTCATCAGTTGCCCGAAAATATTTACCGCCAGTAATGTTGGCAATTTTTATGAGCACATCTTCATCAATGTCAACTTTCATTGGGACGTATCGTTTTCCAAGAAACGGATCATCAATGGGATAAAGAGCCTCACCACGCTTGCCGGCGCCAATAGTATAAATTCTTATTTTCATTGTTTTGGCAATTTGGGCAGCGGTTACAGGATCCAACTCGCCGCGGTTATTACGCCCATCTGTCAATAAAATTACAACCTTACTTTTCGCTTTGCTCGTTCTCAATCTATTAACACAATTTGCGATCGCCAACCCAATAGCTGTACCGTCTTCAATCATCCCAATATGTATTTCTTTTAAAAACTTTAATAAAATACCGTAATCCAGGGTCAATGGACATTGGGTAAAACTCTTCGCAGAAAAAACAACCATGCCTATTCGGTCATTGGTGCGCGCTGAAATAAACTTACTGGCAACTTCTTTTGTCACATCTAACCGATTTTTATGCCGTGCTAAATCTTCAGCTAACATACTGCTGGAAATATCCATTGCCATAATTATATCAATTCCTTCGGTAGTAATTTTTTCTTCTTTTGTACCTGATTGTGGTCTGGCAAAAGCTACTATTAATAGAGCTATTACGATCAATCTGAAAACAAATATAATGTGGCGATATTTTTTTGAAGGTGTTGAACTGATATTTTTTAAATTACCCAGGTTAGAAAATCGCAACGTGCCGCTGGCTTTATTATTTCGGCTGATATACCAATAAATCAAAAATAGTATAATTGCCAGCAGCGCTAAAAATTCTGGATTGTGAAATCTAAGCATTCCTCAGTCCGCCTCCTTCTCTTCAGTCGATTCCGCACCCGTCGTTTCCTCTGTTGAATCGATTTCTGCTTCTGTTTCGCTCTCTTGCAATTGTTCTTCCTTTGTTTCTAATTCCGGTTCAACAATGATCTTCGTGTCTTCAATTATTTTATATGCAAGCTCAGTTGTTTTTGTATTCTCATCATCCGTCGGAATATATTTGGCGAATTTCACCATATCGCAACTCATTAAAAAATCTTCCACCAAATCAATTGTTTCTTCCTCAATTTGATCTTTTCTCATAATATTGATCAATTGGAAAGTTGTCATTTCCAACGCAATGATGAAAAATCTATCCTCGATATAATGACGAATAATTTCTGAAATTCTAATGTAGTACTGTTTTATTTCACTCTTTTCTAATAACTTTTCGGCTAATAATTTTTTAAGTTCATCAAGAGCGACAACGTGAGCCAGTAATTTGGGTTTTCCCCGGTGAGGAATTAATGATTTACCATCTCTGAAGCGTTTGATGAATATGTAAATTAAAATCCCAATTATTAAAATTAAAACCCCGGCGATAACAAACCGAATAATCAGCCACCAATCTTTCATGATCTCCAGCGGCGTTTTAATATCTCGAATATCACCTTCTTCGCTGGGTTTCAAACTTTCAACGGTTATTTTTATACCTTCGGTCGTTAATTCGTTCCACAGTGTATCGCCCACTAAAGAATAATGAACCGTTACCGGGGGAATTTCATAATCTCCAATATCATAGGTTGAAATATGATACTCCCGCCGCTGAATAATTTCTCCTTCAATTTTTTCAGGCTCAGCATCTTCATAATCTTGAATTTGAAAAGCGCCCAGATTCGCTCCCATATCAGGCATTTCGATTTCAATTTTTTCTTCATGGGTAACAACGATGGAATATTTTATCAAATCACCAATTCTGATACTGTTTCGATCAACTTTTGCTTCAAGTGATATTTTTCCATTTGAAGCGTGAAGGCAGTTGACAAAAAATAAAAAAATGCTTATAGCTATTAAACTATTATTTAGCTGCTTTTTTCTATTCATCCGGTACAACCTCAAATCACAAAATCATTTTTTAATCATCATTACTTTATCTTATCTCAAAACATCATCGTAAATTTTCACACCTTCAGCACGCATTAATTTCTGGGCTAAATCATCATAAACCTGTTGTTGTTTTTCCATCACTAAATCTTGAGCTACTTGTTGCTGAACTTCCTGAAAAGATTTTTCCCGTGTTATGTTTCCATCTTTATCTTTTTCAGCATACTTATCCTTATTCGCTTTGTAATAAAGCTCAACATCTTCTGGAGTAACATTTACCTTACTTGAAATTTCTGCCTGTAAAAGCTTACGAACCATTATTCCTTTCTTCGCTTGAAAAGCTGCTTCAATGATTTCACTGTCTTTTTCAAGACCTTTCCTCTTTGCTGAATCGTATAATAATTCTGTTAAAATATACTGTCTTAAAAATTGAATCTTCATCTTTTTGTTATTGTATTGCGATTGAAGTTCGGGCGGTAATTGAGTCAACTCAAAATCAATATCACCCTGCGTAATTTGATGTGTTCCAATGAGAGCAACTACTTTTCCGGGGCGTTTTTTATTAATTTTTTCTGGCTCTAAACTTGTTGATTCTTTCAGAGATTGGTTTGCATCTTCCGGTCTCTCTAATCTTTCTAAACAAGCAATAATCTTCTTATCTATTGATTTTTTTAAGTCATCTTTTGGATTAAAATATTTGGTCCGAATGTAAAATGCGAGAGCATTTTCATAATCCTTTAGCCGTTCAAAATAGATATCTCCAATTGTATAGCTGACGTTTGCTTGCTCTTTATCATTTAATTTGTAAATTTGTAAATATCGCGCATACTCTTCTGCAGACTGCTTGAACAATTGGCGATTATAAAGTTCGTTAGCATAATTGCGAGCTTTTTCCTTGCTAATATTAGGCTGATTCTCCTGGTTGCACCCAATCATTAATAGCATCAAAGCGGCAAAAAAAAGGGCTATTAATTTTTTCATTTTTTAGTTTCCTCCAATATTAAAAATTTTACAGCTAACTTGAAATATTCATTCGCCACGAAGTCACAAAGTTTAAAAAAAATAGATTATTCCTAATGCGCTAAAGCACAAGTTAAACCTCAAATGTGAAACGTGAACCGGAAAAAGCGTTTATGAGATGTTTTTCGTTTCACGTCTAACTTTTCACATTTCACTAAAATTAAAGTATTGTTCAGACTAATAAAAGTTTAGTTTTTAAAAATAATACTAACGAAATCTTTTTGCTCGCAACTTAAAAAATCGAATAAGTGGTTCAATATATGGATTATCAGTACGGACATCAATATGATCAATATTAATAGATTGGAATAATTTATCCCGAGCCACTTTATCTTCCAAAGACCTGCTTGCATACTGCCCCCTTACTTCAGAATAAGAAGTATCAACCAATATCACTTCACCAGTTTCCGCATCTTCAAGTTCAATAAATCCAACATCAGGCATTTCCATTTCTCTTGGATCAGTGACCGTAATTGCCACAATATCATGGCGCCGGTTAGCGATTTGAAGCGCTTTTTCATATCCAGTATTTATAAAATCAGAAACGAGGAACACAACACTGCGCCGTTTTGTAACTCTATTGAGATATTCCAGCGCTCCTGAAATATCAGTTTGAGTTCCTTTTGGCTCGTGATAAAGAAGTTCACGTAACACCCTCAGAACATGAGCTTTACCTTTTTTGGGTGGGATAAATTTTTCAATACCATCTGTAAAAATTATTAATCCTACTTTGTCATTATTTTTGATCGCTGAAAACGCAAGCAGCGCACAAATCTCGATTGCTATTTCTCCTTTCATCCGTTCATACGTACCAAAATTTC
>Ga0075123_10001564_pt1 | contig 11396 bp, 4 predicted proteins | sample AntAceMetag02UKX_FD_69808 | JGI IMG/M metagenome (GOLD analysis project Ga0075123, IMG submission 69808) | Saline lake microbial communities from Ace Lake, Antarctica - Antarctic Ace Lake Metagenome 02UKX | ecosystem: Environmental > Aquatic > Non-marine Saline and Alkaline > Saline | place... | reverse complement strand
GATAAAGTCTGTGGGATTAAACCGAAACCTAACCCCGCTATCAATACCTTGTCATAAGTAAATCCTTCAAAAAAACCTTTATACAAATAGTCACAATCAGTACATTGTCCTAGAATTATACTTACATAGTTCTCAGTATTCCATAATGCAACTCCATTAGTAAATATCATTTGAGTAACACCATTATCATCCTTAGAAACACTAAAGTTCGTACCTATGTAATCTTGTAAATTGCTATCTATAAATTTCATATTTTTATTATATTAACATAAAACTGCTTGTGAAATTGCACCACTTGTTATTCTTCCAGCAGTAACCGCATTAGAATTATAGGTAGTATTAAAACCTTTATACCCAGTCCAAGCAGCTGCTGTTGTTCCGCCTGAATCTGTATATACATTAGTTCCATTCCCTGGTAAAGTCCCTACTCCATCGTGCCATAAGGCTTGAGCAACTTGATCACCACATATATCAGCTGAAAATTTACTTGATATCCATGTTCCATAAAAAGCAGTTAAAGTAGTACAAGTAACTTTAGATGCAACAATTCCCGCTGTTCCTGTTATTCTAAATCCATTAGCAGAAGAGGTTAAATAATAACCTGCTGCTAAAAATGTTGTTTGACTCTGGTTTATATAGCATTCATCACCAAGATTTACACCTCCTGCTGTTCCATTGTGGTAATATGTTTGGTTAATTGTAGCCGAACAAGCATTTGCTTCACTTGTTTGAACAGTTGAAGAATTAAAAGATATTATTCCTGTAGTACAATCTTGATCGTATCCATACCACGCTGAAAATTTATATGGAGTAAAAACCCCATCTCCTTGACAAGCTACGGTTATATCTTCTTCAACATCTGTAGTGTCATACGTTGTATCCCAGGTTCCACCTGTCTGGTCTGCTAATTCTCTCCAAGGATATCTTGCAGTACCACTTACAGTGATACTAGAATTAACCCCTAACCCTAAAACAAATACTTTAATACCTCTAAAAACACAAGTAGCTGTTGTTATTTGTAAGGCATCATAATCTGCCTGTGTAAAAGCATCATCTCCTCCTCCTGGAGGAGCATCCGTAATCATAATAATATATTTAGCCGCAGATGTTCTAAAATCATTTACAAAATTCGTAGAGTTAACAACTAAGTTAAGACCTATGTCCATTGGCTCAGGTGTTCCAGCCCCATATCCTAATTGAATACAAGAACTTCCTGTTACACCACCATTTAAATTATCTACTGCCGTTGTAAATGAAGATCCATTATTTGTTGTTGATGTAGGAAACATTTCCCATGCAGTTATTATTTGATATTTCCCTGTGCTTCCTTGATTGTTATATTTCTGAGCTGTAGGTAAACCAGTGTACTGAGAACACGCTGAGTAATTTGGTGTTGCATCATTTTCTTCATCTACAGTAATCATTGATAATCTATAGTTGCTACTTGACTCTGTATTTATATGTGCAATCACAGAAGAAAGTCCTGTTTTTACCGTTTCAATAACTGGACCCATACTACCCGTATAGTCAATTATAAATGATACATCTAATCCTTGAGAACAAGGTTCAGTGGCATCATTTGGTAAACTCCCTGTAGGGTTTGGCAAGCAGTTTCTATTTAACGCAGGGTAACTTATTGTTGAACCGTGCGTATTACCTCCATTCACTATATCATACATATGTATAATACCCATACTCTGAGTACCATTGTAATCAGCATACTTGGCTTCTCTTGCCATTTTCAGCAAATTAAGTGTTCCTGTAGTAGGTACTGCCATTTTATTTAGTTTTTAGCATTAGTTCAACTAAACCTTCTAATCTATCTATCTTAGCATCCTGTTCTTTTATTGCTTCTATAAGTAATCCCACCATATTTCCATATGCTACAGAGTATTTACCCTCACCATCTTGCTGCACGACCTCTGGAAGCACTTCTAATACTTCTTGAGCAATCACACCAATCTTAGTTGTTTTGTCCTCTACGTCATTCCTAGTGTACGAGACACCTCTTAATTGAGTAACTTTATCTAAAGCATTCTCTATTGTCTCAACATTCTCTTTCACTCTAGCATCAGAGTATGCAATCACATCTCCAGTAGCTCTTATAGTTCCCGAGACGTCTAGTTCATAAGAAGGTGTTGGATCGCCAATACCTATATTACCAGATGTATCACTAATAGTTATTGCTGTACCTCCAGAACCTCCAGCCATTAAGGTCAAAAGATCTCCTTGAGAATAAATAGAAAAATCAGCACTTAAGCGTATATTACCATTAACTTCTAATTTTTCTTGAGGGTTTGTTGTATTAATCCCTACATTCCCTAAAGTATCAATAACCATTCTCTGAGCAACCTCATCATTTACAAAAAACTTAAGTTTATTATCACTTGAATTAAACTTAATAGCCGCTGTTTGTGACCCAACAGCTTGAGCGTCTTCAAATACAATACCAGCGTCCGTTTCTTCAGTATTGACAATCATTAAGTTTTTAGTTGCTCCGTAAATAGTTAAATCATCTGAGAATCTTCCAGTTCCAGTGACGTCTAACTTATAAGTGTCACTTGTATTATTTATGGATACATTACCGCTTGAGTTGATAAGCATTTTTGTTGAAGTACCTGCTCCATTTCTAAAGTGCTGAACATCTCCGTCTAGATAATTATGACTAGTTCCATTGTATCCAATTCTAAATCCAGCATAAACAACATTAGAAACATTTTTAGCCTCAACTTGAAGTTTTGAATCTGGACCAGTGTTTCCAATTCCAACGTTACCACTACCTAGAATACGCATTCTTTCAGTTAAGGTGGTTGTACCACTGTATGTAGTATTAAATACTATTGCTGCCGGAGTACTAGTAGCGCTTAAACCACCATCTTGCCTAAATTCTATAGAACCTCCATATCCTGCATAAGCTCCACTACCGTGAGATGATCTAGCTCTAATCCCACCCCACAGATCTCCTGATTCAGAGGGGGCATAAGCCCCTTCACTATACTGGAATGTCTGATAAGGCCCTCCTTGTGATGTACCAGCAAACTCCAATATTAATGCATCACCTAAGTCGGTGTTAGATACGACGTGTAGTTTCGCTTGGGGATCTGTGGTGTTGATTCCTACATTCCCATCAGATTTAACACGCATTTTTTCATTACCAGAAATATTAAACTTTATATTTAGTGCTTCAAGCGCTAAATCTCTATAAAGATTAGTGCTTCTATCATAAGATAAAACCCTAGATCCATTAGCAATATCCTCACTTAACTCTAAAACTTTAGCAGCGCTATTACTTAATGATAAAGTTGCCATAGGATTAGTTGTTCCGATTCCTACGTTACCATCACCCTCTAAAGTCATAATAGTAGGAGCTTCAGATGCACCAGCCCAATCATATCCACTAGCTGATTGTCCTCTTACTTTAAATTTTAATTTTGTAAGAAGAGTTGTATTACTTGTTCCTTCAGCCCCAATCCAAGCGTGTCTACCGTGTCCAGATGCATTAGCTTTACCTACTAGCTCTATAGCAGCTGCTCCAGTAATTGTACCAGCAGTACTTGAATTAGCGTTTATCTGAGAGTAAATAAGCTTATCTACTACAGAGCTTGAAAAATTAGTTATTTGTTCATCAGCGGTTACTATTTGCAATTTTACCCCAGGATTTGTTTCTCCAATTCCTAGATTACCTGTAAAATAGCTATTATATCCAGGTCTTCCATCTAGAAGAATTGTAGCTGCCGCCGCTCCCCCGTGCAGAGTAAGTTGAGATCCATTTGTTGCACCCCATAAATCCATCGCCTTGTATCCAGCAGCATAAGCTCTTATTAAGGTAGCATTACCACTACTCTTGATATGAAGTTTTGCTGTAGGGGCTATCTCTCCAACACCTACATTTGTATTACCTGAAACTGCAAGAGCTAAATTCTTCCAAGCTGTTTGTTGGTGAATAGCTTCAATAATACCTACATCGTTAGTTTCATCGTAACCTAAAATAAGTGTTTTTGAGGGAGTTGTAGAACTAGATAAAGCTAAAGCATAAGATGTTTCAACACCTCTTACAAGATCAGGACCAACTATATGTGTTTTGTTTAAAGGATTATTTGTGCCAATTCCTACATTACCAGTTTTAGATATAAATAATCTAGACGTGTAAGACCCATTTATATTTTCTTGGAAGTTAAGAGCTGTTGCTCCACTCCAGTTTTCTGTGTTTATCCTATAACCATACGCTCCACCATCACCAAGAAAATCAATTATTCCATCTTGGTCTCCTGCATCACCTACATTATTACTATCTCCATTTAAAATCAAATGAGCAGCAGCGGTGTTTGTTATAGTAAGAGATCCTGTTAAAGGATAACCTGTTCCGGCTGATAAAGGTAAGTAAGGTCCTGCTCCAGAACCCGGTATAGTGTTTGTTTTTACAATGTCACCATTTGCATCTGTTCCTAATAAATAAGTTGGAGTACCAGTATTATTTGTTGAATCATATGTGTTAAATTGTACAATTCCTTCTCCTCTAACTGTTACTATAGGAACTACAGGATCAGCTGTAGTACCTAAACCCCCAGCCATAATAATGTCTCTATAGATAGCATCATTAACTCTAGCTTGTAAAACTAAACTTCCTGCTAATTGTGCAAAATCCCCTACTAAAGCATCTGTTGTGAAAATATGTGCATTTGCAGTATCATCTTCAGCATTATCAACATAGGTAGATCTGCTACCTGTTATATTAAGCATACCATTAATGTGGAGCTTAGATAATGGAGTTCCTGTTCCAATACCAACATCTCCAGCTCCAGTTATTAAAGCGTAGTTAGATGTTCCTGTTCCAGCAGCTTCAAAAAAACCTCCAATATTTATACCAGCCTGTGTTCCTGAATTAGATCCAACTCCTTTTACACCATATGACGTACCTGTTCCTGCTGTTCTATAGGTTTGACCTGTTATTCCTCTTCCGCTACCTTCGTAATTTAACCCATAAATAGCAGTACCCCCAGCTAAACTACTAAATGCCTGTATTTTAGCTGTTGTTGATACATTAGTTGTTCCTACTGATAATGTTGTAGATACAATCTGATTTCCATTTACATGTAGTTTTGCTGTTGTAGGACTACCTGTTCCGATACCAACGTTTCCAGAAGGGTCAATTCTTACCTTAGTGGAATTACCAATTCTAAAATCAGCTATATAAGTACCTGGTGTATTTGTAACATCAACAACTAATCCATTTCCTGTTGTAGCTGCTGAGTTTCTTAAAAATGCGATAGCCGTACCGCTAGCTGTAGCCTTATTAACTTGCAAGGGTATAGTTGAAGTTATATCTGTTCCTATTAAAACATTATCCGTAAATCTACCTGTTCCAGATACATCTAACTTGTAGGTGTTGTTCGTGTTTCCTATTGATACATTACCACTACCTTTTACTAAGAATTGAGTTATAGGTGTACCATTAGTATCCGCTATAACTTTGAATTGATCATAGTTACCATTTTGACTTGTCTCCTGACCTATCATCAAGGTAGTTCCAGTAAAACCTCCATCACCACCGTAAATAGCTACTCCATTATCAACTGATGTATGTGTAAAAGTGTGCGCCGCTGGGTAATTAGCTGTGGAGGTAGCATCTGGATCCGCTATACTATTACCATCAAATCTAGTTGTTCCTAACACGCTTAATTTATAAGCTGATACAGGAGGGGTAGCTATACCGACTTCACCACCGGTATCAATTCCAACTCCAGCACCGGTACTCCCTGTTAAGTTCAATACTCCACTCGCATTTTTCCATATTCTACTTGAAGAGGAATTTGAACTAGTTATTGCTATTCCATTACCTACTCCATCCCCATCTTGCCTTACTTGTAAAACACCTGTGCTACTTACCCCTGTTCCTCCATCTATAATAACAATTCCCGCAGTAGTAATATCATTCCCACTATAGGTTATTGGGGCATCTTGTAAAGTCACTGAAGTACCTGTTCCAGACCACGCTGCTAATGAACCACCGCTACCTGCTCCATCTAATGTAGAGGAGTTATCTAGTTTCTGCCACTGATTTGTGCCATCTGCATCTGTAAAAATACACCAGTCACCTACAGCCCACTCGTTTGGATCGGTTGAGATATCATTTGGAGTTGCATAACCAGCAACATTTGTAATATAGTAATCACCTTCTACTTCTTTTACAGTAGCTGTTAGATCTGGGAACCCACCTGCTGGAGAGAATGTAACTGTTACCCCACTTGCTACGGTTACTGCCGCACTTAATACAAGTGCTGTTTGGCTTGTAACTGTTGCAACTGTAATTGCAAGTCCTGTTATTCCTTCCCCAGTAACTATATCTCCTACAGCTACTATTTCTGTTGGCGCTGCTGTTAAAGCAACTGCTGTAGTTGTAGTAGCAGCACTTGTGACACCTGTTGTTCCAGCTGCCCAAACACCTTTATAAGTTAATACTCCAGTTGTTGCATTATTTAGTTGTTGTAAGTTTACAGCATCTAGATTTGTAGTACCTGCTGTTACATTCCTGATCTGCCCACTAACATTAACCTCTCCAGCACTAGCTATTGTAACTTGACCTGTAGCACTTTGTTGCCCCGATGGTCTTAAATATACAGTACCTGCTCCTGTTGCTGAAAGAATAACAGCAGTATCACTTGATACAAATCTTGAATCCGCTGTAACAGTACCTGTAAAAGTAGCGTTACCTGTTGTGTCTATTATTAAAGTATTAATATTATTTGTTGAATTTCTAACTGTGAAATCATCATTATTAATACCAGTGGTTCCAGCAGTTATATTCCATTGCTGATCTGTTCCATTTGAATTTAATAGGTTTAATCCTCTATTTTCACCTGTGCTAATATCGTCTATATCAATAGTTACCATATTATCAAAAATACCTGTACCCGTAGAAGTTATTGCCCCTGAGTTTATTGTACCTCCAAAGGTTGCATTACCAGAAGCATCTATTGTATACCTAAGAGTGTTAGTATTAGAATACATTTTTAACTCATTACGGTAATATATACCTAAACGATCAGAATCACCAAAAGAATTTACAACACCTTCTGTTATACCTAAAAAATTAGTTGTAGTAGTATCTCCAAAGTGTAATTCACCTCCTTGAGTCATTCTAATTCTCTTTATACCCCCAGTGGAATAACTACCAACCTCTGTAGTGTTATTTGCATTACCTATGAAGTTTCCATTAGCCGTAATAGTCCCTGTAGAAGTTATAGAACCTGAACCTATTGTTCCTGGGAAGGTAGAAGCACCTCCTGCTTTATTTATATGAGCAGTCTGTCTACCCGCCCAACCAGTACTCCAGTTGTCAGGAGATGAAACTACTTGTAGTCCAGCTTCTGCATTTATGTAAACATTTTCATCTGTTTGACCAGTTGCATAACTAGAACTCTCACCAGCATTTAAAACTATTTGCTGTCCGTTACCTCTTATAGCACCAACAACTTTTGTATATCCATTAATAATTAAATTACCTAAAAAGGTTGAGTTGTTATTTGAGCCGTCTATCATTAAAGCATCCGTTCCCCCTGCTGTAAGCCTTAAAGTGTTTGCGGCTGATCTACGCATACCAGTATCAATATCATCAAAGAATCCGTAATCTACTTCCGTAGCTGACGCTTGAGAGCTTACTAATACTCTTCCTTTATTAGTAGCATTTCCTACTATAAGAACTGTGTCTGGTTGACTATTAAATTGAAAAGAAGCTCCTCCTCCTTGGGAAGCACTATCAGAATGTCTAAATGTTATATCACCTACTTGCCCTTGGGAAGTGTTATCACTAAATCTTATTGTAGCGCCAGCAGTATTTGTATCATTAAAAAGATTCAATAATATACCGGGGTCTGCTACAGTATCTGCTATAGTTAATGGACCTGTTAATGTTCCACCAGCTAAAGGCAGGTAAGGCCCAGCAGCGGATCCTGGAACTGTATTTGTTTTTACAATGTTCCCTGAAGCGTCTGTACCTAATAAATATGTAGGTGTTCCTGTGTTGTTTGTAGAATCGTATGAGTTGAACTGTATAGAGCCTGATGAATTAACATCCACTCTTGACACCTCGCTACCACTCGTCCCGGTTTTAAGGGTAATCCCCCCAAACTCAGAAGCTAAAATAAGGTTATCCCCTGTATTGTGGTGCTGTATAAAAGATCTACGTGTTCCTGCTTGAGAAAACAGCATATAAGGATTTCCTGTAGCATTCCCGTTTAGTTCTAATAGAGCATCCCCCGCATCTGAAATCTCTAATTTAGTTCCTGGAGTAGATGTTCCAATACCTACATTGTTAGTGTCTTTTTGAATATACAATCCATCGAGTGAATCTGCTTTTAAATGAATAGAGTTCCATGCTGCTCCCCCAGTATCTACACCACTTATTAAAAAATCAGTCCCAGAATTAGCTAAAGTTACCCCAGTGGTAGAGTCTCCTATTTTTACATTACCAGAAACCTCTAAAGTAGCGCTTGGATTATTAGTTCCAATACCTACATCTCCTCCAGATTCTATTGTTAATCTAGCTGTTGCATTAGTATAAAGCTGTAAAGCAGCAGCTTCATCATTACCTAGATAGGCAGTGTTACCCAAACTATTTGTAAAAATAGTTCCCGCATCACCTGTTATACCAGCTTTTACAATAGTGTTTCCTCCATCTTGTTTAAATTGTAGTTGAGGATTATCATTCTCATTATTGTTATCCGTATCTGATTCTATAATTACAACCGAATTACCAACAGTTTCAGATGATACATGTAATAATCCTTGAGGAGAGGTCGTCCCAATACCTACACTACCATCTACTGTAAATCCTGTTAACCACGTAAAAGCCATATATATATTTTAATTTTATTATTTATTTTACAGACAGACTTTTATATTATGTAATTTTCTGAATTAAAACTCGAACTGCATTAGTAGCTAAGGCTGTTGTTGTTGTTAAAGTTAAAAGAACATCACTTGTTCTCTCTACATCCATAAACACTGTATCCCAAGGGGTAGTATTTCTAAAAGTTTGAACCATTAAATCTCTTGTTCCTGTAGGTAAACTAAGGGCTGAAACATCTATCGCGTAAGACGTTGCTGTTCCATCTCCAATAAGAACCGCAGCTCCATTGTCAGCAACACATGTTTGAACTGCTGTACAAAAGTCTGAGACTTGACTCGCAGTAATGTCTATTGTTGTATTTGAAGCCGCTGTGACAATACCTTGAGCATCTGTTGTAATGGTAGATACTGCACTTGCTGTACCATACGTACCTGCAACACTTCTATTTTTTAATTGAATCCAACCTGTTGCGCTTGCTGTAAAACTTACAGAATTAAATCCTGAAACACCCTTTATAGTGTTCGCATCTGTAGTACCTGCTCCTGCAATATTAGCATCTGCAATTACCGTTGTATAGTCTGTTATCGGAGGACTTGATGCTGCCGCTATATTTACATCTGCAAATATAAAATCACCTGGCTCTAATTTAACCCCAAAGAAAGCAGTACCTGTAGTAGTTACCACAAAGTAATCTCCTAAATCAAGTGCTACATTATTTACACCACTTAATTTTGGATCACCTTCATTATTAGCTCCTCCTTCTGCAATTGTTCTTGCATCATATGGGCCTTGGAAAACACCAATACCAGCTATTAAACTCTGTACCTGTGCTAAGTTAGGTGCATTAGTACCAGCTGTAGCAGTTGGAACTTGAACCTGACCTGCAAAAGTAGATAGTCCAGAACCTGCAACAATTAGATTTGCATCTAAAGTTGTGATTCCTGTAACATCTAATGTTCCTGCAATGTCTATATCGTCTTGAAGCTCTATAGTTATTACTTCAGCAGCTTCATTTATTTTAATTCCAGTTCCTGTACCCTTCAAGGTAACTGTATATGTATCTGTTGGATTAGCAGCAGTCAATACAATGCCAGCTTCGTTAGTTCCATCAGTAGCTGTTAATGTATAAGTTGTATTATCATTAATAGCATTATAAGTAACCAACTGAGTGGCAGCGTTAAATGTAACACTTGCTCCTCCAGTTGCTCCAAAACGAACTCCGTTTACATCCTCAGCAGTGAACTGTAATGTTCCTGCGCTATTTTTAATAGGTAAAGAAGTGTCATTGTCGTTTGGTAGTGTAACTGTTTTTAAATTCGCAGCCGTAACGTGACCTGTTGCATTTGTTGTAACACTATCTATAACCGTAAACGCTGTTCCATGTGCTGGACTTGCAGCTGAGGTTGTGTCTGGAGGTCTAGTTGTAAGGTCATGGTCAATTGTTAGTGTGTCTGTTGCAGAGACTGTAGTGGTAATATAAGTATTACCAGTAATAAGAACAGTATTGTCATTATTAATTGTCTGTGCAGTTCCACTATCTCCATTTAAAATCCATGAGTCAGTACTTGTTCCAACGGTTATCCATGTGTTTCCTCCCGTATGGTATTTTAATACATCAAGATCTGTTCTGTAAATTAATTGACCTTCGCCTGACAATCCAGTTTCATCAGAGGTTCTGTTGTAGACCTTAAAATCTAATAACTGATTATTATTAAGATCGATGTTTACTAAATAAGCTATTGCCATAATTTTTATTTTTAATTAAATGTTGCTGTCCCAGTTACTAAACTTGTGAAAGTTAATGTACACTGGTCTACAGTATTATATTGTACGTCTCCGTATACTTGATTTCCTGTTGATCCCTCGATTACTGATACTGAAGGATACTTGTCTAGATTATGATTTATAACATAAACTAAAGAATTTCCAGGTAAAGTAACTAATTTGTTTAAATCACCTTGTCTAGCTGAATCGTACTGTAACAAAGATATGAAATATTCCTTGTCTGCTTTTAAGCTTCCTCCTCCAGCTTTAAACGTAAGACCAACCACGTACTCTAGACCACTGCCCTTTAGTACCGCAGTGTCCCAAGTATATATTGCCCAATTATCAATATCATCTGTTTGTGTTAACAATACATCTGACCCAATGAAAGCGTCAGTAATAAAATCACCAACCCCTACAGTTGTGTTCCTGGTCTGATAGAGACCTACGTTAAATGTGGTAATGGTATTCAGTAAAATATCCGCAGCACCACCACCATTAAAAGCAATAGTTCCCGTTTGGTAATCGTTAAATTGATTGTATCTATATCGGACATTTTGTTCTTGTCCTCCGAAGCTATTTATAAAATCCGCAACCGCCTGAGCCGTAAAGTTCTTTGTTTGCATGCTGTTCTGAGAATCAGAACCAATCCATTTATCTGCTCCTACAACATTTTCGTCATTTTTGTATGTACTAATTCTTGCCATTTAATTACTGAATTTTACATTACAAAGGTAATGATTTTTACACGAGATTATTTTTTAGTAATTGTTACTTTGTCTGC
>Ga0075123_10001560_pt1 | contig 11415 bp, 9 predicted proteins | sample AntAceMetag02UKX_FD_69808 | JGI IMG/M metagenome (GOLD analysis project Ga0075123, IMG submission 69808) | Saline lake microbial communities from Ace Lake, Antarctica - Antarctic Ace Lake Metagenome 02UKX | ecosystem: Environmental > Aquatic > Non-marine Saline and Alkaline > Saline | place... | reverse complement strand
ATCACCATTTAACCAATTAACTACTCACCAATAACGCGCCTTTGGCGCGCACAAACGCGCAAGTTACCCTTTCACTTTTGCCAAAAATCAGTATGTTTCTGTATTTTTTCCGTACAAAAATGCAAAATTCTGCACTTTTTCGGTACCTTTTTACCCCCTTTTTTCGCAAACTTGCGCGTTTGTGCGCGCAAAATCGTCAGTATAAGCCCAAAAACAAACATTCCCCCCCCCAAATCCCCCAATTTTTTTTAAAAATCCCCCCAAAACGGCCTCTCCGCCATTCGCAGACCACCTCACCTCACCGGCCTTTTTCACTTGTATCTCAACGTCAATTTGATAAAATCAGCCATGCCATACGGATGGGTCAAAGGGTTACTAAGCGCTGTATTAATCGATGACGAAAGGAACTAAAGATGAAAAGAATCTTCGCGCTCCAACACAGGACCAACAACTTGATATCCGCTTCGCTACTCGCTGCAATGCTGGTGGCCCTCGTGGTCTTGCCCGCAATGGCTTCCGCCGAGGTTCAATTTGACGACATGAAGTGGTACGTTTCCAGCAATCCCGAATCCCTGCGAGTCAACGACCAGGGGAATCTGGAGTGGACCGCGCCAAATATCCAGCAACTCATCGTCCGCTTGGGCGACATAAGGCTCACCGAAATCGGCGACATTGCCGAAATGCGGTACCTCTGTAAGTTTGAGGGCCCCCCGCAGGCAACCGCACACTCAAAACCGCATTCTCACGCCGACGATTCATGCCTCATGCCCGCCGCCAACTACCTCCGCATAGGCCTGTTCGATTCTAACGGAAAAGGACATATCGAAAAAGACGGATTTGGCCACGAAAATGATATATGGAAAGGCTATCTCGGCTACTATGCCCACCTTTCCCCACACATCCCCGAAAACGCCAAATGCCTGGCCGCCGAAGGCAAGAAGGCCAACCTGCCCTGCAAGTATATAAAGCGAACCAACCCCGACCATCCAGGCCTGCTTGAGTTGGCCGCCGGCTCCCGGATTAATCGCTGCATCAGCGGCTTCGGCGCGCCGATGGGACGATTCGTGCCCCTTTTCATACAGGCCAAACGCGCCGGACCGGGCACCGTGCATGTCACTATGACTATAGATAACGTCTCCTACCTTCGTATGGAGGAGGCAAAAGGCGCCGCCTTGCAGCCCCCCAAAATTGACGTCTTCAGTATTTCCTTTCCCGGCCTCTCGCCCTATACGAAGGTGACACTCGCCCCGATCTCAGCCGCAAAGTCGCTACTGGAGCCCCCCCTCAAGCCGACATCGATGAAGCACGTCAACGTCTACAAAGAACCCGGCCGTTTCGGTGGCTGGCCCGCAGGATACAGCGCAAACCAGTGGATCTGGGGCAACGAGATCATGGTCGCATTCCGACGCGGATACTACAAACCAAACCCGACAAGCCACAACATCGATGGGAACAGGCCCAGCGAGAGATGCCAGGCCAGAAGCCTCGATGGAGGCGAAACCTGGACCCTGGAAGAATCGACCGAGGCCCCCGACAAACAGAACTGGCCCGACCCAACCACCGGACCAATCAATTTTACCCATCCCGACTTCGCCATGAAGGTAGGCGGCAGCTTCTCCTTCTCATACGACCGAGGCAGAACGTGGAAGGGACGCTATAAATTCAAAGGCATCGATTTTGGAATGACTTCACGTCATGCTTACATGGTCGAGAGCCAAAACGAGTGCCTGTTCTGGCTCTCTGCCGGTCAGCCCGGAGTCAACGGCTCAAATCACAGCGACCGCTCTTTCATGGCCCGAACCATCGACGGCGGACAAACCTTCAAGCTAATCGCATGGCTGACAGACCAAAAATCAATCAGGACACGCTCGGTTATGCCCTCGGCGGCAAGGCTGTCACCCTCGAAACTGGTCGCGACCACACGCCGTAAGCTTAAAGACGATCATAGCAGGAAAAACTCGAATTGGATTGAGGCCTCCGTTTCAAACGACAACGGCCAATCCTGGCAATACCTCAGCAAAGTCGCCGACACCGACCGCGGCGAAGAGAACGGCAGCCCACCGGCTATGGTCGCCCTTCCCGATGGGCGTCTGGTCGTAGCCTACGGCTACAGGAGCTACCCCTTAGGAATACGCGCTAAGATCAGCAACGACGAAGGCAAGACCTGGAGCGACGAAATCGTCCTCCGTGACGATGGCAATATATGGGATTTGGGCTACCCAAGAATGATGCTAAGGCCCGACGGAAAACTCGTAACAATATATTACCATAACACACCGCAGCATCCCGCAATGCACATAGTAGCAACAATCTGGGACCCAGATACAGTAGAGCGGGCAAAGCGGTAGTGTATCCAAATATAGGTCATACTAATAAGAGGCTCTAACAAAACCAAATATGTAATTTCGAGCAAAGCCATGCACCATTCGGTGCATGGCCATTACAACCAATTCGTGTGGGGTATGCTGTGCATAACAATCTGCTGGTTTGGAAAATTCACTCGAATCATTTGCCCTTGTTCCCATGATTATAATTTTTAAAAAAAAACATCACTCACAAGCCATGCCTAAATAAGGACTTATGTATCAAGCCGGATTTTTAGTGAAAAATATGCTTGAAAATGACAGATATATATTACATTATGCAAGCTATGTATTGCTTTATGCCATATAAAAATGTCACAAGGAGTCAAAGTGAATTCGAGAATCAAGTTAAAACTGGCCCGAGTGGAGCACAACCTCACGCAGGCCGAATTAGCGGAAAAAGTAGGCGTCACACGCCAGACCATCGGCCTGATCGAAAACGGCGGGTACAATCCAACCTTGAATCTATGCATCGCCATCGCCAGGGCGCTCGACAAAACCCTAAACGACCTATTCTGGAAGGAACACGAACATGAATGATGAACGCATTCAGTCCACCGCCAACCGTTTTGGAGCAAGAGGATTTTTTATCTGGAAATTATTGTTGGCGATTTCCCTTTTATATCGGTCGCTGATTCTCAAGCAGGACATACGGGAATACTGGGACATTTTTGCCATCTTTTGCTTCGGCATAATCTTTGTATCCGTCGCATGCGCAAACAAAGGCGTTTTTGACCACGGTTTCAAGTGGAGGTTGAGCATTTGCATCGGCACATTCATTGGTATTTTGACGGTGCAATTCATCGCGGGCCGAATACCTTCCGTCGTCGATATGGGAGATGTGGGCGGGTTGCTGATCGGCTTTATATTCGGGATGGGACTGGCCATTGCAATAGCCTACTTCCTGAATCGGCGCTGGAAGCGAAAAGAAGGAATCGAAGACGAGGAATGAGAATTCAGATCCATTACTTGAAGTGTTCGGCGATTCTTTCGGCCGTTGGCTTTTCTATTACGCCGCGTTCGGTTATTATCGCCGCGATATCCCCGGCCTGCGTGACATCGAACGCCGGGTTGTAGACAGCCACCTTCTCCGGCGCTGTCCTTGTCCCGCCGAAGAACCGGATCTCATCGGCAGCCCGCTCCTCGATATGGATTTGCTCCCCGCTTTCAATGCTCAGATCGAACGTGCTCGACGGCGCAGCGACATAAAACGGCACCCCGTGCTCACGGGCGAGAATACTTACGCTGTAAGTGCCGATCTTGTTGGCCGCATCGCCGTTGGCCGCGATCCTGTCGGCCCCGGTTATCACCGCCCCGATCCTGCCCTGCTTCATCAGCCAGCCGGCCATGTTATCGCATATCAACGTAACATCGATCCCCGCCCGCTGCAATTCCCAAGCCGTCAGCCGCGAGCCCTGCAATAATGGCCGGGTTTCATCGGCATAAGCCTTAAATTGTTTCCCCTTTTTCTTCGCCTCGAACAAAACCGAAAGCGCCGTCCCCTGCCCGGCCGTCGCCAGGGCCCCGGCGTTGCAATGCGTCAATATCCCGGCCCCCTCCTCGATAAACTTCTCCCCGTTCTCACCAATCCGCCGACACATCTCGATATCCTCGTTGCATATCGCGTGCGCCTCGGCCAACACAACCTCCCGAAACCGCTGCAGACTCGCCTCCGGATTATCCGCCGCAAATTTCTCAGCCCGCCGCCGCACTCTCTCCAGCGCCCAGAACAAATTAACCGCCGTAGGCCGCGACGATCCCAAATATTCACACGCCTTCTCCAAAGCGAATACCCCGGCCTCAAGATCAGTATCCGGTTTCTGCAAAGCGAGCACAATCCCATAAGCAGCCGAAACCCCAATCGCAGGAGCACCGCGCACGGCAAGCGTCTTTATCGCATCCCAGACTTGCCCCGTATCACGGCAGTGCAGCTTGACAAACTCGCCCGGCAGCTTCCGCTGGTCGATAAGCTCCAGATACCCGTCAACATCACCAACCCATTTCAGCGTTTCGGCAATCATAATGTCTCCTGATGACAATCCAGTGGCAAAGGCCCACATCTTCAGACTTTGGCTTTAGCCTTGACCTTTGCTTTGACCTTACGTTTCGGAGCCTTCTCTGTTTGCAGTTTATCCCTCAGATACTTGGCGGTATAGCTCTTCTTATTCTCGACAATCTCTTCCGGCGTGCCCTTAACGACAATCCTGCCGCCGCCGTCGCCGCCCTCGGGACCAAGATCGATAATATAATCGGCCATCTTGATAACGTCGAGATTATGCTCGATTACAATCACGGTGTTGCCCATATCGCACAGTCGCTGCAAAACATTCAGCAGGTTATGAATATCGGCAAAGTGCAGCCCCGTCGTCGGCTCATCCAGAAGATACAGCGTATGCCCCGTAGCCGCCTTGCCAAGTTCCGCCGAGAGCTTGACCCGTTGAGCCTCACCGCCCGAAAGCGTCGTCGACGACTGACCCAACTGCATATAACCCAACCCGACGTCGCTGAGCGTTCGCAGTATCCGAACTATTTTCGGGAAATTAGCGAAAAATCCCAGTGCCTCGGCGATCGGCATACTCAAAACGTCGGCAATGTTCTTGCCCTTATATGTCACCTGCAGCGTCTCGGAATTATACCGCGTCCCCTTGCAACTCTGGCACGTCACGTAAACGTCGGGCAAAAAGTGCATCTCGATTTTCTTCGTCCCCTGCCCCTTGCAGTATTCACATCGCCCGCCCTTGACGTTGAAGCTGAACCGTCCCGGCTTGTACCCGCGAATCTTCGCCTCGCGCGTCATCGAAAAGAGCTTCCTGATCAAGTCGAACGTACCCGTATAAGTAGCCGGATTGCTCCGCGGCGTCTTGCCGATAGGGGCCTGGTCAATCTCGATGACCTTATCGACAAACGATGTACCCAAAAGGCTCTTATGTTTGCCGGGCCTCTCACGCGAGCCGTGCAGGCGACGCTTCAGGGCCTTGAGCAGAATCTCGCTGACAAGCGTACTCTTGCCCGAACCGGAAACGCCCGTCACACAGGTAAAAACACCAATCGGAAACTTCACATCAATATCTTTGAGATTATTCTCCGCCGCGACCTTAACTTCGAGACACTTCCTCAGGCTGTACTTGCGCCGCTTAACCGGCAATGCAATCTTCTTCTTGCCGTTCAGATACTGGCCCGTCACCGACTTCTTACAACGGACGATGCTCTCGAAACTGCCCTGCGCAACCACCTCGCCGCCGTGCTCGCCAGCCGCCGGACCGATATCGACAATATGGTCGGCGCTCTTGATAATATCCTCATCATGCTCGACCACGATCACCGTATTACCCAGCTTGGTCAGTCGCTGCAATATCCCTAACAGCCGATCATTGTCCCGCTTGTGCAGCCCTATCGTCGGCTCGTCGAGCACATAGCATACCCCCACAAGACCGCTGCCGACCTGCGTCGCTAAGCGAATCCGCTGCGCCTCGCCGCCGGCAAGCGTGCCGCTCTTGCGGTCCAGCGTCAGGTAGTCCAGCCCCACATCGACCATGAATTTCAGCCGGGCCTTTATCTCTTTGAGAATCTGAGTAGCTATAATCGCTTGTTCTTCGTCAAGCTTGAGCTTATTGAAAAACTTTTTCGCCGTCTCAATACTCATCGTGCTCAGCTCATTTATATTCCTGCCGCCAATCGTCACGGCTATAGCCTCGGGCCGAAGCCTCGCACCATTGCAGCTACGGCAGGCAAGCTCACCGAAGTAACTGTGCAGCCTCGCCTTGACATACTCGCTCGTCGTCGTCTTCCACCGCCTGTTCAGATTCGGAATCACTCCCTCGAAAGACATCCCGTATTTGTTTACGTCCGCAGGCTCGGTCCCATGTATCAGGATCCTTCTTATATCCGCCGGTATCTTCCCGAACGGCGTCGATTTACTGATCCCCGCATTCTTGCAGAACCGCTTGATCATACGGTTGTAGTAAATATTCATCCGCTTGCCGCCCTTGCGCCAGGCGTCAATCGCGCCGTTCTCAAGCGAAACAGTCTTGTCGGGCACAATCAAATCGGGATCGAATTCCAGAATCGTCCCCAATCCGTCACAACTCTTACACGCCCCGTAAGGACTGTTAAAACTAAACAGCCTCGGCGATAACTCCTCCAGGCTCGCCTGCGGGTGATCGGCACAGGCAAACTTCTCACTGTAGATTATCTCAGTCCACTTGCCGTTGCCGCCGTTCTGAGCATCTTCAGTCGGCTCCTGCACGAGAACCAAAAGCACACCATCGGCTAATTTCAAAGCCGTCTCGACCGAATCGGCCAGTCGAACACGAATCGAATCCTTGATTATCAGCCGGTCAACAACAGCCGCAATCGTGTGTTTTTTATACTTGCTCAAAGCCGGAACATTTCGAACATCGTAAACGCTTCCATCGACCCACACGCGAATAAAGCCTTCGCGCTGTATCGCCGTAAAAATATCTCTGTGCTCGCCTTTCTTGCCGCGAATTAAAGGCCCGCATATCTGAATCTTGGCCTCCTCCGGCCTCTCAAGGATCGAGTCCACTATCTGAGAAGCGTGCTGGCTCGTAATCGGCTTGCCGCAGACCCAGCAATGAGGCTCACCGGCCCGGGCAAAGAGCAGCCGGAAGTAATCGTAAATCTCAGTCGTCGTCGCAACAGTCGAGCGAGGATTACTGCTGGCGCTTCGCTGCTCAATCGCGATCGTCGGAGGCAAACCGGAAATATCGCCCACAGCCGGTTTTTGCATTTGCTCCAAAAACTGACGCGCGTACGCACTGAGGGACTCGACATACTTTCGCCGCCCCTCGGCGTAAATCGTATCGAACGCAAGAGAACTCTTGCCCGAGCCGCTTATGCCGGTAATGCAAACCAGCTTATCACGGGGAATATCGACATTGATATTCTTGAGATTATGCTCGGCCGCCCCAGTAACCCGAATAGCTTTTTCCACACCCTTTGCCATATTACTCCTGCAACATAAACTACTGCCTGTTCCCAAAAAATCGGCAAAAACCCAAACCTTCTATTGTACCAAACTTCTCCAAAAAGGTAAAATGTTCTGCTGATTTGAGGATTTTTTAATACATTCGGTCAAATAAGGCGGTAAAACGTCGTTTTATGCTTACCAAAAAGCTGCATAATTGGGATTTGTCTTACTCTGAGGCCGTCGAATTGCAGAAAAGGCTTGCCTCGCGGGTGCGTTTTACGGCCCTGCGAAAGAAGCCAAAACTGATCGCCGGCCTGGATTGCGCCTTCAGCAAAGACGGTCAAAGAATCATCGCCGCCGTCGTTGTCCTCGAAATGCCGGGATTCGAGCTTGTCGAATCCAAATCCGCCGCTGGCAAAGTCACATTCCCCTATATCCCCGGCCTGCTCTCTTTCAGAGAAGCCCCCGTCTGCATCGCTGCCGTCGAAAAGCTAAAAACCAGACCCGACATATTCCTCATCGACGGCCAGGGCGTCGCCCATCCCCGCCGCCTCGGCCTGGCCGCACATCTCGGCCTGTTCTTCGACAAACCAACCATCGGCTGCGCAAAAAGCAGGCTGACCGGCGCCTTCGACGAGCCGCCACTTGAAAAAGGAAAACACTCTCCGCTCAAAGACAATCAGGAGCTGATAGGCGCAGTCCTCCGAACCCGCACAAACGTCAAACCGGTATTCGTATCGGTAGGTAACAAATGCCAACTCAAAGACGCAATCGATATCACGCTCGAAGCAGCAACAAAATACCGCCTGCCAGAACCAACCAGGCTCGCCCACCAACTCGTCACAAAACTAAGAATAAACGCCTAAGAAATCTCAGGTCGCAATCAATCGGCCACAACCGTAGCCGACTTTATGACAACAGGTTTGACCGGGACATCAGCGTTACGCCCCTTAGTGGTCGTTTTAACCGCCGCAATCTTATCAACCACATCCATACCTTCAACCACCTTGGCGAAAACGGCGTAGCCCGGATTGCCCGCCCCGCCGTAGTTCAAAAAATCATTGTCTTTATGATTGATAAAGAACTGGCTCGTAGCGCTGTCAGGATCGTTCGTCCGCGCCATCGCAAGCGTGCCGCGATCGTTCTTCAAGCCGTTATTTGCTTCGTTGACTATCGGTGCAAGCGTTGACTTCTTCTGCAAATTCGCCTCCATGCCGCCGCCCTGAACCATAAAGCCCGGTATAACCCTGTGAAAGACCGTACCGTTAAAAAAGCCCTGCTCCACGTACTTGAGAAAATTCTCAACTGTCACCGGAGCCGCCTTTGCATTGAGTTCAACGACAATATCACCCATACTTGTTTCAAGTTTGACCTTATTAGTATCCACACCAATTCCTTTCCTGGTTACTGTAAAACTCGGCATCCCAAACACAGCCACACTTCCCCAATACGCCAACTTTGCCCCCGACCTGGTAATCTCTCGCAGGAAAAACACCCCCGTATCGCCCGCTTTCAACTCCGGATCAAAACCCTTTACGCCGCGAGGCTGAAGAGTGACCTTGACCTTATCGCCTTTGACCGTGCCTTTGAGCACCGACGCCACTTTCACCGTGACCTCATCGAACTGCTTGTCCTTTTTGGCAACCTGCTCGACCTTTCCCAGCATCACGATCTGAGAGCGGGCCGGCAAATCCGCCAATTCAAGCTGGGTTATCTGCGAGGCCTCCATCTGCTCGGCGGGCAAAAGACCAAGAGCCAATGCCATCACCATTGCACCAACTAAAAATCTGCGAACCATGAGATTCCCCTTTCAATAATCAATAACCTGTAACTACTCCCACTTATGCTCGCCGATGGAAGCCACGATCATCTCGGCGCATTCCATTGCTGCCAAACCCTCTTCGGCGCTGACCTCCGGCGTCAGCGACCTGTCGGCAACCGCCTGCAAAAACGATTCCTGCTCCACTCGCAAAGGCTCTTTATCATCGATGTCGAGTTCCTCGATGTGCAGCAGATCAGGCCAGTTGACTGTCAGAAGATTAAAATCACCGGCCTCTTTGTGTTCTCTCACCCATTTGATTAGATCGACATTCGGCGCCGCCTTTATGATTATCCCGCTCTTTCGGAAGTAATCCACGCTCAGATACGCCTGCCTGCTGAACACCCGAACCCGCCTTTCGGTCTTCAACGCCAGCCGCGAAGCCGTAATGTTCGCGATACAGCCGTTTTCAAAATAAATCCTCGCGTTGCAGATGTCCTCCTCCTCATCGATAACATTGACCCCGACCGCATCAACCTTCTTGATTTTGCTCGCCGCTAATGACAGGATAATATCAATGTCGTGAATCATCACATCAAAAACCACGCCGATATCCGTCGACCGGAACGGATACGGACTGATCCGACTGGCCTCGATAAACTTCGGCTCGATATCCAAACGCTTCATCGCCTGAACAACAGGATTGCATCGCTCCGAATGACCCGTCGCCACAACGCAATTGTGCTTCTGCGCAAGGGCCACAATCTCCTTGCCTTCCTTGACGTTTGCCGCTAACGGCTTTTCAATCATCACCGCAACACCGTGCTCGATGAAAGTCCTCGCCAACTCCAGATGATTCATCGTCGGCGCCGCTATCGTCACCGCGTCGACCTTGCCCAGAATGTCTGCACAATCGCCGAATGCCTCGCAATTATGTCGATCCGCCAGGGACTTCGCCCGTTCGATGTCAATATCGACTACCCCAACAAGTTCACTCTGCGGCAGCTGGTCGTAGACCTTGGCGTGTATCGCGCCCATCTTGCCTGCGCCTATAACACCGGTACGAATCTTATCCATAGCTTCCTTCTTCTTAAATGCGCAAGCCTCGCCCGTTCCTGATCACAGGCAGTGCGTCAATGTCTGAATTGCTCGAGGTATCTGCCGAATCGATGTTCACTGCTCTTGATTATCGTCTCGACCATTTCCCTCACATTTTCATCGAGTCCGTCTTCGTTAGCCAGGGCCTTGGCCTTTTCCAGGAGAGGACCATTCTTGCGGTAAAGCTTACCATAGGCGTCGATGACCTTCTGCTGCTGTTCCTGGCTCAAACCAGCCCGACTCAGACCACGCTTGTTGACCCCACGAACCACTGGCGGATAATGACCGCTGATAATCAAAAAAGGCGGAACATCATGATTTATACCCGCAAGACCGGCTGCGAAGCACCATTTACCAACAGTAACAAATTGATGCAGCAAAACCATACCGCTCAGCCAGGCGCCGGCCCCAATCTTGCAATGGCCGCTTACCTGAACATAATTACTCAGAACAACATTGTCCTCAATCACGCAGTCGTGCCCGATATGAACGCCTATCATAAGCAGATTATCGCTGCCCACTTGCGTCATTTCACCCGGATACATACTCGGATGAATTGTCACCTGCTCGCGAATCTTATTATTGTCGCCGACGGCAAGGCCGCCGATCGGAGTGTCCGGTTCCAGCCCGATTACCTGAGGCCGGCAGCCAAGCGCGCAGTTGGCGAAAAGGTGATTGTTGCAACCCAACTTGACATCCCTGCCTATCACAACATTCGCGTTGAGAATAGTGCCTGCCCCGATCGAGACCCCCTTGTCAAGAACACAATTAGGGCCGATTACAACTCCTTCGCCCAACTCAACGTCACTGTCAACCACTGCGCTCGAATGTACCTGTACCATCTTCTTTCCTAAAACACTATGTCGAAAATCTGCTCATAATTTGAAAAACGCCGTCTTTCATATTTTCTCGTCGTCCACAAGCATAAACTTAATTTGTGCCTCGGCGACCATATTATCTTTAACCATCGCTTTGCAGTGACACTGGGCGCCTCGCTTGCCGAGTCTTATCGTCTCGGCCGTGAGAATAAGCTGATCGCCCGGAACAACCGCTTTGCGAAGCTTGACCTTGTCCATGCTCAGCAAAACCGCCAATTTACCGGTGTGCTCGAGCTTCTGAGCGAAAAGCAAACCCGAAACCTGGGCCATTGCCTCGACTATCAAAACGCCCGGCATAATCGGAGTGCCGGGAAAATGACCCTGGAAAAACTGCTCATTGAAACTTACGTTCTTTATCCCCTTTATCCGCCTGTCGCCCTCGATCTC
>Ga0075123_10001559_pt1 | contig 11418 bp, 17 predicted proteins | sample AntAceMetag02UKX_FD_69808 | JGI IMG/M metagenome (GOLD analysis project Ga0075123, IMG submission 69808) | Saline lake microbial communities from Ace Lake, Antarctica - Antarctic Ace Lake Metagenome 02UKX | ecosystem: Environmental > Aquatic > Non-marine Saline and Alkaline > Saline | place... | reverse complement strand
TGCGTTGATTGCGGAAGGACATGGTCGGTCCCCTCCGGAGGGGGCAGGCCGTCAGGGTGCCCGAACTGCGGGAGCAAGAATTTCAGCAGAACGCCGTACCAGCCCGTTCCTCCTGTCACCGGAGCACCCCGTGTCAGGCCCGGGATGGGGCCGGGGAGGAGAAGAAGGGGCTGGCGCGGAGGAAGGAGGCCTTAGATGAAGGCAGCATTGATGCCCCTCGCCATGGTTCACAGGGTCTGTCCGCTGTGCTGGATGGCGAGGAGGTGGCCGGGGTCGCCCGTAGCCAGGATACGGGCGGGAATAGCGAAGGGCTGCCCCTTCTGCCTGGCCGACGCAAGACTCAGGAGCGAGAGTTCAAAAAAAAGAACGAAAGGAGGTGAAAAAAATGCCAGGATTTGATGGAACAGGTCCAGGCGGCATGGGTCCGCGAACAGGCGGAGGATTCGGCTGGTGCCCGCCAGGGTACGGCCCGGCCCCATACGGGGGAAACGGTCCCGTATACGGCGTCGGCAGAGGCGGCATCCCCCGGGGAGGCGGTCGAGGCCGCGCCTGGGGAGGCGGCCGCGGATGGGGCCGGAATGCATATGCAGCAGGCTATGCGCCCCCCTACGCGCCGGCATGGGCTCCCCCCTCACAGGGGGATGAGCTGAGCTACCTCGCAGATCAGGAGAAGGCACTCCAGGAAGAGATGGAGGCCGTCCGGTCGAGAATAGAGGAACTCAAGAAGACCCAGGCCGAGATGGAGAAGTAAGGCCCCTGGAAGAGGCGGGAGGGATGTGCGAAATTTCCCTCCCGCCTCTAAAAGGGTGCTAATATAATTTACTTACTTCTGCTGTGTGCGGGTAATTTAACTTTTAAACAAGGAGGTATGTATGAAAGTAATCGTTACTTCTCAAGGGACCGACCTCGAGTCACAGGTCGATCCGAGGTTCGGCAGGTGCGCCAATTTCATAATAGTTGACACGGAGAGCCTTGAATTCTCAGCAGTGCCCAACGCCGCCGGCGGCGCCATCGGGGGGGCGGGAATCCAGGCGGGCCAGTTCATAGCCGAGCAGGGAATAGAGGCCGTCATAACCGGCAACGTGGGCCCGAACGCGTCCAGGGTCCTCTCGGGCGCGGGAATCAAGATCTATGTGGGCGCATCGGGTACCGTCAGGCAGGCCGTCGAGGACTTCAAGGCCGGCAAGCTCAACGCGGCCTCTGGCCCGACGGTCGGCGGGCACTGGGGAATGGGAGGAAAATTTTGATCGTAGCCGTTGCGGGCGGTAAAGGCGGCACGGGCAAGACATTCGTCTCCACGAGCCTGGCCGTCGTTAAAAAGTCCCTCCGGTTCCTTGACTGCGACGTGGAGGAGCCGGACGCGCATATTTACCTGCGGCCCGCTTTCCGCCGGTGGAGCAATGTCTCCATCACAACGCCGCTCGTTCGGGCGTGGAAGGCGAAGGACCCCGGCAAGCTGAAAGAAGCGGCCGATTTTTGCCGCTACAACGCGCTTGCGTTCGTCAGGGGCAAGCTCATCGTCTTTGAGGAGCTTTGCACGGGCTGCGGCGGCTGCTTCAAGGTTTGCCCCGACGGCTCCCTCATAGAGAAGGAGCAGGTCGTCGGTGTCGTGAAGGATGGCGCGGCAAGGGATGGGATCGAGTTTGTCATGGGCGAGCTGAAGGTCGGCAAGCAGAGAACGGTCCGGGTCATCGAGAAGGTCCGGTCGGCAGCAGGGGAATCGGGAGACGTCCTGATAGATTGTCCTCCCGGCAGCGGCAGGCCGGCTCTCGCCGCCATGCGCGGGAGCGACTTCTGCGTCCTGGTGACGGAGCCGACCCCGTTCGGCCTCCACGACCTCGCCGAGAATATAGAGCTCCTGGGGCTGCTGGGCATTCCCGCGGGCGTGGTGCTGAACCGTTCGGGGGGAACCTATCGAGGAGTCGAGACGTTCTGCAGGGATAACGGCATCCCGGTATTGCTTGAGATACCTTTCACCCTGGAGACGGCCAGGTCGTCCGCCGATGGGAAAACGCTTCCGGATATCGATCCCGCCTGGTCCGATAAGCTTGCGGCCGTCTGGAACCGGATAAATTAATGAGTGAAGCGAATTAATTTATTATGAAACAACTGGTAGTAGTAAGTGGAAAGGGGGGGACGGGCAAGACCAGTCTCGTCGCCTGTTTCGCCGCTCTCCTGGCTGGAGATAAACGGCCGTCGGCTGTAATCGTCGATTGCGATGTCGACGCATCGAACCTCCACCTTCTCCTGGGAGGAAAGGTGATAAGCGAGGAGCCATTTTTCGGGCCGAAGGCGGCCGCGGCGCCGGACGGAAGTCTCCCCCTGAGCGATGAATGCCAGGCCTCGTGCGTCTTCGGCGCGATATCGGAGCTCGAGATCGATCGCCTCCTCTGCGTAGGCTGCGGCGCCTGTCTCGTCTCCTGCCCGGAGGCGGAGATAAAGCTTGAGGAGAGAAAAGCCGGGATAATCTATCGCAGCGACACCCCGTACGGGAGCCTCTTTCACTCCAGGCTCTTCCCGGGCAACCCGGGATTCGGGGGGCTGATCGCGGAGCTGCGAAAAGGGGCGGAGGAGCTGGCGCTTGAGAAGGACGGGAGCCTGGTCCTCATAGACGGCTCCCCGGGAATAGGGTGCCAGGTAATAGCCAGCCTCGCCGGCGCCGACCTGGCGCTCGTCGTGACGGAGCCTTCGAGAAGCGGAATCCACGACATGGGAAGAATCCTCTCGCTGATCCAGCATTTCGGGACAAGGGCCGTTGCCTGCATCAACCGCCGCGACCTCAACCCGAACCTTTGCCGGGACCTGGAGCGGGAATGCAGGAATAGGGGAGTCCCGGTGGCCGGCAGGATCCCCTACGACCCGCTCTTTACCGAGGCCGTGAACGCGGCGGTGCCGCTTGTCGATTACGGGGAGAGCGCCGCGTCCGCGGAGATAAAAAATATTTTCGGCGTGCTCATGGAGGTGCTCCATGGTTGAGGAAAGGCTCCGCGGGTACCTGAAAAGCTTGATGGAAGAGCGGGGCTGGGCCGGTGAAAAAATATCCGTTAGAGCCCGCGCCCTCTCGCCGGAGGAGGCCATCGGCACGCCGGAGGACGACGACTATCCGCTCATGAAGGGCCGCGAGCGTCTCATGGAGGCGGTGTTCAAAGGCGCACGCGGGCAGGCATTCACGGACATGTTCGGGGACTTCGAGGGCAGCCTCGAAGATATAGCGAACATGGACCTCAAGAATAACTTCAAGCGGGCGGTGTTTATCGCTACGCTCAACGCCGTGATGCGCCATGCCGGGTTGGCGGAGAGGACGGTGCATTGCAAAGACCGTGATCCCGCGGAGTGCTCGCGCAAGCTGCCGGATTACCTGCGGAAGTTCGGACCTATCCACAAGGTTGCTCTTGTCGGCCTGCAGCCGAGGCTCCTCGAGTCGCTCGTGCGGCACTTCGAGGTGAAGGTCACTGACAGGGACGGGGATAATATAGGAAAGAGCAAGTGCGGAATAAGGATCGAGCCGCCCGAAAAGGCGGGAGAGCACATACGCTGGTGCGACGCTGTGCTTGTTACGGGAACCACGGCGGCCAACGGAACACTGGAACGTTTTTCAAACACGGGAAAGCCGACGATATTTTACGGCGTAACTGTCGCCGGGACGGCGTCAGTTCTCGGCCTGGACCGGTTTTGCCCCCTGGGGAGCTGAACGGATGAAGGAAAAAGGATTCTCGAAACACAGGAAGCAGGGTGAGACCGCCGAGCAGCACGAGGAGCGGATGAGGCTCGAGGAGACGCTCGAAGATATAAAGCACAAGCTTATTGTCATAAGCGGAAAGGGAGGCGTGGGGAAAAGCACCGTCGCGGTAAACCTCGCCACCGGCCTTGCGCGAAAAGGGCATACGGTGGGTATCCTCGACGTTGACATACACGGCCCTAACATAGCGAAGATGCTGGGCCTTGAGGGTGAGCGGACGAAGCCGGCGCAGTCCAACCGGGTTTTCCCCGTGTCCGCGTCGGACAACCTCAAGGTGATCAGCATAGCGTTTTTTCTCGAGAAGGACTCGGATGCCGTGATATGGAGGGGGCCCCTCAAGATGAAAATAATCAAGCAATTCTTGAGCGATGTCGAGTGGGGAAAACTGGACTATCTCGTCGTCGACTCGCCTCCGGGCACGGGTGACGAGCCTCTGAGCGTCGGGCAGCTCATACCGAACCTCGACGGCGCCGTTATCGTCACAACGCCCCAGGAGGTTGCCATCCTGGACGCCCGGAAGTGCGTGACGTTCGCCAGGCAGCTCGGGATCCCCGTTACGGGTATAATAGAGAACATGAGCGGATTGATATGCCCTCACTGCGGCCGGGAGATAAACGTTTTCAAGAAAGGGGGTGCGGAGAAAGCGGCGCGGGAGCTCGATTTGCCTTTCCTGGGCAGCATACCCCTGGAGCCGCTCCTGGTAACCAGCAGCGACGAGGGACGCCCGTTTATCGAGGCCCATGAAGATACGGAGTCCGCCCGAAGCATTAATGCCATCATCGAGAAGATAGAGAAAGCAATCGCTGAAAAAGAACCGCGAAGACAAGAATGACAAATATTCAATCAAGGATGATCAATTAAAAAATCAAACCACTGATTATACGGATTGAACGGATTACCTCTGCGAGAATCATTTTGGATTCCAAGATCGATTAATCCGTATAATCCGTCAAATCCGCGGTTAATTTTAAATAAACAGGAGGTGAAAGAAATGAGAGTAGCTATATCGACGGACAGCGGCCAGGTATCGGCGCACTTCGGCAGGTGCCCGGAGTTCACGATAATTGACATTGAAGAGGGACGTCTCATTAACAAAGAGGTTATTCCGAACCCCGGCCACAGCCCGGGCCTGATCCCGGAATTCCTGGCGAAACGCGGTGTGAAAGCCATTATTTGCGGCGGCATGGGCATGAGGGCGCAGGGTTTCTTCAGCCAGCTTGGGATAGAGATGGTCGTGGGTGTCACGGGGAGCATAGATACGGTGACGCAAAAGCTGGTCGACGGCACGCTTGAAGGAGGGGAATCACTCTGCTCCCCCGGCGCCGGCAAGGGGTACGGGATCGACAAGACGGTATGCGATCACCCGGAGGAGGAGTGAGATGCCGACGTACGAATATGAGTGCCCGAAGTGCGGTCATACATTCGAGCGCTTCCAGCAGATGACCGACCAGCCGCTGAAAAAATGCCCGAAGTGCGGCGGCGGGGTCAAAAGGCTCATCGGCACCGGCGCGAGCGTTATATTTAAAGGGCCCGGGTTCCACGCCCCTGATTACGGGAAATCTCCTTCAGACGGCGGTTCATGCTGCGGAATGACGAACCCCTGCGACGCCCCCAGGCGCTGTTGTGACAAATAAGGGGAGCGGGATGAGCGAGGATATCGACAGGCTGGCGAAAGAGTTGCAGGCTGCCGTAATCGAAGACGCCGGGGAAATTTATTCCAAGAAGGCGCTTCGCGCGATGATGGAGCCCGAAAACATGGGCGAGATGGAGGCCGCGGACGCGGACGCGCTGACGAAGGGTATCTGCGGCGACAGGATGAGGATTTACCTAAAGATCGAAAACGACAGGATCGAAAGGGCCGCGTTCTTGAGCGACGGGTGCGGAACGAGCATCGCTTGCGGCAGCATGGCAACGCGGCTGGCAACGGGAAAGACCGTCAGGGAGGCGATGGGCATCTCCCCCGCCGAAATACTCGACGGGCTCGACGGGCTCCCCGATTCGCACATCCACTGCTCGATCCTCGCGTCCATAACGTTACAGAAGGCCATCGCGCAGTACCTGCTGAAAAAGGAGGGGATGGGCGAGGATGCCAGGATATGAACCGGTATACCCCGGAGTATATGGAGATTTCTAACTTTTAACCTGAAACCTTAAACTGTGTTTGGAGGTGATTGTTATGCCGTTTGGAGATGGAACAGGTCCGAGAGGACAGGGTCCCGGAACGGGAAGAGGAATGGGAGGCAGAGGCATGGGTAGAGGCAGAGGCCAGGGCATGGGCCGCATGGGAGGCACGAGCCCCGGGGCCGGCCCCGGTGGAAAGTGCGTCTGCCCAAGCTGCGGGGCAACCGCGCAGCACGGGATAGGCGTTCCCTGCAATACAATCAAGTGCCCGAAGTGCGGGACGCCGATGGTCAGGGCTTGATGACGAAAAGCCCGTTGATACTTTCCGTGGCCAGCGGGAAAGGGGGTACGGGGAAGACGACGCTGGCGACCGCCCTCGCGCTGTCCCTTGAGGGGCCTGTCCAGTTCCTCGACTGCGACGTGGAGGAGCCGAACGGCCACATCTTCCTGAAACCGGAGATAACGAGCCGCGAGGAGGTCTTCATCCCCGTGCCGGAGGTCGACGAGAAGGCATGCACCCACTGCGGTCTGTGCCAGGAGGTCTGCGAGTACAATGCTATCGCCGTCCTGAAGAAGAGAGTCATGGTCTTTCCGGAGCTGTGCCACGGCTGCGGCGCGTGCTCCCTTCTATGTCCGGAGAAAGCCATAAAGGAGGTGGGCAAGGAGATCGGCGTAGTCGAGCTTGGAGCGGCTGCTTCCCGTAACGGATCGTCGATCCGGTTCGGGATGGGGCTCCTCAACGTTGGCGAGGCCATGAGCCCTCCCCTCATAAGGTCCCTCAAGGAACACATTGATGAAGAGGGGATCGTTGTTCTCGATGTCCCGCCCGGTACCTCGTGCCCCGTTATCACGGCGGTGACGGGCAGCGATTACTGCATCCTGGTCACCGAACCGACGCCGTTCGGCCTGAATGACCTGGTCCTGGCCGTGGAAGCGCTGAATATAATGGGCATTCCCTTCGGCGTCGTGGTCAACCGCGCCGGGATTGGGGACGGAAAGGTCGAGGACTACTGCATGGAAAACGGCATCGAGGTTCTTCTGAAGATATCTTTCGACAGGGGGATAGCCGAGGCATACTCGCGGGGAATCCCCCTGACGGAGGCACGGCCCCGCTATGCGGAACTTTTAAGAGAGGTCATCGATAAGATCGGCGGATAAATTAATGAGCGAAGCAAATTAATTTATGAGACAGCTTGTAATAATCAGCGGTAAGGGAGGCACGGGCAAGACCGTCATATCTGCGAGCTTCGCCGTCCTGGCGGCGCACGCCGACGGCGGGCCCGTTATGGCGGACTGCGACGTCGATGCCGCCGATCTCCATCTCCTCCTTCACCCGCGCTTGAGAGAGAGGCACGAGTTTAAAAGCGGCAGGAGCGCCGTTCTCCGCGAAGATAAATGCACCGGCTGCGGTAAATGCGTCGAGGTCTGCCGCTTCTCGGCGATTCGGAAGGACGGGGATGCCGTTGTGATAGATCCAATCCCGTGCGAGGGGTGCGCCCTCTGCAGCCGTGTCTGCCCCGCCGGGGCGATCGAGATGGTGGAGAATATCTCGGGAGAGTGGTTCATATCCGACACCGTGTACGGCCCGCTCGTCCACGCGAGGCTCGGGGTCGCCGAGGAGAATTCGGGGAAGCTCGTCACGCTGGTGCGCGCGCAGGCGCGGAGGATTGCCGGGGAGAAGAATAAAAAGCTCGTCATAACCGACGGTCCCCCGGGAATAGGGTGTCCCGTGATATCCTCGATAGCCGGGGCGGACTGCGTCCTCGTCGTTACCGAGCCGACGATGAGCGGGATCCACGATATGGAGAGGGTGATCGATCTCGCGAGGCACTTCAGGATCACGCCCATCGTATGCGTTAACAAGTATGACATCAACGAGGAGAAGTCAAAGGAGATAGAGGACTACTGCGCTAAAGAGGGCCTTCTTCTTTCGGGAAAAATCCCCTTCGACAGGGCGGTGCCGGAAGCCCTCGTCAAAGGAAAGACTGTCGTGGAGGATTCCGGTTCGGCGGCATCGGAAGCCATAAGGGAACTTTGGAATAAGGTGAAAGCCACATTAAAGCGAATTGGTGAAACAAGTAACCCTGGCAGTAAAGATTAATAACCAAACACCAAGAAACAAGACACAAAAGACAATCAATGACCAATAATCAATCACCAAACGAACCTTAAAGAGGAAGATGACAAGTTTGATGATTGGAATTTGGATATTGTTTGGTTATTGCATCTTGTATCTTGGTTATTTTTGTTCATCGAACCAATATTTGGACGTTTGCAATTGGCGCCTATTTTAGATTATCGGAGTTCTGAGTTATGGTAGGGACGGTGCGGGCGATAGCAGCCGGGAGAGAGAAGGGCTTGCCCAAGGAGGAGAAGCGGCAGGCGAGCTTCTTCGCGGGACATGGTCTGATAGGGGACGTTCACGCGGGGCCGGGCCCGCGGCAGGTGGGACTTCTCTCCGCCGCGGACTTTGACAGGGCGAGGAAGAAGCTCACGGATGTGGCCCCTGGATCGTTCGCCGAGAACCTGATTGTCGAGGGGATGGATTTTTCAAAGATTCGCATGGGCGACAGGCTCAGGATAGGCAGTGTCCTGCTTGAGATTACGGAGAGGGGAAAGGCCGAGTGGAAGCGCGGCGACTACTCCTTCCGTGGCCTTCCCCTTCTCGCCCGGAAGGGACTCTTCGCGAGGGTACTCGCCGGCGGAAAGGTCAGGAGGGGAAACAAGGTTGAAATTGTGGGGTCGACGAACAAATAACGGTCGAGTATAAGGGGGGTTGTAGATAAGATGAAGGAAGCAGAGATAGAGCATCAGGTTCACGAGAGGCTCCGGGAGGTCGTCGACCCGGAGACGGGCCTCGACGTTGTCACCATGGGGGTCATGAAAAAAATTTCCGCCGGGCCTGATGGCTCTGTCGAGCTCCTGTTCGTGCCGTCCTCGCCGGCCTGTCCCCTCGCCTTCAAGCTCGCCCTCGACATAAGGGACGCCGCCAGGTCGGTAAAGGGGGTCACGAAGGTAAAAATCGATGTCGACGGCTACTGGAGGGCGGAAGAGCTCAAGCGCGTCCTGGAGGAAGAATGACATGGGGATACTGAGCGAGATAATCGGTACGGTAAAGGAAGATGCCGCTGTAAGGGAGATCTACGTCTGCGCGTTCGACACCGCGGTGCTTACAAGGAGATGGGGACTCTCGAGCACCTTCAGGGACATCTGCGGCATAAAGGGAGGGGCCTGGGTCAGCGGCTGCGGGACGCTGCTCGGAAAATCCGCGCTGGAGCTTGCTAGGTACGCGCACTCGCCCAAACTCCTGGACTCTTCCGTGGGAATGGCGGCGCTTAACTCCCTCCTGGAGGTGGATGACAGTTCCCTCGTGGAGGTGAACGCGTTCGAGATATTAAGGGAGAAGGGAAAGGGGAAGGAGGTCGCCGTGGTGGGCCGCTTCCCGTTCCTGGGCAAGCTGGAGGGGATAGTGAAGAAACTCCACGTTATTCACAGGGAGCCGGCGAAGGCCCGCGAGGGCATGGATGAAGCGCGGCGGATCCTTCCACGGGTTGACGTGGCGGCGATAACCGGAACTTCCTTTCTCACCAAGACCGTCGACGAGCTCCTCTCCCTGTGCAGCAACGCCTACGTAATAATGCTCGGCCCGACGACGCCGTTAACACCCCTCCTCTTCGACTACGGCGTCGACGCGGTCTCCGGCTCCCTTGTCAAAGACAGCGGAAAGGCGCTTCCCTGTATCTGGCAGGGATCCCCGTTCAGGAAGATCGACGGCCTGCGCCTGGTAACGATGCTCAAGCCATGAAGCTCTCCGAAGACCGGCCTTGAAAATCGGACAGGGCTGCCCTAGCCACGGCACTGCCGCACGACCGCGCGGCGCACCAGAGCAATTTGAGACCCAGCGTAAGAAAAAAGGACGCCCCATCCATCCGTATCCCCTTTCTCATTGCCGGCTCCTGACCGGAATCTCGCCATACACAGGTCCGGGAAAAGAGCGATAAGCAGGGCGCCGGTTTCCCCTGTCCCCCTGTTGACATCGATTGAAAATATTCTATGCAGGAAAGCATTAGGTAATAATTTTACCTTGACATCTTACGTATAATCAGGTATAGTAATACGTGGATCGTGGATGCTTTCAGCGTGTTACTGCGTTCTTTGAGTAACCATTCTACCCAACATATTTAGTGAGGAGGGGGAGATGAAGCGTGTACAAGTTTTTTATGTATGGTGCGTGATCTCATTAGCTATTGGAGCGGCGTATTTCATCTTTTCCCCGGCCGGACACGCTCAGGAAATGGCGATGGTGAAGAACCAAGTACAGGACTGCAACCTCTACCGTTACCGGGTGATCGAGAGGGGAGACTGGACCTACTGGGACTGCGCGGCCAGAAACCCCTCGCCCTTCGCAAGGGACTTCTGGTTCATTCCCTCCGACAACGATACCGTTGCTATATCAGCAGTCGACGATGACGCTGAAGGATACCACCACCTTGTCACACTGCGGGCCCGGAGCAGGGACATGGTCCGACAAAGGGAGACCTATGTCTGCCCCTACTGCCAGGAAGGCTACGAATGCCCCTGCGATCCGGACGGTGATCAGCACTGCTATTACCAGGGCGGCTCCATGTATCGGAACCGGAACCGCAATCGCAATCAGGAGTTCGATCAAAACTTCTACCTCTATAACAACCTGCAGGCGGGGGACTGGAACTACTGGGATTGCGCGGCCAGGAACCCGTCGCCGCTGGCGCGCGACCTGTGGTGCATCCCCGGCGACAACGATACGGCTCTCTTAACAACCGGCGGAAAAAACTACGTAGCCACGGTGCGGAACCGGAACGGAGACCGCAACTTCTACCTCTATAACAACCTCTGCCCGGGGGACTGGAACTACTGGGATTGTCAGGCCAGGAACCCGTCGCCGCTGGCGCGGGACCTCTGGATCATACCGCAGGGAAACGACATGGCGTCGATGTGCGCCGTGGATACCACGGAGGACGGCACCAGAGAGAGCCTCTTCGTGGTGAGAAACCAGAACGGGGACTTCAATGCCTACCTCTGGAACATGCCCGAGCCGGGAGACTGGACCTACTGGGACTGCCTGGCCAGGAACCCGTCGCCGCTGGCGCGCGACTTCTGGTCGATACCCGGCGGAAACGATATAGGCAGCGTCGTTCCCGCACGCATTACGGCGGGTGCGGGTGACGACCTCTGCGCCCTGAGGGTCAGAGAGACGCAGCAGAACCTCTACCGCTACAGATGCCTCGTCCGCGGCGACTGGACCTACTGGGACTGCACAGCAAGGAACCCGTCCCCTATGGCAAGGGACCTGTGGGTCATCAAATCGGGGAACTGCACCTGCTGCATGCAGTAAAAGAGTCGGCGCGCCACTGTAGCTGCCGCTGGTGCATACCGCATGTCTCCGGCGCCATACTCCATTAGCCCGACTTTCGCATTTTAGTTGAAAAAAACATTAAATTTAGAAGATAATTTGACGTAAGTCGTTGCAAATACTGGGAAGATCCCCGGAAAATGAAGTTTGTAGGGACTCAGCCACA
>Ga0075123_10001556_pt1 | contig 11436 bp, 9 predicted proteins | sample AntAceMetag02UKX_FD_69808 | JGI IMG/M metagenome (GOLD analysis project Ga0075123, IMG submission 69808) | Saline lake microbial communities from Ace Lake, Antarctica - Antarctic Ace Lake Metagenome 02UKX | ecosystem: Environmental > Aquatic > Non-marine Saline and Alkaline > Saline | place... | reverse complement strand
AGGCATGGCGAAAGGCCATGGATATATACTCGGGTATCCTCTCGGTACGGGTGATTTTCCTGGCCCACTTGGCACAGGTTTCCATCAGGTTCAGCGTTGACATGTCCTGCAGATCTCCCGCATCTCTTTTCTCCATCGCCACGGCGCCGCCTATCTGAACCAGCGGAATTCCCAATGACGCCGCTTCCATCATTCCTGCCGGTGTATTTCCCACACCCGGCCCCGCAGTGGTCACCACCACCGCCGCTTTTCCGGAAGCTCGCGTGTAGGCGATAGCCGCGTACACCGCCGCAGCCTCATGGCGCATATCGATGATCTCAATCCCGGCATTCCGCATCCCATAAAAAATGGGCATGATATGGCCGCCGCACAGGACGAATGCCTTCTCCACGCCCTCATTGAACAGAGCCTTCCCAACCAAGGCTCCACCGTCAATCATACCCATTATGATCTCCTTTATCTTTGTAGACCATGTAAGGGAAGACAGTCACGCTGCCGATCCCTTTTCTCCACCGGCGACGAGCCATCTCCCGCCGGCAGGGCCGTTTCAGGGGAGGGCTCCACCAACTCCACGATCTTTCGGATATCACCAGGCCTCACCAGGTCGCAACTTGTCAGATTTTCAAGGTTGTTGAGATGCACATCCCGCTGCCTGCACCGGTAGATGAGGTCGGCCAGGCCTTTACGATGCGGCCCTGTTGTATGCACTCACAATATGGCCATCAGTCTTTGCCACATCACCGGGAACATGCGTTGCAGCAGGTCAAAGATATGGGCATCAGTTCCAACCAGGATGCGGGTCTTATTTTTTTTGATGCCCTTGATAATAATCTGCGCAGCCTTATCCGCGCTCGTCCGGGCGATATTCTTGTCAAAGTACTCGAGGACTTCATCACGGCCCATCTCGGGGTAGGATGCCTTAATAAAGCGGGCATTTCGTGCAATGTTGGTTTTGATTCCACCGGGGTGCACGCAGGAAACGTGAACCCCCGTGTCCTTTAATTCCTGGCACAACGCCTGCGTAAACCCCTTTATGGCAAATTTGCTGGTGCAGTAAGGGCCGACGTTGCGGTTCGTAAAAAGGCCGTGAACACTGGATATGTTTACGATGTGGCCTTCCGGTTGCTCTTTCAGGTAAGGCAAAAAGGCCTTTGAGCCGTAAACCACCCCCCACAAATTAATGCCCAAGAGCCAATCGAAATCCTCGTAGGTGACATCTTCCAGGGTCTCGGTTAAGCTGACACCGGCATTGTTAATGATGATATTGACCTTGCCGTGCGCCCTGACAACATCCTGTGCGAATTGATAGACCTGCTCACGGTTGGCGACATCCAGAACCTGGGTGGTAATGTTGATGTCATTACCCTTGATCATTTTCGCCGTCTGATGCAGACCGTCCGGGTCGATGTCCGCCAAGGCCAGCCCACAGCCTTCTTGCGCCAGGTGAATCGCCAGACTGCGCCCAATTCCCGAAGCAGCTCCTGTGACCGCTGCAATACTGTGCCTGAGATCTTTCATTGCAATTCTTCCTCCATCAGGGGTATCTCCCTTTCACCCTTCTACCTACATGTGGCAACTGACGAAGTGTCCCGGCGCGACTTCCCTCATTGTCGGCACTCGGGTGCGACATTCAGGTTTGCATGCGGGACAACGGGGGTGAAAGGTACATCCCGATGGAGGGTTCAGGGGACTGGGCACCTCCCCTTCCAGCGATACATCCTTGATGTTTTCAGGATCCGCCACGGGAACGGAATCGAGCAATCCTCTCGTATAGGGGTGCATGGGATTTCTGTAGAGGTCATCGCAGGGGGCCAGTTCCACCAGGTGGCCGAGATACATGACACCGATGTGGGTGCTCACATGCTCGACCACGGCAAGGTCATGGGATATGATTAGATAGGTGAGATTCAACCGCTGCTGGAGATCGATAAGCAGATTGAGGATCTGGGCCTGAATGGAAACGTCAAGAGCCGACACGGGTTCGTCCAGGATAATAACATCGGGATTGAGGGACAGGGCGCGTGCCACGGCGATGCGCTGTCGCTGGCCACCGCTGAATTCATGGGGGTAAAGGCCTGCCTGGTGGGACTCGAGCCCCACCAGTTCCAGCAGTTCTTCCACCCGTTTCATGCGATCTGATCTCGATCCGACCTTGTGGACCGCCAGCGGTTCCGCTATGATCTGCCGTATCTTTTTCCGGGGATTCAGAGAGCGGAAGGGGTCCTGAAATACGGCCTGGATGTTCCTTCTGAAGTTAAACCGTTCACGGTCATCGAACTTCGTTATATCCTTACCTTCAAAGAGAATCTGACCCGATGTGGGCGCGTCGAGCCCCAGGAGCACGTTCGCCACTGTCGACTTCCCGCATCCCGATTCCCCAACCAGGCCAAGCGTTTCACCTTTGTCTACGCTGAAGCTGATCGTATCCACGGCCTTTACATAACCGATGATCTTGGTAAACACCGTTCCCCTTGTTACGGGGAAGTATTTTTTAAGATCTGTAACGCTGATAATGGAAGAGTTTTGCATTCTTTAATCCTGTGCATAGAGCCAGCATGAAATCTGGTGGTTTTCCGCTATCGAAATCTCGGGAGGATATTTTTCCCAACATATGGGCATCACCTTGTTGCAGCGGGGGGCGAAACGGCATCCCGGGGGAGGATTCGACAGGTTGGGCGGCTGGCCACCGATGGAAAAGAGCCGGTCGGCGCGATGGCCCAAGACCGGCACCGATCTGATCAGGCTCACCGAGTAGGGATGCGACGGGTTTTTATAAAAGGTCAGCACCGGGGCCTGTTCCACAATCCTTCCCGCATACATGACCAGAACCCTGGTACAGATCTGTGCCACCACGGCCAGATCATGGGTGATCAGGATAATCGACGTACCCGAATCTCGCTGGATATCCTTCATCAGTTTCAGGATCTGTGCCTGTATCGTCACATCCAGGGCCGTCGTCGGCTCATCGGCGATCAGAAGATCCGGATTATTGGCAATTCCCATGCCGATGAGGACACGCTGGCACATGCCGCCGCTGAACTGAAAGGGATAGTCATCAAGCCTGCGCTCCGGAGAGGGGACCTTGACCTTCTCAAGGAGCCGTACGCACCGTTCGCGCAGGGAGCCGCCGTTTCCCGGATGGTGGTACTTGAAGACCTCACCGAGCTGATACCCCACCGTCAAGAGCTGATTCATCGAAACCATGGGATCCTGCATGATCATCGAGATTCGGTCGCCTCGAAGCCGGCGCATTTCTTCATCGCTTTTTTGCAGCAGATCCTCGCCTTTAAAGAGGACCTCGCCGGCCACGATTTTTCCGGCCGGTTGCGGAACCAGCCGCATGATCGAAAGAGATGTGATGCTCTTGCCGCAGCCCGACTCTCCCACGAGCCCGACGATCTCACCCCGGTCGACGGTAAAATTGACACCGTCAACGGCCCTGACCACTCCCTTCTTTGTAAAGAATGAGGTCTTCAGGTCCGTAACGGCGAGTACCTTCTCGCTATGATTTTTGGGTGCTTTCTTATTCGTCATTGCAATTTCTGCTTCGGATCGAGCAGCTCCCGTATCCAGTCTCCCGTCAGGTTAAACCCGAGCACCGCGATCACGATGGCGACACCGGGGAAGGTCACGAGCCACCAGGCATAGGTGATATACTGCCGTCCCTCGGCCAGCATGAGCCCCCAGTCACAGGATGGCGGCTGCGTCCCGAGCCCCAGGAAACTCATTGTTGCCGTCAGGACGATAATGCCGCCCATCTCGATGGTCGCCAGAATGATGATGGTATTAATGACGTTCGGTAAAATGTGGGAAAACATGATGCGCAGGTTGCCGCACCCGGCCACCCTGGCCAGCCGTACAAAATCCCGCTCTTTGAGACTCAGTGTCTCTCCGCGCACAATTCGCGCCCAGTTTGGCCACCCCATGATGCCGAAGGTCAGGATGATGGTCTGGGCGCTCGGACCGTGGACACTGGCCAGGATAAACAGGACGATGATAGCGGGGAGCGACATCCAGAAATCGGCAAGGCGCATAATGAACATGTCGGTCCTTCCACCGCGGAACCCGGAAATGAGGCCCACGATGATGCCGATGGTTCCGTAAAAGCCGATACAGCCCACGCTGATCAGAAAGGAAATCCGGGAACCGTGGATCAGCCTGCTCAGGACATCACGCCCCAGCATATCGGTGCCGAGCAGATGCTCGGTTGTGCCATCCTCCTGCCAGCAGGGGGGAAGAGTTGTATTCTGCAAGTTTCCTTCATACGGATCGAAAGGTGCTATGAGCTCGGCAAAAATGACGACAAAGAAAAAGAGGGCAAGGCAGAAGAGGCCGAAATAGGGGGGGCGAACCCGCCCTCTCTTATCGGTTGGCTGCCCGTTTTTTTTCCTTTGACCGCCGATATAAAGCAATCTTTTTCTCCTTACACACCGGACCGTCCGCATGCCTCAACGGTATGCAGCCCGTCGCTTACTGGTAACGGATTCGCGGGTCGATATAGGCATACAAAATATCGACAATCAGGTTCAATGTTACCACCACAAAGGTTACAAACATGACAAATACCTGGACGACAGGGTAATCGCGGCTAAAAAAGGATTCCATTACAAGCCGCCCGATACCGGGCCAAGAAAAGATCGTCTCCACCACGACAGACCCCAGAATCAGAGCCCCAAAGACACCGAAGACTACGGTCACCACGGTGATACTGGCATTCTTGAAGGCATGCAGTAGAATGACATATATTTCGGGCACCCCCTTGATCCTCGCCATAAGCACATACTCGCTTTTCAGGGCATCGAGCATGGCCGATCTGCTCAGGCGGGTGAAGAGGGCGATCGGATAGAGACTCATGCAGAAGGCGGGCATGATGTAGTGGAGCGGGGTTCCGCGGCCCGCAATGGGCAACCAGCGCAGGGTCACGCCCAGAAAGAGGATCAGCATGACCCCCACCCAGAACGTCGGCAGCGACATCCCGGCCAGGGCGAGCGTCCTGCCGAATCGATCAATCAGCGAATCCCGCTTGACCGCCGAAATAATTCCGATAGGCAACCCAACGACAAGGGCCAGAATAAAGGCCACAAGTCCGAGCTGCACCGTGGCCGGAACCCGTTGTAAAAGGATATTGAGCGCAGGTTCGGAGTACCGGAAGGACATGCCGAAATCGCCGTGAAGGACGACATTCTCCACAAAACCCCGGTACTGAAGATGGAGCGGTTTATCAAGGCCGAATTTTTCCGTGAGAACCTTGGCATTCCGTGGAGTCGCGTTGGGTGGCAGCATGATCGCCACCGGATCGGCGCCCCCCAGACGAAAGGCAAAAAACACGACCGTCAATACGATGAAAATCGTCAACAGCGCAATGGCTATACGTTTGAGAATAAAGCCCTGCATTGCCCCCCCCCCTTTAGTCTTCCCCGCTGGTTACTTTATCATGCGTATCGCGTGAACATTCACCAGCAATGCCTCCTGGGGCGTCCAGTTATACTCGATACGATCGCTGGTGGCATAAATCTCATTCAGACCACATAGCACAACCCCCAGCGCGTTTTCATCGAGTATGGCGTGAATCTTACCCAGGAGTTTCAGGCGTTTCGCCTTGTCAATCTCATGGGCCTGAGCGTAGCAGAGGGCGTCGAGTTCCTTCTTCCGGGGACGGTTTGTATCCGAACAGTAGGGACTCGTGCTCACGATCGACAGGAGAAGCCGCGTACTGGGATCGCGGCCGCCAGCCCAAGTGTAGAGGCGCAGGGCCCCGATTTTAGGATCCTTGTTTCGGGAATAGGTCGCCGCCGTGCCTTCTTCGAGCTTTTGGAGTTTCACCGTGATCCCCACATCTGTGAGATACTTTTGCAGTGCTGCGGCGATGAGCGATGAATTCGGCACCGAACTGGTGTAGGTCAGCATCAGGGGATAGCCGGGCGTATAGCTTGATTTTTTGAGGTATTCCCTGGCCTTATCGAGATCGAACGCGTACTCAATATCGGGGTCGTAGCCCAGCTCCGATCTGCTGGCGTACAGGTAGAGGGGATACCCCTCTCCCAGAAATATCTTCTCCACGATCTCCTGGCGGTTGATGCCGTACCTGATGGCGTAACCGAGGTTAGAATCCCTCATAATGGGATCTGCGTAAGGGCTTGCAGCCAGACCGATCAGACTGGGCGCCGTGTCGCACCGTTTGATCTTCACATGTTTGTTCCGCCGGAGTCGTTTCAGCTGGTGCGGCAGGATACCGTCGACGATATCCAGCTCGCCCGTTTCAAGCATGGCGATCCTGCTTACTTCATCGGGCACGACGACAAACTGGAGATACCTGAAGTTGGGTGGATCGATCCCGAAGTTCTCCTTCAGGCGCTTGTATCTTTTGTAATTGGGATCGACTTCAAGGGTTATGGACTCAGCAACCTTCCGCTCCGCAAACCTCAAGAGACTGCTCCCCACCGGATGCTTTCTGAATTCCTCGCGCCCGACCTTGTCATAATACTGCTTCGAGCAGATTCCGATCCACATCAGCTCCCTCCAGGCGGCGTAGGGCTCCCAGAAGTGAAGGATGAGGGTATAATCGTCGAGGATTTCGATCGATTCGATTTCGTCCAGCGGTCCTGCCATCATGTTGGCGTTTTGGGGATTGACGCACTGTTCGTAGGTCCACTTCACATCATGGGCCGTGACCGGGTCCCCGGTATGAAAGGTGGCATCATTGTAGATCTTGATCTTGATATCCTTCGGGTTGGACATCACTTCAATGGATTCGGCAAGCCCCAAAACCCGGTCACCGGTCTTGGGGTGGGCGTACAGCAGCGCCTCGTGCATTGCCACGATCGGGGGGATATCGATCGCCGTTTTCATTTCAAGCATGTTCATTGTCCCAGGATCGTAGCTCAGAGCCACCCTCACGGTGTCACTGCGACCGGCAGAGGCCGAAACGGAAGGAACCGCCAGCGCTATAGCAAGAAGACATACAAACACCAGGCAGAAAGAATCCTTTTTCATTATTCAACCCTCCTTATTTGCTTGAGCACCGCACACACCGCTAAGCGCGCACACTGTTACAGTGAAGTGTATCTAATCGGCGATCGCGGCGATGTCATACACGCTAGCGAAAGGTAAGTGTCTTCAACGTGGCAAGCAGTTTATCCGGTGGCGTCGCCCCGCCAGCGACGGTTGAATTGGAGAGCGAAACCACCTTGTCACCCTTGTAGGCCATGAGGGCAGCCGTCACGAGCACCGTTGTTTGATCGAATTTCCATTTGATAATCAGGGTGAGTGCCGGTGTGCCGTCGCTCAGGGTCACGACTTCCCTCGACAGAATTCTGTGTCGCGACGAGGCGGGATTGGTTTTTTTGAGTCCTTCCAGATAGCCCTGTGCAGCCGCCTTGTCCTTCAAGGGTGCCGCGTCCTTTGTCTTGTCACCTATCGTGACCGTTGCCACGGGGATCTTCCATGCATTGGGATTTGCTACACGGAAGATTTCCGTACTCTGAAGTTTTTGCGGTTCCCAATCGGCGGGAAATTGAATGGAAAAGGCCGGCGACTTGTTGACGTATTTACCCTGGGCATAGGTGCCCCCCGTGTCCGGTTTTATCTGGGCCGTCTGCGTTGCACAGGCCTGAAGCAGGAAAAAAACCGAAACCACCACCACTAGCATCCATACACTACGCGACATCTTTTTCATCTCTTCCCTCCCGTATTCATTCATTTAAGAAACATATACTCCTGGATTGACGACGCCAAACTAACCTCGAAGCCCCAATGGCAGAAACATCATATCTTATACCAAAATGACGGTTTAAGCTCTGAGAAAATAGGTGGTTAAGTGAGAAAATCCTCCTTTGCATAGACAGGATTGGGATAGTGGTAAAACCCCCTCCCGGTTTTCTTTCCCATGAGTCCTTTTTGGATCATAGTGTCCAGATAATCGGTCGCTCTCTTCAGGTCATCAAGGTCGGCATCATCCTTTCCAAACAGGGCTTCCAGAAACGCTGTCTGTTCCTCCATCTGCATCGCAACAAGATCGAGTCCTCGATCATCCATGATTCCGAAAGGTCCGATTGCGGAACTGTGCGTCAACATCCAGGACAGATCAACCTCTTCGACACCGCAGATCCCATCTGCCACCAATAGGATCGATTGCTTTAAAATAGCGTTGATGAGTGGATCGCTGAGGTCTTTGTTTTCGGTAACCCCGTCCAGAAAATTGGGTTGTTGGAACTCCGGGTCGGGATAGGAGTAAAATCCCTTGCCTGTTTTTATCCCCAGGTCTCCACGGTCAATATATTCTTTAATGCCGGCCGCTATCGCTTCCATCATTGCCTTTTTTTGCGGATGGATTTCCGGGCCGTCTACTTCGGCCTTATTCAAGGCCTCTTCGAGGCTGTCATGGACCACGTTTAATCCCACGAAATCGATTATGGCAAAAGGACCTGCCTCCCGTTCTTCGATTATGGCACCACTCCCTTTAAAAGATCTCTGGTTGAGTATCCAGGTCCGATCTATCTCCTGAATAGTACCCGCTTCAGTATATTTCAGGACCATGGCTGTGGTCAGCAGGGCACCGAACAAGGTATTATGAATGTAACCGGCGTTCTCTTTTTTAAGGACAACCGCCACCTGATTTTGACTGCGAACGAACCGTTTCAGCGTTTCAACGGTTCCCGGCGAGGTTCGAGGGCTCGCAACCAGATCCACCAGTTTACCGGGCTGGTGAAAATGCATGGCAGCAAAGCGGTTCCCCTTTTCTACGGCGCTCTCGATATCGGAAAGCAGTATAGTGGACGTATTGGTGGTCATGATGGCGTGCGATGGCAGCAGTTTTTCAAACAGTTTGTGTGTTTCCCTTTTCAGAGCCATCCGCTCGAAAACAGACTCGCTCAGCAGGTCCGCGTTGGCGGCTGCTTCGGCAGCGTTGGGCGTACGCGAAATACGGGTGAGCCCCTCCTCAACTGCCTCGGCGGTGGTGAAATCCATCTCGATCAGGGCCTCCCCCCAGGCTCTCTGCCGCTCCTCCGAGTTCTGCAGCGCTTCTTCCGAAACGTCGTACAGGCTGACCTCATAACCGGCAATGGCAGAGACAAGGGAGTTGAAACATCCCATGGTCCCGGCCCCCACAAAACAGATTTTCTTGATCTCTTCAATCGGCATATATTTTCCTGTTTGATCTCAACATGATGATTTATCCGCATCTTAAATCCGGCACTGCCTCACCGGATTTTGCTATCTTTCACAATGACAACGAACAAAGCAATTCCTTCATAAACGAGGCTGATTCTTCACTCACTGGGGAAAAACATCTTTTCAAAATCCTGATTCCATTTGAGTATTTTTTCTATTTTGATTTGGTCGACCTTATGCACCAAGGAAAGACTGACAAAGAGCAGATTTGAAGCAAGAACCCACCATGCCATTGTATCAATATCAAGATACTTATCCCCGGGTTCGTTATGATAATCCTGTTCAAGGTAGCTGCGGGTAAAATCATGATCCAGTTTGATAATTTCCCAGGCTTTTTCTCTTATTCCTGAATCAATGGCAGCTATGGCTTTTAACAAACAGATCCGCATCGGCAGTTCTTTTTGCAGATTGAAATGATACTGGATGGTGATTGCCTGTAGTCTGCTTGTTCCCGGGGCTTGTCCGTTGATTGCCGGGTTGGATTTATATTCATCAGACAGAAATTGATGAATATGGTCCAGCATCGCAAGGAGAAGATCGAGTTTACTCTCGAAATGATGGTATATCAAAGCTGGGTTAATCTTCGCTTCTTTCGCGATTAAGACTGTCGTGGCACTTTCATAATTCAGCCTGGCAACCACCCTGATTGTCGCTTCCATTATTGAAAGCTTTCTCTGTTCCGCTGTAAGTCTTTTTTTCTTCATTTACCGACGTTGTCTCCGACTTATAATTTGCTTATTGTTTCATCATTTCAGACTTTTGTATGTTTTTAGATAACTTATAAGTAACTAATCATTAAACATCTTGCCTTAAGCACTACCCAATTCAAATTTGTTTGTCAAGATGTATTTCATTCCTGCGATGATATATGCTTTAAATCGGGCTGTGAACTCCCGTCGATCAGTTTTTTCGTGAGAAAGATATGCTGTGCGGTTCCCTTTCGGGACCACCTGTCCAGCAATAAAGCCGCATCGATTTGGTAATTCTTAATGGCAGTATCACCCGGAATAGAGCTCTAATGTTTTCAGTTTGTTACACGTTTCGTCACCCATATCATTGTTCTGCAAACAACGATATTGCCTGTGGGTGAATCTCACTCGGTCAATACACGCAGGGAGTACATATCGTTTTTGGACAATGCATCTTTTTTGGAAAAAGCCTTATTCAAAAAAGTCTTGACATCGGGAATGAAATGGTGAATACACACAAAGTTATAAGTAACTGTTTACTTAGTTAATCCTGAAAAATAAGTTTTCAAAATAGGTTTTTAGCGTTCTGTTCTTTGAAAACTGAAGATAGTTATGGGCAAGAGGGAGGGGCTGCTTTTTACGAGGTCATCAGGGGTGTGAAGTATTTTTTTAGGGTGGGGAGCGAAGCCTCCTGTTTAGAGCATCTAACCTGGAAAGGGGAAATGATATGGCATATCGAGATCTGGATTTTAATCTCAGTAGTGAAACCCTGGCAATTCAGAAAGAGGTGCGAAAATTCGCCAGCGAGGTGATGCGTCCGGTGGGGATCGAACTCGATCAGATGCCGGACCCATCTGATGTTTACGCCGAGGGATCGCCGTTGTGGGGTGCATTCAAGGCGTGCCGTGAAATGGACCTTCATTTGGGATCCATACCCCAGGAATTCGGAGGGATGGCGGGCACCATGGATTCAATGGCTGGATACCTGATCGCGGAGGAGATGGGTTATGGTGATACGGGCCTGGCGATCAGTTTTGGCGTCGCCAATATGCCATTCGGATTCGCTGCCGTTTTTGCGCCGTTCATTCCCGAGATGAAGCAGATGGTTCACGACTTCGTCGAAGACAAAAAGGGTGAGTTGATCGGCTGCTGGGCTATCACCGAACCGGACCACGGCGGCGACTGGTCCCTGGGCGGGGATGATCTCAAATGTGGTCCTTCGGTAACGGGTGTCTTAAAGGGGGACGAATATATCGTCAATGGCGAAAAGGCTGCCTGGGTCTCAAACGGTACTATCGCTACCCATGCGGTACTTCATGTGGGGCTGGATCAGTCCAAGGGGATGGCAGGGTCGGGGCTGGCCATCATCCCCCTGGATCTGCCGGGCATATCAAGGGGGAAACCGCTCAACAAGATGGGCCAACGATCCCTGAACCAGGGTCCCATCATTTTTGAGGATGCCAGGATCCCCAAACAGTTCATGGTGGTGCAGCCCGTTGAAGGTCAGATGGAGGCCATGGGTGAATTGATTCTGGCCGGTGCTAACGGCGGCATGTCGATTGTCTTTGCCGGCCTG
>Ga0075123_10001551_pt1 | contig 11454 bp, 9 predicted proteins | sample AntAceMetag02UKX_FD_69808 | JGI IMG/M metagenome (GOLD analysis project Ga0075123, IMG submission 69808) | Saline lake microbial communities from Ace Lake, Antarctica - Antarctic Ace Lake Metagenome 02UKX | ecosystem: Environmental > Aquatic > Non-marine Saline and Alkaline > Saline | place... | reverse complement strand
AGCTATTTCAGATAATGAATGGAAAGAAATAAAATTAATTATTGAGAAGTTTAAATAAAAAAAAAGTACTTAAAGTGCCTAGAGTACTTAGAGTGCCTAAAGTTAATTCTAAACACAAAAATAGTTAGGAAAATAAATTTAAATAAAATGAAAAAACACTCAAGAATTTCAATTCTGTTACTTTTAATAAGTGTAATTTTCTTTGGATGCAAACAGGAACCAAAGAAAGCAATTGAAGTAAGTATTATTCCAAAGCCAGTTTCTATTTCTGTTGAAGAAGGTGTTTTCACAATTTCGAAATCAACCAAAGTTTATTTTGATAATGAATCAGAAGAAATAAAAAATGTTGGAGAATATTTTATTGATTGGTTTATGAAAGGTTCAGGGATTGAACTCGAGAAGGCTAAATCACCTGAAAAAAGTTCAATTTATTTTACTACTGACAATGCACCCGACAGTTTAGGTGAAGAAGGATATTTGCTTGAAATAAATAAAGATAAAGTAACTGTTACAGCTAAAACAGCTGCCGGATTATTTTATGCTGTTCAATCAATTCGACAAATGCTTCCGCCCGATTTTGAAAAACAAAATTCAGAATATAGAATTGATAAATATTATTTACCATGTTTAAAAATTGCTGATAAACCAAAGTTCAAATGGCGTGGAATGTTGATGGATTGCTGTCGTCATTTTTTCGATAAAGAATTTGTGAAAAGATATATCGACCTTTTGGCTTATCATAAAATGAACACTCTCCATTGGCATTTGACCGAAGACCAGGGATGGAGAATTGAAATAAAACAATATCCAAAACTTACTGAAATCGGAGCATGGAGAACAGAAGCTGATGGCTCAAAATATGGTGGATTTTTCACTCAGGAAGATATTAAAGAAGTTGTTGAATATGCTGCAAGCCGACACATAACAGTTGTTCCAGAAATTGAATTGCCGGGGCATTCAGTAGCTGCTCTTTCAGCCTATTCTGAATATTCGTGTACAGGTGGACCTTTTAAAGTAGAAAACCGTTGGGGTGTTTTCAAAGATATTTATTGTGCCGGAAACGATAGTACTTTTGCTTTTCTTGAAAATATTTTATCGGAAGTAATTGAGCTTTTTCCTTCGGAATATATTCACATTGGTGGTGATGAAGCCCCAAAATATCGTTGGGAAAATTGTGAGAAATGTCAGAAGAGAATCAAAGATGAAGGATTGAAAGATGAGCATGAACTTCAATCTTATTTCATTACTCGAATTGAAAAATTCCTAAATTCAAAAGGTAAGAAACTAATTGGGTGGGATGAAATTTTGGAAGGCGGTCTTGCTCCTTCGGCAACAGTTCAATCGTGGAGAGGAATGGGCGGTGCAATTGCTGCAGCAACTTCCGGACATGATGCTATAGTTTCTCCAACAAGCCATGCCTATTTTGATTATGATGTAAAAACGACAAGTCTTGAAAAAGTTTATTCTTTTGACCCAATTCCTGATGAGTTGAATTCGGAACAAGAAAAACATATCATAGGTGGAGAATGTAATGTCTGGACTGAAAGAATCACTTATGAAAATATTGATGCGAAAATCTTCCCAAGACTTTTGGCAATGTCTGAAGTTTTATGGACTTATCCTGCAGAAAGAGATTATAAAGAATTTCACTCACGTGTAAAATCTCATTATGCCAGACTTGACGCTTTAGGTGTTAAATATGGATTTGAAGCTCAGGCAGTGATTTTTGATGTAGAATATTTGAAAGACAAGTCAGAATTTATAGTTGATTTAACTTCCGGTCAGCCTAATGTGGAATTCAGATTTACAATTGATGGAACAAAACCTGATATAAATTCTACTATTTATACCGAACCAATTATTATAAAAAATTCTGCAACAGTAAAAGTAATTGCAATTAGCAATGGCGAAGAACTAGAGGAAGTTTTCGAAAGAAAAATTGTCGTTCATAAAGCATTAGGTAAAAAGATTGAGTTAATAAATCCATTTTACAAAGACTATGCAGCACAAGGAAATAACAATTTAATCGATGGACAAAAGGGAACGATTAGCTACAGAGATAAGCTTTGGCAAGGTTATCAGGAAAAGGATTTAATTTCAATCATTGACTTAGAGAAATTAACCGAAATTTCATCTGTTTCTATCGGTTGTTTGCAATCAATGTTATCGTGGATTTTTATGCCTGAGCAAGTTGAGATTTTCATTTCTAATGATGCAGAAAACTATGTTGCAAAAGGAATAATCATAAACGATGTTGACCAGAAAACAGAAACAAGAATCAGAAAAGATTTTAAGTTGGATTTCGAGAAAACTACAACTCAATTCATAAAAGTAATTGCCAAGAATGTTGGTAAATGTCCTGATTGGCATGAAGGTGCAGGTGGCAAAACATGGTTATTTGTTGATGAGATAATTGTGGAGTAATGGCTTTTGGTTGTTAGCTATTAGCTTTTGGCTTTTGGCTGTTTGTATGGTACACTGAGCGGAGTCGAAGTGTGTAGAAGATGAGTCGAAGTGTAAAAAGGAATATCGAACAATGAAAAAAGAAAAAATTTCAAGCTTCCCAATCCTATGTTTGTTATTTCACAAATGACATTATAGAAATAGATTTAGAGATTTACTTAGAATTCTTAATAATATAAATATCTCTTAATTTTTAGTGTTGCTGTTTTTTGAAAAGGTTCAGCATGTGCTACAAGCAATTGAATTTTAGAGAATTTATTTACCCTTAGATTTATATATTGTTTGAGTTCAGGAGCCAATTCATCAATAAGGTTATCAACTTTTTTTGTGATTTCTTCTAACTTTTCATCAACTATTTGAGATACTTCAGCGGTCATTTCCCTAACCTTGTTTTCCAGTTCTTCTCTGTTGAAATGTACCAAAGCCACAAGTTTCCCTTTTTTCTCTACCACAATTGATTCAGTTACATGAGGGAAATTATTAATTAAAGATTCAATTTCTTCAGGATAAATATTTTCTCCGTTAGCACCAACAATCATGTTTTTTAATCTTCCTTTATGGCTAAGATAGCCTTTCTCATCAAAAACTCCCAAATCGCCGGTTTTAAACCAACCATCTTCTGTCATTACTTCATTGGTTTTAGCTTCGTTTTTAAAATAACCCAACATAATATTTGGTCCTTTAGCCCAGATTTCTCCTTCGCCAGTTATTGGATTTGGATTGTTAATTTTTAAATCACAATAAACTACTTTTTCTCCAATAGCTTGATAACTTGTTTGAGAAGGATTAGAACCAGCAATTAATGGAGATGTTTCTGTAAGTCCGTAACCAATTGCATAGGGGAATTTTGCATCTCTTAAAAATTGTTCAACTTGATGATTTAGTTTTGCTCCACCAATTCCGAAAAATTTTAAGTTTCCACCAAAGGTTTGATATAATTTTTTCCCGGCTAAACGATTGATAAGTTTTTGAGTAGTTTTATATTTATATAAAAATCGAGTTATGGTTTTCTTCTGAATTTCAGGAAGAATTTTATTATTATAAACTTTTTCAATAATCATTGGTACTGTAAGCATAATATCCGGCTTCACACTCTGCATAGCTGGAACCAAAACACTTGCTGTTGGAGGTTTACGCAAATAGCTTACACTGGCACCTTTTAGAATTGGCAAGATTAGTCCGAGAGTATTTTCGTATGTATGTGATAAAGGTAAAACAGATAAGAATTTAAAAGACTCTTGAATTAGTTGTACGTTATTAGCTTGAATTGCATTGACGATTACATTTTTTTGTGATAGCATAACTCCTTTTGAGTCTCCTGATGTGCCTGAAGTGTAAAGTAATATAGCTAACTCGTTTTCATCAACATTATAATCAGTAGTACTTTTAGCGGCTTTATCAAATTTAACAGACTTATTCTTGCTTTCCAAAATCTCAAAATTGTTGATGTTAACAATTGTCTCAACAAAATCTTTTTTTACATCTGTAAGTTTAGCTTCAAGGCTTTTTGAAACAAAAATTGCTTTAGCTTCAGAATGTTGTATTACATTTTGCAATTCATGTGAATTGAAATCAGGGAGAACAGGGACTGCAACTACACCCATACATTGCAGAGCAAAGTAAACAATACCCCAGTTTGGCATGTTTTGACTGTAGATTATAACTTTATCGCCGGGTTTGATTTCCATGGTTTCAAGAAATGCTTGAACAGCATTAATTTGATTTCCCATTTGAGCATAAGTCAAATGTTTTTCATCAACAAAACCAAGGGCATTATTATTTGGAAATTTTGCAACAGAATCTGAAATTATTGTTGGAAAATTTAATTTGTCGTGTTTTATCATATGTTTTAAATTGCTGCAAAGATATACTAAAATAATTTATAGAGTGAAAAAGCATATATTATTTCAAAAGATTATTATAAGTTGCTGATTGAGCAAATATTTACATTTTATTTTTTAGTTTAATAAGAAATTATAAAAAAGATAATAAATTAATCTGCAATTAATAAAAAGTATATTTTTGTGAGCTTTTTATATTTTCAATTCTGTTAAGATTTTTATTAATGGAATTGAAGATTCTTAATTCGTTTTTAATTATAATAATCAAAATAACACATGAAAAAACTTTTAATATTTTTGATGGTTTTGTTTAGCTTTTTTTTAACTGAAGCTCAAACGAAAAGAGTATTGTTTCTTGGAAACAGTTACACCGATGTAAACAACCTGCCACAATTAACTGCTAACGTTGCTGCATCAGTAGGGGATACCTTAATTTATGATAGCAATACTCCCGGTGGAAATACTTTGCAAGGTCATTCAACAAATCCAACATCAATAAATAAAATAATGCAGGGAAACTGGGATTTTGTTGTTCTACAGGATCAAAGTCAGCGTCCATCTTTCCCGATTTCTCAGGTGCAAACTCAAGTTTTTCCTTATGCTAAGATTTTAGATAGTATAATTAAAACAAATAATCCTTGCGGAAATTCTATGTTTTATATGACATGGGGCAGAAAGAATGGTGATTCATATAACTGTGCTGCCTGGCCTCCTGTATGCACTTACAATGGAATGGATAGTTTGCTCCACATGCGTTATATGATGATGGCTGATAGTAACAATGCTGTTGTTTCACCTGTGGGTGCAGTTTGGAAATATATTCGTTATAATTATTCATCTATCAATTTGTACGATATGGACGAAAGCCATCCATCATTAGCCGGTTCTTATGCAGCAGCATGTTGTTTTTATACTGCAATTTTCAGGAAAGACCCAACTCAAATTTCTTTTAACACTACTCTGAATTCTACTGATGCGGCGAATATAAGGGCAGCAACAAAATTAGTGGTTTTTGATAGTTTATTAAATTGGCACATCGGCGAATACGACCTTTTTTCTGATTATTCTTACACTCAATTAGCCGGTTATAGTTTTCAGTTTAACAATCTTTCACAAAATGCTACTGGACAAATTTGGGATTTTGCAGGTATTACTGATACATCAGCTAATCCTGTCTATACTTTTCCTAGTGCCGGAACATATACAGTTACTTTAAGCTCCTATGATAACTGTGATACAATTATTTCAACAAAGTCAATCATTGTTATTCAAACAAGTTTACAGGAAAATAAAATTCAAAATGAGTTTAGAATTTATCCAAATCCTGCATTTGATAGAGTGAATATTGAACATGCTTTTGATAGAGAAATTTCAGTAAGAATTTTCAATGTATTAGGTGAAAAATTAATTTCAATTGACAATCTTTCAAATAATGAAATTGATGTAAGTTCTTTAGAAAGCGGAATTTATTTATTCCAGATTACTAATGGAAATAATAGTGTAATAAAGAAACTTATGATTCACAAATAATCTACTAATCCTTTATACAACGAATTGAATAAGCAAATTTTTTAGAGCCTGAATATCTTTGTACAAATCCATCAGAATGAACCATTTTTCGAGTCCATGCATTATTAGTATATGAAGTATCAACTGTAGAACTCCACCAATAACCTGTACTATTGATGTTAATACTAGCACTACCGCAAGTTAAACAGCCGCCCGGAAGGGCTGTAAATCCACTTGAATTTGTTGCAGCGTCCATCCAGTCTGATTTCCAGTGCGTTTCACCGGTTTCTTTCAGTTTGTCACCAGCAAGACTATCACCACCAAGATAGTTAATTAGCACATCCCATTCGGCATCAGATGGTAAATGCCAACCAGAAGGAATGACTAATTCAAGACTACTCCATCTATATAATTTTCCGTAAACATCACAACTAGCATCGTGATTATAGCACGTACCTAAAACCGCGTAGTTTAGATTTTCAGCCATCCATGTTTGAGTACCTATTGTAACTATATTATAGATTTTGCCATCCCGAGTGTCAGTAAACGTTGTTATAGGTTCATCTTTTTCATCTTCTTCTTTATTGCAAGAATAATTTATTATTATAGCATAGCTTAATGCTAAGATTATTAAAATTGTTTTTTTCATGTTTTTTTTATTATTAATAATTTAATTTATTTATTATTTAAAAACTCAATTATAAAAATATTCTAAGAATCACCTAATTTTATTTTAATATAAGACTGCATTTTATCTATAATAGTTGCCTGCTATTAATATTTCTTAAGAAGTTGGTTATAGTTGCCTTTATGAAATGACTCTAAACAATAATAAAAAAATAAATAAATTAGGAGTAAACTGAATTAGAATTGAAAAATTTTCAATAAAGGAGATTAATATGAGTTTGCTGGAAACAGGATTATATCTATTCAAAATAATAAAGAAAGCGAAATGATTACAAAGATACTTATTATATACAAATAATCAACTAATCCTTTATACAACGAATTGAATATCCTGCACTTTTGCTATAGTAATGTAATCCTAATGTAGTACGATCAAAATACGCTCTTACAGCGTAAGATTCATTATAACTACATTCGGTAGAAGACCACCAATATCCATATTCGCCATATAAATCGTATAAACCACTAGAACATCTTTTTATACCAGCTCCCATTGCATTAAATCCGCTAGAGTTTGTTGCTCCTGTATTTGGAGATTTCCAGTAGGTTGTACCAACAGCTTTCATTTTTCCTCCAGCAACACCATATCCTCCAAGGAAAAATGCTAAAGTATCCCATTCAGAATTTGAAGGTAAATGCCAACCTGCTGGACAAGCACCAGAAGCATTTTGCCATTTATATAATCGACCAAAGATTTCGCAAGAATCAGGAATGTCATAATAACAATATGATAAACTAATATTATATTTTAAATTTTCAGCCATCCATGTTTGATTACCAATTTTGACTATTTTGTAAACTTGTCCATCTCGTGAATCAGTGAATGTAGTATCTTCTAGAACTTTTTTATCATCATTTTTATCATTATCATCATCTTTATTACAACTATAATTTAAAATTATTGCAGTACTAAATATTAAACTAATAAGAATTGTTTTTTTCATGATTGCTTTCTTTTTATTTATTTAAAAATTAATTATTTTAAAAATTTAATGCTTATTGTAAAAGCAAAGAGTGAATTTATTTCACTTATTTTTATAAGTCAAATATAATATATATAATACAATAATACAATATAATTAATTAATTTCCAAATTTTTCATTAAATATTTTTTAAACGCATTATTAATTTAAAATTTCCTGAAAATGATTTGAGAAAATTTTTATAAAAAAAGCCAACAAATAATTATTTGTCGGCTTTTTAATTTACAATGAATTTATAATTTATTCAGCTTTATCTTCTTCTACTTCTGTTAATAAATGTTTAGCAAGGAATTTTTCCATAGCTTCCCAAAGTTCAAATCTGTTTTCTTCGTTTCTGAATCCATGACCTTCGTTTTCTTTAACCATATATTCAACATCAACTCCTCTTGCTTTGAGAGCTTCGACCATTTGGTTAGACTCATTAACATTAACTCTTGGGTCTTTAGCTCCCTGAGCTACATACAATGGAGCAGTAATTTTGTCTGCATGAAAAGCAGGAGAAGTTGCCACAAACTGAATGCTGTCAGCAACGGGGTCTCCAACCATATCATACATCATAGTTAGCATAGGTTTCCAGTAAGGAGGAATAGTTCTCATGAATGTAAATAGGTTAGAAACACCAACTATATCTACACCACAAGCATAAACATCAGGAGTGAAGGCAAGCCCAGCCAAAACAGCATAACCACCATAGCTTCCACCCATGATTCCAATACGTTCTTTGTCTGCAATGCCTTGTTCAACTAACCAGTTTACACCATCTGTGATGTCATCCTGCATTGTTAAACCCCATTGTTTGAAAGATGCTTCCATGAATTTTTTACCATAACCTGTTGAGCCTCTGAAATTCATTTGAAGAACTGCATAACCTCGATTTGCAAGGAACTGAACTCTTTTATCAAATCCCCAATTATCTCTTGCCCATGGTCCGCCATGAGGATGAATAACTGTTGGTAGATTCTTTGCAGTTTCCATAGTGTATCCTTTTGGAAGTGTAAGATATCCATTGATTGTTAAACCATCTCTTGATTTATAAGTAATTGGTTTTACTTCAGCCATATTGTTCTCATCAATCCAAGGGCTAACATCATGAATTTTTGTTAATTCATCAGTGTTTTTGTCATAAAGATAATATGCACCTAAAGAGCGGTCGCTGTATGTACGAACAATAAATTTGGTTTCATCTTTTGTCATACTAGAGATACCAATTTCATATTCTCCAAGATCTTTTTGTAGTCTTTCGAAAATTTTCTTTATTTCTTTATCAAAGAAAAATCTTTCTTTTTTCCATGAAGTATAAGAAGCAGTAGTTATGACTTTTCGCTTTCTTGAGTAGTACAGTCCTCCAACATCATAATCAGCATTTGTGTAAAGAACTTCAGTTTCTTCAGCTTTTTCAATGTCGAAAATTACAACAGCTGTTTTATCTCTGTTGAGATTAGAAACACAATATAAATTTTTGTTATCGAATGTGAAAAAACTTGGAGACATTTGTTCTTTATAGTTTGTAGTTAAAATGATTTTAAACTCATCATTTTCAGTTTCACGATAAAGAATGCTTGTGTTTAGTCCATCCAATTGATAAGCAATTCTCAATTGTCCATTATGGTCAGTCATCCATCCCTGAATGTTTCCCGGATTTTCTGCTAATTGTTTAATTTCACCGGTTTCGATATTAAGTCTGTAAGGTTCAAAAACTCTTGGATTGTTTTTGTTTAAACCAACAATTACTTCACTTGGAATGTCTTTTAAATCATCAATAATTTGAGTTCTAACACCTTCAAAATCTGTTAAGGCAATTAAATTACTACCGTCAATGTTTACTCCAAGCAGTTTGTAGTTTTCGTCTCCATCACTATCTTTGAGGAAAAGTATTCTTTCGTCGTTTGCCCAGAAGTATCCAGTAATGTCTCTTTCGGTTTCTTTAGTAAGTTGAATCACTTCTTCTTTGCCGATTTCCTGTACAAAAATGTTCATCCTTTTTTCATAAGGAGCGAGATAGGAATAATACTTCCCGTTAGGTGAAATTTTATAGCCTGATTTGTCAGGATTTTTGAAGAAATTTTCAATAGTTACTTTTTCAGCTTTAACGATTTCTTCTTTGTCATTTTTTTCAGAATTGCCACAAGCACCAATAAATAATGTTGTAACAAAAACTCCAATGACCATCAATAATAAATTTGTTTTTTGTTTCATTTTAATAATAGATTTGTTTAATTAATAAAATTTTTGGTTTTTATAATTTAATGTTAAATAATTTCTTTTTTACATTGTTCAATGATTTTTGCATCAACCCAGAAAACATTTCCTGCAAAATTAAGGTATTTTCTATTTTTATAATTAGCATTTGGATAAATCGAATCGGTATTACTTGTGAAAAATAAATATTTGCCATCATAAGAAAGATATGGAGCAAATTCATCATTGTCAGAATTTACAGTTTTGTCGAATTTAGTTGCATCGCTCCATTGTCCATTTCCTAAATTATAAGCTATATATAAATTACAGTTATTAATGCTATCATATCTTGTTGAAGAGAAAATTAAAAAACTTTCATCAGGAGAAATAAATGGGTCGAAATCATGATAAATAGTATTTATTGATTCTTTTAGAATTTTAGGTTTTTGATATTTTCCATTTTTATATTCCGATTTAAAAATGTCAAGTCCTGAATTCATTTGGTTGAAGTCAGAAAAAAAGTAAATATTTCCGTTGTTAGCAATAGTTGGATAGAGATAATTAGAATTATTATTTATGTCAAGAGGTTTTGGCTCATCCCATCCATTAGTTGTAAAATTTATTTCCCAAATATTATAGTCATTAATCGAGTCATACTTAAAGGTTGGTCGGTCTGATACAAAAAGTATTTTCTTTCCATCTTGCGAAATCGAAATATCAATATTTTTGCTTTCTTCATCTGAAAACCATGCACGTCTTGGTTCACTCCATTTATTATTGACCTTCTCCATTTGCATAATTTTAAAATATGAACCGCTGGTTCGCAGAGTGAAAAAGAATTTATTTCCATCCGGTGAGAAAAATGAGTTAGTTTCATCATTATAAGTGGAAACAATTCCGGGTGCAAAAATTTCCGCAGAAGTGCCAGGTGGAGTTTGACCTAAATATTCTCCAACAGGATTTACATAAGTGAGTTGTTTGTCTTTTTCTATTTGATTTGAATTTGATTCAGGTGTATTTTTAAAAGAATTATCACAAGCAATAACAAAAATTATTATCAATAAAAATAAAAGTGTTTTTAAACTATTTTTCATACTTAAAGTTATTTGTATAAATAAAGTAATAATCTAAGCCGATAGATTCTATCGGCTTAGATTTAATGAGAAAATTTACAAATAAAGTAATGTTATTTTTGTGTGTTCTTATTTGTTCTAATAATATGCCATTATTTGTAATAAGCATTATAACAATGCAATAAAAAGTTCTGAGAGTGTTTTTTAGATTAAAAGTGTTCATGTTCTTACAATTTATTGTTCATTAATGAACAAGTATAATTTGTGTTTTTAAATTTCAATTTATTAATAACTTAATACCTTAAATAGATATTGTTTATTTATTTTATAATCCATTTTTTTTGCGAAACATCATAGGGACATTTTCTTTGCCGGGAACTCCAATTTCAACAAGTTTCCAATCTTTTTCATATTCCTTGATTTTGTGTTTAATTATTTTAACCCTATCGCAACTAGGTGGATTACATTCTTCAAGGCTAACAAGCTCAACTCTGTATTTTAGAGTTTTTTTTCGTCCATTGATTTTAACATCAATCTCAATGTTTTGTTCGGTTTCAATTTCCGGAACTACTATAATAATTTCTCTCATTTTGGTTCCTGTTATTTTTATTTAATTACTCTGATTTTAGTGAATCTACGGGATTTTGCTTAGTTACTTTGTATGATTTAATTATTGTTATTGTAATTGCATAAATTATAATTACTATCCCTGCTAATAG
>Ga0075123_10001544_pt1 | contig 11477 bp, 13 predicted proteins | sample AntAceMetag02UKX_FD_69808 | JGI IMG/M metagenome (GOLD analysis project Ga0075123, IMG submission 69808) | Saline lake microbial communities from Ace Lake, Antarctica - Antarctic Ace Lake Metagenome 02UKX | ecosystem: Environmental > Aquatic > Non-marine Saline and Alkaline > Saline | place... | reverse complement strand
ACCTAAAAACATACATAATAGCAATGTGCTACGGCTTCGCGTTAATCGCGTTCTGGTGCTTTTGTTAATCAAATAATTTTCAATTAATAATCAATAACACAATGAACGAAGGATTAAACAGAACCGGTACAATCAAGGATATCATGCCCGTCGAAAGTGGACAAAAAAAAGATGGCTCTGGTGAATGGCAAAAAATCATCTTTACCCTCGAAACGACGGAAGCGTACACCAATAAATATGCTTTTGAAATCTTCGGAGCAGAGAAGGTAGAAGCCTTCAAAAAGTACAACAAAGTAGGCGGCGAAGTTAAAGTAGACTTCAATATTTCGATGAACGAATACAACGGCAAATTCTACATTACCCTTGCCGCTTGGAAGGTATTCAAAGCTGAGTCGGAGGGAGTAACACAAGCACCATCGCAGAAACGTACCATGGCTGATTCGATGGAAGACAACAAAGAAGATTTACCATTTTAACAAACGCCCCGAAAGGGGCTTAACCAACCAGAACAAATGACCGAAAAAAAGAACGAGACGTGGAGCATTTTGTCAATAATAAACTGCAATCACAAAGTAAAACAAAAAGGCAAACTCAATTATCTCTCATGGATTTGGGCCTGGGGAATTGTTAAAGAAAAGTTTCCAGAAGCGTCTTATAAGACCATTTATTTCGGAGAGAAGCCGTACTTATACGATAAAGACTTAGGCTACTTAGTTTCAACCGAAGTTACCATAAACGGAGAAACGCTGCCTATGCACTTGCCCGTTACCGATGGAGCTAATAAGTCTCAAAAAAATGTTACGTACACTTACGAGACAAAGTTTGGGGCAAAGGAGTGCGAAGCGGCTTCTATGTTTGACATAAACACAGCAATAATGCGTTGCTTAACCAAAAATTTAGCACTCTTTGGTTTAGGTCACTACATTTATGCGGGAGAAGATTTGCCGCAATCTCCACCTGCGGAGCCACAATCTAAGCCAGTATTGTCCCCTGATGAGCCAGAAAGATGGGCTAAAGCTATTGAAGCATTGAGTACCGGAGCAGTAACCACAGGCTTTATTTCAGACAAGTACAAAGTAACTGTCCAACACCTTAAAGAGTTACAGGATGCAAGTATTTAATATGCCCCAGCGTAGCGAGGAGTGGCGTAAAGTAAAGCACGGAATGGTATCAGGAACGAGTTTCAAGCGGTTAATATCATCCGCTTGGCTCTCGCTCCAAGACCAAATAGTCGCGGAAAGGTTTAGTAGTTTTACGCTTCCCGAAGGGTTCTCCAACGATGCAATGCAACGAGGGATAGATTACGAACAGCACGTAGTTGAATTGTACGAAAGGTTAAACTTTCGAGAAGTACACCAAGCGGGTTTTTGTGTTTCAGATATTTACAAATTTCTAGGATACTCACCTGACGGTTTTGTTGGTTTTGACGGTGGAATCGAAATTAAATGCCCGAATACTTCTAACCATGTTCAATATATTCGACACGACAAAATACCGTCCGAATATTTGCCACAAATCACCACAGCATTTGTGGTTAACGAAGATTTAGAATGGATGGATTTCATCAGTTTCGATGATCGTTTCAAGCCGCTTCCAATGTGGGTTAAGCGAATTGAGCGAAAAGAACTAAAAAACTATGATGCTACTATTGCATCCGTCGAAAAGTTCGGCGATTCACTTCAAAATGAATTAGACAAGTACAGTAAACAAATACAATCATGAAAAACGAAAACGGAGAAGAAGAGTTCTACGACACCGCAACGGACCTGCAACACTTGGCATTTTTGTCATTTCTGGTGTTTATGCTCCTCCTGATTGGAGGCGTAGTTCTGCAAGTGGCGGGGTTTTTTGACTGGCTAGATGCGTTCTAACGAATATGAATATGTGCCGTTTGAGGTACGAAACGGATTAAATCAAATACAAAATGAAACAAACATTAAGAGAAAGATTAGAAAGTGAAATAGGTAAAATTGATGCAAGATGTGAACAATTACTAAAACACTTTAGAGAATATAAAGAAGAAAACCAATTAGAAGAAGCTATAAAAAGCGATATAAAATGGAGACAGTTAAGAATGATTTCTCAGTCTCTAAAAAAGCTATTGGTTTAGCATTACCCATAACGCTTCGGGTATGGTTAGTTGAAAACCAACGCTCCCCCCAATTCACGAAATAACAAATATGATTAAAAATTCAGAAATTATGATAAGCGAAAAAGAATATAAAGAAGCAAAAAGGGTAGTAGATAATTACAATAAACAGCAATTAAATATACCCCTTACTATGATTAGTTTAAGCGATTTAAGAGAAAAGTATAATAAATGCTATGACGAAATGATACGTTGTAAAAAGGGCAAAATGATGGTATGGTACTACGCTGAAAAAAAGAAGCTAACTGAATTACGAAACGAATTAAATAAACGTAAAACAAATTAGCACCTTACAGAAGTAATGAAAGTAACATAATAAAGATTATATGTTACCTTAAACGTTTAAAGTAACATAAGAATCAAAATACTTTGGAATGCGGCAGGCTATGCGTCGTGAGGCACGAATGGCCTCACCGCTCCCACCAATTCACAAAAGTTGAATCGTCTTTGAATATTTTTTTTCTGATTATCAACAAATCAACCTTATCCATATCTACTAATCTTTTGTTCTGTTGGACCGCCGATTGCAACTTGCTTTCGGTGGTTTTTTTTTGCCCGTTGATGGTCTGAATAATCAATTGCAATTCGCTTATCTGACCCGTTGCAATTGTCAAGTTTTGGCCCGACTCGATTGCGGCGGTTGTAAGACTATCAATCGAAATAATCAGCGGCTTAGTGGCTTGTTCCACCTTCACAACAACAACGGGATTCACGTACTTATTATAGTGCCAATCTATCAATACGCTACGTAGGAAGAAGAACACAGCAACAGCCACAGCCAACCCGATTAAGGTTCGACCAAAACTTGTTATTCGAGAGAGATTACTTAGTAGTTTTATCATTGCGAATCATGTTAAGTAGTTGATTGTAATTTGACGAATCGAGTAAATTATCCTCGATTGACTCATTATTTGGAGCCTTCCCGCTTGCAATTAGGTTGCCCAACCGCACCGTTTTTGTTGCGATGAAAACCATTATCACTTGTTCGGGCGTTAATCCCGTAATCTGAGCAACTAACTTGAAGTTACTTAGTCGGTCTTCGTTGGCGTAGTCATTGCCCTTTTTCAACATTATATCTGCTTGCTTTTCGGCAAATTCGTTGAACTCTTGAATCTGTTCTTGTAGTTTCATATTTTCTTATAGTCAAAATAAATGTTACCTCTTTCTTCTTGTGTGTCTTGCTTGTGAACTATTCGCCACGTAAAACCAGCGGGAGCATTATTTGCATAATTATGTTGGCAGTAACTCGAAGCCGGGGCGAAACTCATGAAGTTGTTGTACGTAAGTGACTTAATCGTTTCGCTCCCAAGTTGATGCAAATCGCCTTTATCTAGGTGGATTCTATCATACTTTTGATTCAGTCCGTAGTGGTCAATGTAAGATTTCAAATAGTTAATAGATTTGTCGTTCAAATAGAACGGCAATCCAAACTTTCTATCGCTTTCATCCTTACCATGCGTTAACAGAAACGCGTGCTTGCCCCAAAATCGTTGCTCGATGAACTTGTGCAAAATGTCCACTTCAACTAATTCTTTTTGATAAGTTGCTTCAATAGCTTTTTTAACGCCAAGATTGACAATCTTACCAAAATCGCCTGAATGATTATCGTTACCCACTTTGCGAAGTATTACCTTCTTTGCAATGCCATTGTCAATGCACTTGTGTAATAGTTCAATTTTCGTATCCATGACGACCTCGGCAACTTCAAAGTTTGTGGCGTTCTGCGGCAACTTATGCCCCCCACGGGTCGTATAACCATGCCACCCGTCTTGTTCATCTCCTAAGTTATCTAAGCAAAGAACGTCAAACGCCCCTCGGTTATCATCGTACTTTTTGCAGATAGTTGCCCAAACCTCTTCGTACTTATCTCTGTACACCTGCGGCGTGTATTCGTACTCGAATAGACCCAATCCGTGTGGGTTTGGGTTCATCCCTACATGATCGTCGGTAGTCGTGACGATTAACATTTTTTCAAACGAATCTTTGATTATTGGGGCTTTCTTGAAAATCTTAGTCTGATATTTCTTTAAGATTTTTTCGAATGATTCAGTTACATCTTGAATATTATCGGCAGAGTAATAAGGGTTTTTGAAGTGGGCAGAAATCTCTTTATGTTTTATCCATCCGTGGTCGGCGGTTTCTTTTTTTAGTCCGATTTTTGCAAACGCCTCTAAGATTCCTGCGTTACCCGTTTCATCCGACTTACTTGCAAAATATTCGGCCTTCGCCTTTAGGATTGCCGAACTATTTGTGTAACCGTATTTCTCAGCAAGAGTCTGAGCAAAACCCCGCTCATTAATTTCTTCGCTTGTCATGCTGTCGAACTCTTGAAAAACCTGCTTGCGTCTTGTCATTTTTTGTGGTTTAGGTACATCAATTCAGTAACCTCTTCGTTCGCTTTCATATTCAATCGTCTGCGGATTGCCTTAACCGTTGCTAGGGCGACAGCTTTGCTCACCCCGTATTTGTATCGAAGTACTCGGATAATGGGGTAGGTCACTTGATAATATCGTTTACTTTCTCTTCAACCTTGCCAATCACCTTGGCCAAAAATTCGGGTACGTGCGTGTTACTTTCCTTCAAGTTTTCGAGGACGCTTTTGATTTCAAAAATACCGAGCATAACGAAGGTTAGAATAACCAGTAAATTCAAATAATATTCTGGAAATATCATCGTTCCGTCACGCAGGGATGCCAAAAACAACATTATCACCATCAGACTGATGGTGATAATTAAAATGAAATAACCTATACATTTTGCTATCAGTTTTTCTTTCAAAACTCTCAAGCTGTACTGTCCTTTCTTTTTCGACAACCGTACACCGCTCCACGTATTGACCGCAATAATCAAGATTAAAACGATGAACAGTAAGGCGTTTACTTGCCAACTTTGGGTCAGGAATTTGATTAGTGTTGCAATCAACATTGCAAATCCAAATTCTTCAATTCTGACCGTTTTGAGGTGCGTTTGTAGCGAGTTAAACGCTGTGCTGACGAATATTAACATTGTGTTTTCTTTGGTTTATGTATTTCAATATTTTGTGTAAACTGTTCGACCTGAACTGTTCTTTGTTGCTCGTAACGCTTCTCTTCGATTACTCACCTGACTAAAACTGATATGAACCCATGACCCAAACTCTTCAATAATTTGGTCAAAGGGGATATTGAAGCGAATGGCGAAGTCAACTATTTCGTCTGTCGTTAGTCCATGTATCCTAATATCTGCCGCTTCGCCTCCTACGTGTTGGCTGTTTTTAGCCCCCCTGACACGCTTGTTTAATCTTTCACAACGATACCCCGAAGTAACCGTTATAGGCTTGCTTAGTGCCGTTCTCATTGGCTGCAAAACGCTTTCGATTAGGCACGTAAGATTTGTTATTACGTGTAATGGTGGCTCGAATTGTTCGGTGTAATTTAATCGCCTTGCGGTAGGTGATTCAATCATTTCGAGAAGGCTAAAATTCTGGGATAGTTTCATTTTGTGTCAAGTAATTCTATGGCTAATTCATTACCCTTTGTATCTGACAAAATCAACCCGTTAATTTGCTTATCAAATGCTTGGTTTACTGCGGCAGTAATATCGGCGGGAGTCAAACCCTTACTTAGTGCGTTTATTTTTGTGTGTGTTATTTCCTGCCCCTGCAAAATTTCGTCCATCGCACCTAAAAGATTATTGAACTCTTCCAATTTTGACAAAAGAATCACGTACCGTTTGTCTTGCTCAGTTTTGAGTGCTTCAAATAGGGCGTTTACGTTCACTACGTTCATTTTCACCGCCGACAAATAATCGTCAAGCGGGGGTGAAACGTCCGAACCGCTGACCCGTATTTTGCTTAGTTTTACGGCAAAGTAAACTATGCCGCTGAATAGAATTATATTTGATATAGCTAAGAATGTTATCATGTTGTTTTTATTTTAGTTGTAGCACGGAAAACCGTTTAATTTGTATGCAAAATCACGTATTTCGGAGATTGACCCCATTACGATATAATATTTGTCTTCGATTGATTCAGTAGGGTAGACGGTAGGTCGGTCACGGTTCGGAAAGTAATATATCACGTTTCCACCCGCACCCAATTGGTCTTCTTGTTGCACAGAAGCACGATAGGAGTCCTCTCTATTCCATACAATTCCAATACCTTCCGTACCTGCCGCATTGAATAATGCAACCCATTTTTCGGTGGCAATTACGCTTGTGATTTCAGACAAAACTGGGTCGGATTGGTTAGGTAATCCGTCCATGTCAATCGTAGTCAAATCGCCGTTATTGAATGGCGTAGTGCCTGAATAATACTTAGCATATCTGTATTCAGTATTGAAGAAACCAAACGGATTTATTTGAGCAAATTGTAACCCATTCAAGTAGGTTAGATTAAGGTTAATTTTGTAGGTAATTTCAAACGCATTGTCAGCAACTGCTCTAATTTTTTGTTCGTTGGTCGCGTCGGCAAAAACTTTGTCATTATTCAATGCAAACGCGTATTGATAGAGATTTGCCTGAGTTGTAAGTAGCTTTGTTGTATTATTCCACTCCTTGAAAAACGGTACGCCACCGAAATTGAAACCACCAGACCGTCCGCTTAATTCAAATTCATATACGCCTTGTGGCAATCCGTTCCACGCTCGCGTAGGTTCGGTGGTGGTGTACCCTCTGCCACTTTGACCATCTACGCCTCGAAAAATGGTCTGAATTTCAGACGGTTCACCGATATACGGGTCATATATTCCAAATTGCATCCCTGAGTCGCGTTGTAGACTTCGGCTTCTTGTTTCACTTTTTTTGCCTATCCAGTCAGGGGTAGCACCCATTAAGTTAGCCAACGCAATCTTATAAGTTGCTGTTTCGATAACGTCGTAGGATGTGTTATATGGCGTTACGGACAGACCTTGCGATGCGATATTTACGCCCGTGATGTAATTGGCTGCGTAACTTGGTAGGATAACATTATCCCGATAAGCGAAGCAGTTACCCGTACCACCGCTGTTTTTTGTAATATTTGTTTTTGGGGGTAATCGAGAACTACCATCTTCGGGGATTGGATTGTTGTTATCAAACTCCAATTCTGTTTTTGTTCCCGCAAAAGTTACCTTGACGGGTTGCCCGTTGCCGTTCTGCCACCAATAGAGGTGTTCTAGGTCGAATCTAAAATTATAGAGTCCATTATTTGTTAGGTTATCGTTCGGGAATGCCTCAACCACATCGTTGGCAATATAACCCGCTTTGACGGTCATGACTTTGAAATTTCCAATGTACAAATCCAAATCAACTGGCGTATTTGGGGCGGCTGAATTGTACGCCCAACAAATTATGTTAGGGTTTTCGGAATCGTTCACGAATCGAACGCGACCTTTGAATGTACTTGCCGCAGTTGGTAACGAGTTATCGAACGGTGTACACGTAGCACAATCCGTAACTACAACCTGATTGATTTTCTGGTAGGCTTCACCCGCCAATTCGTAACCGTCGGGAGCGGAGAAGTTCGGCGTAAGCTCTAACCCGCCCGTTCCAGTAACTTGATTTGAAAGCTGAGAAGAACACCGACTGTCTAGTATTTTTTCGTAGCTTATATTCTGATTCGTTGTTGTCAAGAAGTTAATACCTCGCGGCTGGAATACATCGCGTGACGAAACGGGGTCAACCTCTTGTACTACCCACCACGCATCGTTGAACCGCCTTATTTTTGTTGGCTTGTTTGCAACCGTCCAGATTCCCACGGTTAATCCGTCGAAAAGTCCGCAATCAAAAAAGTTATAAGTGCTGAAATTAGCGGGTAATTGAACGCTTGCCAAGTCGTTGAAAATGTTACCCTGCCGGAATGCAAATGGGTTTATGTTTCCCTCGTTGTCCGACGTAAGATAATAGAACTTTTGCGTTCCGTTTATGTATTTTTTAGTGACCAACGTGCCGAACTTTCCGCTATTTTCGGCAATCGTTAGCGGGTCAACCGGATTTACGGCCCTGAATATTTGAGCGTGAGCGGCAAAAGAGAGTAGGAAGAATAAGAGTATTTTTTTCATTTGATAAATCCGTTATTAACTAGATGAATAGCAAGGTTTGATTCAGTTGCTGTTTTTTCACTCTCGCCGTTTGTGAAAGTGAGGCTTGTCAGGGTGTTGTCTACCGTTTTGAATAGGTCTAATGCAAGCGGGGTGAACTCAAAAGTTTCCTCAAAAAAAGATTCAATCCCCGCTTCTTTGTCGCTTGCTTCGATTTTTTGCAAATCTTGGAGTTCGTCACTAATCAACTCAATTGACTTTGACAATTGCAATAACTTTGCTTTGCCTATGAACTCTACGGATTTGCCGTTTACTAATGCCATTATCGCGGCGTGTGTACCTATCGCTTCTCTATTCGTCATATATAGTGTTTTCTAATATGTTAATATTGTGCAATATAACGATATTAAATTGAAAAATTTTAGTTAATTTTCACCCATTGGAATCTGGTGTTGGGGTTCTGGGTTGTTCCAATATTAACCTTTTCAATTGCATACCTCGAACCATACGCATCACTTAAGTTTGCGTTTGGAACGGTGACGGATAGATAGGGGGCATCCAAGTTGATTGTGTTAGCTTTCAATCGCAAATCAGTCGGCGTTTCAAGTAGCATATTAGAACCGATGCTCTTGATATTAACCGCTAATGATCCAATCAAATCCAAACCCCGCAAAGACTTAACTTCAAACTTATCAGCGTTCGTTGCTTGATAGAATACGAAGGAAGCCTGAGCAACACCGCTGCTATTCTCGAACGATAACCCAGTCAAGTTTGCATCAGATACGTTTTTCAGAATTATGTCATTTGTGGTTCTTGCTCCTTCATTTGTTACCGATTGCAAATTGGGCGTAGCACTACCGCCTAACCCTGCCAAATCAGACATTAGAGCGTAGTTTTCGACGTTTTGCCCGTTTGCCCGATACCTTAATCTTTGCGTGTCTGATACCAATGCGAAGTCGTAGGCCGCAACGTTCGTTGCTGTTCCTTCGTTGTACTTAATTCTAATTCGTGTTAACGGGTCAATTGTTGCAACATCTTGTAGACCGGGCGTTGTGCTACCGCCGCTCGATTGTATTTCGTCAGAAAACGCATACGCCCTTGCATCACCCGAACCGTTAATTTGGACCAATCGCCCTGCATCGTCGAATACGTTTCGCATAGTAAAAGCTGACCCTGATTCGTCTACGTGAGTCGTTGCAAATCCAACTAATTCATTTTCGATGTCGTAGGTTAGTCGCCCTTTTTCAAGGTTGTCTTGGTCGTAGAACCTTAACCCGTATTCATTCCGAACACCCCCTGAACCATCGGAGAACTGATGCTCGAAGAAGTTCTCTGTTAGATAGCCCGCATTCGCATGATTTCCGTACACAAACGCTGTTTGCCCGTTCAAAATTCGGTTATCATTCCCTTGTGCAACTGTTCCCGAACTTGTTCCAAAATCCTTATTGAACGCCGTGTTTTTTGAGAAATTAGGTTCTAATAGATTAAGTGAGTTTTCAAGACCTGAAATATCGGACATTGCTAAGGCTGTCAAATAATTCACCGTTTCACCGTTGCTCGATAACTTGACAAAACCATTTTGAGTAAACTTGCTTTGTTTGGTAGCTATCTGAGTAAATAAGTTAGCTATCTGAGAGTCATTGTCTTGAATTTCTGTAACAAGTTCAATCCATGTATCTAGTGCTTCGGGAGCGGTATCAATGAACGTTGCCATTTTTGCATCCCAATCGGTTGCGAAATTTGCCGCAACAATAACCCCATTCCCATCCGCTTTTAGGTAATTACTCGCTACTGATTGCTGAATAGTTCCACCAACTTGTAAGGTTGCAAAACCATTATCAGTGTTGGATTTTACGCTGACATTTCCATTCCCATGCAGAGTTAACGGGTTAACCCCTTCCGCAAAAAAAGCAAACTTTGAGTTAGAAGGGGTAGTTCCTTGCGTTGACATTGCCCAAGTCTTATAGTAACTTCCAACTTCGATATAGCTATGCTTATTACTAGCGTCAGCATAGAGGGAAATATTATTACGGACGTTCAAATACGCCCCCCCACTAAGGCTTGATACTAGACCAACATTTACCTTGTTGCTATAATTAAGTTGACCGTTGCCCTCCCTTGTCCAATAATTAGCCGAAGCTATTTGCGTTCCTAAGCGAGCATCCCACAAACTATTATAATCCGTAATCCCATAACCCGCAATCGTAGTTGGATTCGTGCCACCCGTCACCCGTCCGTAAGTGTCTACCGTTACGTTCTGATAATCACCCGCCGTAACTACTCCCGTTTTTTGGTTTACGATTCCGCTGCTGTCTATTTCGAGAGTTGACCCAATTTTGATGCCACCCAATATACCCGATGTCGCTTTCGGCAATGTTAAGTAATTTTTACGCAGCAACCACGCCGACCCGTTCCAATACGTATCATCTCCCGAAGCATAAGTAACACCTGCGTAAGTTCCCGCTCCATTTACTCTATAATAATCTCCCGTATTTGGGCTTGCGGACGGGGCACCCCCGCTACCTGCATCCCATTCCCCGATATACCTTTCAGACGTTAGCGGTGATGTCCATACGCCCGACCCGTCTGCGTTACTACATTGCCACACTTTGCCTGCCGCAGCGTTATTGGTGATTCTTAGGTTCGTAGTTCGGGTAATGCCGTTTACGTCTATCCTTGTACCTGCGAGGGGAACAGTCGTTCCAAATCCAATAGTCCCGCTTGACAATACACGGATATATTCAGTCATTACGTTAGCGTTTCTAACTCTTAATAGAAATAGACCATCTGTCTTCGTTGTAGAAAATCCAATCAAATCATAAGCTGGCGTAGGGATAGCGTCAACAATTTGCCCGACAGATAGAATCGACGCAGCAGCCCCGATAAGATTGAAGTCAATGTTCCGATATATCCCTAGATTAAACCCATTGCCATATATTTGAAACTTATCCGATACGATAGGATTGGCATTAATCCCAACATTAGTGCCATTATCGAAAATTAGACTGTCCGAAAGCAAACCATCCGCACCGCTCTTTATAATTCTATTTGTTGTTAGGCTCGTGGCGTTCACCGTTGCCGCTTTCACCTTCCCAACAACATCAACACCCGTGCTTTTTGCCGTTGCTATCTCAACACCGTTACGCTTTATCCCAATATCGAAATTCCCACTTGCCGAACCGATAAAATCTTTTGCGGCTAATACGTTCGTGGCTCCACGCATCCACGCCGTTGCATCCGTAGCAATCGTACTGTCTGCTGCAAGAACTGGAACCTTCAAAACGACATTTGACGTAAGTTCGGAGAAGTCCAGAACAGCGGTATATGCATTA
>Ga0075123_10001543_pt1 | contig 11480 bp, 11 predicted proteins | sample AntAceMetag02UKX_FD_69808 | JGI IMG/M metagenome (GOLD analysis project Ga0075123, IMG submission 69808) | Saline lake microbial communities from Ace Lake, Antarctica - Antarctic Ace Lake Metagenome 02UKX | ecosystem: Environmental > Aquatic > Non-marine Saline and Alkaline > Saline | place... | reverse complement strand
TGCCGAATTCCTACACAATATTATCTTTGCAAAAATTTTTATAATGAGAAGTTGGATATTAATAATTGTATTGTTTATCGGCATTAGTGCTAAGTCACAGGACACAATCAAAGTAATGCACTATAATTTATTGAATTATGGCAATACTACTTCATATTGCACAACAACAAATAACAATATTGTTGATAAGGCATTTTATATGAAAACAATTGTTGATTATGTCAAACCAGATGTAATAACTGCCAATGAATTGGGAGGAAATTCCTTTGCTCCTCAACATTTACTCGATAGTTCCCTAAACAAAGATGCAGAAATTTATGGAAGAGCTGTTTATGCTAATGCTTCAGGTGGTGGTCTAATCAATATGTTATATTATAATAAGGCAAAATTCAGTTATCATTCACAGATAAATCTTGAAACATCAATTAGGGATTTTAATATTTATAAACTTTATTATAATTCACCAACTCTAACAACACTTCACGATACTTCTTTTATAAGATTTATTGTGGTTCATTTGAAAGCAGGCAGTTCTTCATCAGATCAAAATCTCAGAGAGCAAATGTCAAATGTATTAATGAATTATCTAAACGGATTAGGGAATAATGATAATTGTTTATTGCTCGGTGATTTTAATATTCATAGTAGTAGCGAAACTTCATTTCAGAATTTCGTTTATCATTCAAATTCCAATATACGTTTTTACGACCCTATAAACACATTAGGAAACTGGAATAATAGTTCTACTTACAAAAATATTCACACACAATCTACTCATAGTTCATCGAATGGTTGTGCTTCATATGGTGGAATGGACGATAGATTTGATTTTATTCTTGCAGCAAATAATATTATGAGTGGTGCCGGCGGCTATCAATATATTTCAGGAAGCTATAAAGCCTTAGGTAATGACGGTAATCATTTTAACCAGTCAATAAATTCAGGCTCAAATTCAAGTGTTCCAGCGAATATTTTAAATTCTCTTTATAATATGTCGGACCATTTGCCAATATTGCTGGATTTGAAAGTTACACAGTCGGGTGCAGTTGTTAATGAAATTGATGATTTTGCTGAAATTTACTTTGAAAACCCTGTATCCGAAAAATTGGTTTTGGAATTAAGATTCAAAAACACAATGGATTTTAATGTAGAAATATATTCAGTATTAGGACAAAAGATGTTTGAACAAAAATTCAATTCCAAAGAAAATCAAAAATTGGAGATTCCCTTTTCATCATTTGAAAAAGGAATTTATCTATTGAAACTATCAAATCAGTTTGGAAAATCAATAACTAAGAAGGTTTTAAAATTCTAAATATTATCAATAAGCTGTCTTGCTGTTTCTTCAGCAGCAGACGAAACATGTTCACCACTCAACATTTTAGCAATTTCATTTATTTGTTCTTCTTCGGATAGTTTTTTTATGAATGTTTTAGTGGTAGCATTTTCATTCTTTTTATAAACCAAATAATGAGAACTGCTTTTTCCTGCAATTTGTGGAATATGAGTGATTGCTATAACTTGCATTTGCTTTGCCATTTTTTGTAAGATGTTTCCCACTTTTCCCGCAATATCACCGGAAACGCCGCTATCAATTTCATCGAAAATAATTGTAGGAAGTAAATTTCGTTGAGAAATAAGAGATTTCACGCTAAGCATCAATCTTGACAACTCGCCACCGGAAGCAATTCTTGAAATTTCTTCTAATTCACCACCTTTATTCGCATTAAACAAAAATCTCACTTTATCGTTTCCATCTCTGGTAAAATCCGTTGTTAGCTCGTGATGAATATTTATTTGAGCATCGGGCATGCCAAGGTTATTAAGGATTTTCATCAACTCTTTTTCGATTGATGGTAAAACTTTTTTTCTGTTAGTAGAAATTTTCCCTGCAATTTCAGATAAAAGCTTATGCTGTTCAGATAATTGATTTTTAAGTTGTTTTATCTTCTCTTCTAAGGATGAAATATTATTAATGTTTTCGGATAGATTGTTTTTTATTTCTAATAACTCATCAATTGTTTTTACTCTGTGTTTTTGTTGCAGGTGATAAATCAGGTCAAGGCGATTTGTAAGCAATTCCAGTTGCTCGGGATTAAAATTAATATTTTGTTCAAATTGTTCAATATTTGAAGAAATATCCTGTAAATCAATATAATTACTTTTAAGTCTTTCGCTTATATTTTTCAAGTCAGGATGATAGTTTTCTAATTTATTAAACAAATTATTAATCTGTGAAAGTTGCTCAAGCAAGTTGTTATCACTATTTAGAAGCGCTTCGGAAGTTTGAAATAGTTTTGATTTAATTTCTTCTGCATTATTAAGTATTTCCAGTTCGTTTTCAATTTCCTGCTGCTCCCCTATTTTCAGTTTTGCTGTTTCGAGTTCATCAAATAAAAATTGAAAATAATCATTGTCTGTCTTAGTATTTTTTTCCTTTTCTTCTAAGCTATCAAGCAATATTTTATTTTTCAAATATTTTGAATATTCCAATTGATATTTATTGATGACATCAAAATGTTTAACAAAATTATCTATTATCGCCAATTGAAAATTCGAATCATTTAAGGTAAGTGTAGTATTCTGAGAATGAATATTAACAAGTTTGTTACCTAAACTTTTTAATAAAGCAAGATTAACAGGAGTATCATTAATAAAAGCTCTTGATTTCCCTTGATTATTTATTTCTCTACGAAGGATAGTGTAAGCTTCATAATCAAGATTGTTTTGTTCAAAAAAGTTTATTAATCCATAATTTTCAATATAAAATTTACCTTCAATAACACATTTCTTTTCTTTGTTATGAAATACTTTTGTGTCGGCTCTACTTCCCAAAATAAGCGATAATGCACCAAGCAGTATTGATTTTCCTGCTCCGGTTTCACCGGTGATAATTGAAAATCCATTAGAAAAATCTATTTCCAGATTTTCGATAAGAGCATAATTATTAATTGTTAAATGAGAAAGCATTAATACAGGTAAATAATTTGTTTATAAAAACAAAAATATAAAAATTATGATTCTAAAGCTTAAGAAAAACAATATTTTGCTTTATTTGCTTTGCAGTATTTTATCGTATTTATCGGAGTGAGTGGGGTCAATTTCTTTAAGAATATTAACGGCTTTGGGTTTATCCATTGCAGAAGCACCTGAATAAATGTTTACAAACTCATCGCATTTGGTATCAAATATTAATCGCAAAATCCATAAGTTAGGTTTATCTCTTTTAACTTTTTTCAAAAGTTCTAAGCTTTCAGAAATAGAAGATCTGCCTTTTTCAAGATCATCAGCCATAACATCAAGACCATGACGATGATATTTATAAATTGATTCACGAACTGAACCGTAAGAAGAATTTAAAAGGTTTTCTACAAACCAATATCTGTTTTTCAAACTTTCAAATGCTTTCCATCCGGGCTCTTTTGTATTTTGAGCATTATTGACAATTGTTTGTGCACTTCCAAAATATGGATTTCCCCCATTCAAAGCATAAGAATCAAAATCAAGTCCGATAATCATATATGCGTAAAAAGCCAGAACAGATGTGAGATTCGATGTAAAACTGTTAATTTGAAAATCTAATGGTTCGGATTCAAGATAGGTAAATTCAAAATCTTTATCAATATAATTTAACAAAGGAGAATCGTATGAAGAATGATAAATTGGTCTCCTTGACTGAACTTGTATTGTGCCTCTAAATTGGTCAGTTAGATTCCAATAAGAAATGTTAATCAATATGCTACATTCAATTCGCTCCTGAACTTTGTATGTATAGTTTGTCCATTTTGTTTGATTCATAAATTCATAAACAGCAGTCTGGAGAGTCTGAAAAACACGCCTGTCAGTAGTTTGAACTTGTTGTGAAGCAATTTGTATCTGGCAGTTTAATTCCTGTGAATTAGAATTAATAAATGCAATTATCAAAAAACTTAGTAAGAATATTTTTTTCATAAATTTTCGATTAAAATTAAAATTTAAAACAACATGCTGTTAGAATAATTTGTATTTAAAGCAAATCAATAATGTCATTTGCAACTTCTTCTTTTGTTTTTAATTCAAAATCAGTAATTTTTTCGTTTTTGTCAATAATTTTTATTTTGTTAGTTCTGGACTTAAATCCAGCTCCTTTATCTTTTAATGAATTAAGAACGATAAAATCAAGGTTTTTATTTCTTAATTTCTTTTTAGCATTTTCAATTTCGTTATCAGTTTCTAAAGCAAAGCCAATTAATACCTGATTTTTATTTTTTATCTTTCCTAATTCAGCTAAAATATCTTTGGTAGGTTTCAGTTTAATATCAACAAATTCTTGTTTTTTCTTGATTTTTGACTGACTAAATTTTTCGGGAGTATAATCAGCAACAGCTGCAGACATAATAATAATATTAGCTTTTAAAAAATTGTTCATACAAGCATCAAACATATCTTCGGCAGAAACAACATCAATACGAGAAATTCTTTTGTGTGAAACTGTTAATGAAGTTGGTCCTGAAATTAAAATAACATCCGCTCCCCTGTTTGCTGCTTCCAATGCCAAAGAATATCCCATCAAACCAGATGAATGGTTTCCAATAAACCGAACAGGATCAATAGCTTCATAAGTTGGTCCTGCTGTTATTAAAATGGTTCTACCTTTTAACAAGTTTTTTATTTTAATTTTTTATTAAGAATTTCAATAATTACTTCAGGCTCTTCCATTCTTCCTGCACCACATAAACCACTCGCTAACTCACCATCTTTAGCTTCTATAAGTATATTTCCAAAAGATTGTATAGTTTTAATATTTCTTTGTGTTGAAGAATGTTTATACATATCCAAATCCATAGCAGGAGCAAAAAATACAGGACATTTAGCAGCAAGATAAGTTGTCAGCAGAAGGTTATCAGAAATACCGTTAGCCATTTTTCCAAGAGTGTTGGCACTAAGTGGAGCTATAAGAATGATATCTGCCCAGGCAGCTAACTCTATATGACTATTCCAATCACCATCAACAGGATTAAAAGAATCAATCAGAACAGGGTTTTGTGACAAAGTCGATAATGTAAGAAGAGTAACAAAATCCTTTGCTGAAGGTGTCATTACAACTTTCACTTCGGCTCCTTCTTTTTTCAATAAGCGAATAAGAATAGGAATTTTATAGGCAGCAATACTGCCTGTAATTCCAATAATGATTTTTTTATTACTTAGCATAATTATTGTTTTATTTCGCTTTTCCCATAAAAAATTATGAATATGCAAGAATAATTAGAGTAATAAATATTTAATTCTCTTTATTATTTTTTTCCTGTCGAAGACAGGCTACACATTATTCCTTTTTAGCTTCTTCTTCAGGTTTTCTCATATAAACACTATCATGAAGAAATTCATAAATAGAAATCAAAGATGGTTTTGGAAGTCTTTCATAATATTTTGCTATCTCAATTTGCTCTCTATTTTCAAATACTTCTTCAAGATTATCATTGTTAGTAGCAAATTCAGCAAGTTTTTTGTCGAGTTCTTCTTTCATCTCAACACTAATTTGATTGCATCTTTTTGCTAAAACAGCAATTGTTTCATAAATGTTATTAGTGCCTTTTTCGAATTCAATCATTCGTCTTGTTTGGGTAGTTAAGTCGGCTTTTGATTTTTTGTAATCCATAATTATTATATTGAATTTTGTGGTTCAAATCTTGATAATTCTTTTAATGTAATTTTATTAATACTATTTGCATCCTTTGTAAATTCACCATCAGGAAAAAACTTAAAAAGAGTATTATAGGCTTCAATAGTATCTTTCAAACGAATATATTTTTTTGCTTCAACGCTGTTAGTTGCGTATTCATAAGATGCTTTAAGAATATAAAAAAGAGCTTCTTCTTTGTATTTTGTAGCAGGAAATTCCTTTAGCAGATTTTTAAAAGCATAAACCGAAGCTTTATAAAATGATGTTTTAAAATAAAGTTTTGCTATTTCATAATCTTTATTTTCAAGTTTAAGCCATAATTCGTCAATTAATTTATTGCATTCCTTAACTCTATCACTTTTTGGATATAAATTAACAAACAATTGAAGTTCCCTTAAAGCATCACGTGTACTGGTTTGGTCAAGGTTATATTTTGGTGATTCAAGAAAGGTACAATATGCAGACATAAATAAACATTCTTCGGTGTATTGACTCTTTGGAAATGATTTTGCAAATTGCTTAAAATGATAACTTGCTAAAATATATTGCTCCTGATGATAATGACAATACGCATAATAGAAATATATCTTTTCAGTTTTAGTAGTTCCTCTATAAATTATTATTAATTCGTCTAATAATTGCGAAGCTTTAAAATAGTCTTCTTTCTCATAATATTCTATTGCCTTCTCATATTTAAGAGCGGCATTGCTACTCTTAAGTAATTTCTGGTATTTACACGAACTTAAAACAATTGAAGAAACTAAAATTAATATGATTATGGTCTTTTTATACATGGCTGCAAAATTAGTATTTTTTTTGAAATATGAAAACGTATTTATTTTTGTATTATTTCAAACAAATTTAAAATATCTGAAATGATAAATTCTCTGTTTAACTTGACAAGTGAATTTATATTTATAAATTTGCATCAAAATTAAATCTAAAAAACACAAATAAAATGGATATTTTTGATAAGATACATAAAAGTTTAGGAGCACTTGGTAAATATGCTGAAAAAAGCCATGGATATTTTTCCTTCCCTAAATTCGAAGGTGAAATTGCCCCAAGGATGATATTTCAGGGAAAAGAACGTTTGGTATGGAGTATTAACAATTATTTAGGACTGGCTAATCATCCGGAAGTTAGAAAAGTAGATACGGAAGCAACAAAAGAATGGGGACTTGCTTATCCAATGGGAGCAAGAATGTTGTCAGGGCATACGAGCTACCATGAAGAACTTGAAAGAGAACTAGCAGATTACGAAAACAAAGAAGCAGCTTACCTTCTTAACTACGGGTATCAGGGTATGACTTCAATTATTGATGCTTTAATCGACCGTAAAGATGTTATTGTTTATGATTCCGATTCTCATGCATGTATTATGGATGGAATGAGAATGCAAATTGGGAAAAGATTTGTTTATCAACACAACGACATGGAAAGCCTCGAAAAACAACTTGCAAGAGCAACAAAAATTGCAGAAAAACAAGGTGGTGGAGTTTTAGTTATTACTGAAGGTGTTTTTGGAATGGTTGGCGACCTTGGAAAACTTGATGAAATTATTGCATTAAAAGAAAAATTTCAATTCCGTTTGTTAGTTGATGATGCTCATGGTTTTGGAACTATGGGAAAAACCGGCTCAGGAACAGGTGAACATTTTGGCGTTCAGGATGGCATTGATTTATATTTTGGAACCTTTGCAAAAGCAATGGCAGGAATTGGGGCTTTTGTTGCTGCCGATAAACTGACAATAAATTATCTTATGTATAATATGCGTTCTCAAATTTATGCTAAATCTCTTCCTATGCCAATGGTAATTGGAGCTTTAAAAAGATTAGAACTTATCAGAACACAAGCCGAGCATAAAAACAAACTTTGGGAAAATGTTAACGCACTTCAAAAAGGATTAAAAGAAGCAGGTTTAGATATTGGAAAATCTAATTCTCCCGTAACTCCGGTTATTTTACATGGTGGTGTTGATGAAGCAACTCAATTAACTTACGACTTACGTGAAAATTATAACATTTTTTGTACAATTATAATTTACCCTGTAATACCAAAGGGAATGATATTGTTAAGATTAATTCCAACAGCTGCTCATTCTTTAGATGATGTTGATTATACTGTTAAAGCATTTTCTGATATTAAGAAAAAACTTGATGCTGGAGAATATTCAGGTAAAGGTTTTATTGAGTTGTAATTCTTAGAAATAATTTTCAATTATTAAATTATAATTAGATTTCGAGTGTAAAAAAAATCCACTCTATCCAATTAACTCTTTCATTTTGCTACCAATATCAGCAGGTGAATCAGCGACGGTAATACCACATTCTCGTAATATTTCTTTCTTTGCCTGAGCAGTGTCAGCTTTGCCACCAACAATAGCACCGGCATGTCCCATAGTTCTACCTTTAGGTGCAGTAGCACCTGCAATAAAACTAACAACAGGTTTAGTTCCGTTTTCTTTTATCCAGTATGCTGCATCAGCTTCCATGCTTCCACCAATCTCACCAATCATAACTATTCCTTTGGTTTCGCTGTCATTCATAAAAAGTTCTACAGCATCTTTGATGCTAGTTCCTATTATTGGGTCGCCACCAATACCGATGGCAGTAGATTGTCCCAAACCAACTTTTGTTAACTGGTCAACGGCTTCATAAGTTAAAGTTCCTGAACGGGAAACAATGCCAATACTACCTTTTTTATGAATAAATCCCGGCATGATACCAATTTTAGCTTCTTCGGGAGTAATAATTCCCGGACAATTAGGACCTATTAGTCTGCAGCTTTTATCAGATAAAAACTCTTTAACCATTATCATATCTTTAGTAGGAACTCCTTCGGTAATACATATGATAACTTTAATACCGGCTTCAGCAGCTTCCATAATTGCATCGGCAGCAAATGCAGGAGGTACAAATATTAATGAAACATCGGCATCGGTTTTTTTTACTGCATCTGAAACTGTGTTGAAAACAGGAAGGTTAAGATGAGTTTGTCCACCTTTTCCGGGAGTTACCCCTCCTACTACTTGTGTTCCATATTCAATCATTTGTGTTGCATGGAAAGTTCCTTCCTTTCCTGTGAATCCTTGAATGATTACTTTAGAATCTTTATTTACCAATACACTCATGATATTTCTTGTTTAATTATTTTTTTATAAATTTATTGTTGCAAAAATAATAATTTTGATTAAAAATAAGAAATATATTTTTGTAACTTGAGTGCAAAAATAAAGTATAATAATATCAATAAATTCAATCTGAAATGAACTACTTATACTCTCCTAACGAAAAAAACGATACAATTGCTGCAATTTCAACTGCTAAAGGAACTGGAGCTATTGCCATAATCAGAATTTCAGGAGCAGATGCTTTTAAGATTTGTGATAAGATATTTTTTCCTTTGAATAAGAAATTTATTCTTTCACAAGCAAAATCATACACAATTCATTTTGGAACAATTCGCAAGAATAATGAAATTCTTGATGAAGTTCTTCTAAGTATTTTTAAAGTTCCGAATACTTATACTTCTGAAGATATTATTGAAATATCATGTCATGGTTCAGTTTTTATCCAGCAAAAAATTTTAGAACTTCTAATTGAAAATGGAGCAAGATTAGCCAAAGCCGGTGAGTTTACTTTAAGAGCATTTTTAAATGGCAAATTTGACTTGTCGCAGGCAGAAGCCGTTGCTGACATGATTTCATCAAATTCAAAAACTTCTCACGAACTTGCATTAAAACAAATGCGTGGCGGCTTTTCGCAAAAAATTAAAGAATTGCGTAAAGAATTGGTTGATTTTACTTCATTAATTGAACTTGAGCTTGATTTCAGCGAAGAAGAAGTTGAATTCGCCGACAGAAAAAATCTAATAAAACTTTTAAACAGAATAAAAACAGAAACATCAACTCTCATTGAATCATTCTCCTTAGGAAATGTCTTAAAACATGGAATTCCCGTTGCTATTATCGGGGAGCCTAATGTCGGAAAATCAACTCTTTTGAATGCTTTGCTAAATGAAGACAGAGCTATTGTCTCGGAAATCCCCGGCACAACAAGAGATTCTATTGAAGACACTATTAATCTTGATAATGTTAATTTTCGGTTTATTGATACTGCCGGATTAAGAGATTCAGAAGATGAAATTGAAAACCTTGGAATTGAAAAAACTTATGATAAAATTTCTCAGGCTAGAATAATTCTTTTTGTCATTGACATTAGCAAAACAACTTGCGATGATATTGAAAAATCATTGAAAGATTTTAGAAATTATATTGAAAACAAGCTACCAGAAAAAATTCGGGAATCTAAAAAATTTATTATTGTTGCTAACAAAACCGACCTTCTAATAGAATCACCAAAAGGATTAAAAGAACTTTTTGATATGGAATGTATTTTTGTTTCAGCAAAAAGAAAACAAAATGTTAACCTTATAATAGAAAGTTTACTGAAATCTGTAGAAATCGAAAACATAACAGATAGAAGTCTTGTTTCAAATACCCGCCATTACGAAGCTCTATGCAAATCTTTTGAATCAATTGAAAATGTTGAAAAAGGAATTAAAACAAATGTCCCTACCGACCTTGTCGCTATTGATATTCGCACAGCATTGCACCATCTCGGCGAAATTACCGGCGAAATTACAACTGATGAGATTCTCGGAAATATTTTTGGAAAGTTTTGTGTGGGGAAATAATTGTTATATTTAAGGCAACTTTATTTAAGCAATTTTTGTCATAATATAAAACTCCAACTATGAAACCCAAAGTTTATTTAATCTTGTTTATTTTTGCTTTTATTATAAATTATTCTTTAGCAGGAAATTTTACAGTTACATCAAACCAAGATACAGGTCAAGCAACGTTAAGATGGGCAATTAGTCAAGCTAATTTAAGTAACGGCTTAGATACAATCAAATTCAATATCTCATCAAGTGGTGGGCAAATTGTTATCTCACCTTTAACTGAGCTTACTCCTATTACTGATCCATTATTCATAGATGGTTATAGCCAGCCTGGGAATATCGACACTAATATAAATCTTGTATTATCAGGGAATTTGTTCAGTTATAGCAAAAAATATGGGCTTATTATTAAAACTAATATATTTAAAGTAGAAGGTTTGCATTTTAAAAACTTTAGTGTGCTTCCGGCAGACAACTAAACTACTAGCAGGAGCCATTCGTGAAGCCGTTGAATCCTATAAAAATGAACATCAGGAAACAGAGCGGCTTATCATTCACTTTTACAAGCGAATGAGCAATAAAGAAATTTTGCCAATCATCAGGCAATTAAAATCAATTGATAAAAATATTCCTATTGTAATTATCAGTATCAATAAATCAGAATCAAATGATCTGGTATTGTTTGATAAGGAATATGACCATAAAATGCCATACAGCGGAACATACATCCCTATTGGCATGGATAAATATATTTTATGCAACAACACCCGGTATATGCCAACATTAAACGGAGAACATTCTGAAGAAGAAAAAGATGCAGAAAAACTACAGTTGGCAAAACAATTAAAGTCGTTCCCCTTGCCTGTGAAGTTACATTTACAGTCAACTGATGAAACAATCATCAACGACCCAGAAGAAGTAAAGAAATTAATCGACCAGGTATATCAATTCAGCCGTATGTACTGGAAGTCCGTTTCACAACAGAACTTTCCGGTTACAACAAAATATCCCGAAATGGTGGCAGAAATCCTCCCTCATTTCCAAGGCGGCAAAATACCTGAGTTCGGAAAAAATAATTTGTGGTTTTTGTAATCTAAAATAATGGAGATATTAAAACTCGAAAATATTGAAA
>Ga0075123_10001541_pt1 | contig 11485 bp, 1 predicted proteins | sample AntAceMetag02UKX_FD_69808 | JGI IMG/M metagenome (GOLD analysis project Ga0075123, IMG submission 69808) | Saline lake microbial communities from Ace Lake, Antarctica - Antarctic Ace Lake Metagenome 02UKX | ecosystem: Environmental > Aquatic > Non-marine Saline and Alkaline > Saline | place... | reverse complement strand
TCCTGGATGACGAAGGTCTACCCTCCTCAAAGGATGCGGTCTGTTATGCCTTCGACGGTTCTGATTTCGGATACGGGGCTTGTTTCAGCCCTGCGGCGCAAACTGCGTCTCGATGATCCGAAGTGCGAGTTGAACTGGATCGATGTGTATATTTCGGAAGATAGCGGCGAAAACTGGAGATTCCTGAGCAAGGTTGCCGATACGGATAACGACGAGTGGAACGGTAATCCTCCGAGCATGGTAAGGCTCGATGACGGGCGACTCTGCGTTACTTACGGCTATCGCGGGTGGCCGTGGGGGATTCGTGCGAAGCTGAGCGACGATGACGGCAAGACGTGGTCGGATGAGATTGTCCTCCGCGACGATGGGCTGAACTGGGATTTGGGGTATACGCGTACTGTTCAAAGGACGGACGGCAGGCTTGTTACTATCTATTATTACAACACGAAGGAAAACCCTCAGCAGCATATTGCGGCCACTATCTGGGATCCGGGCTCGTGAGGCGGCGAACAAAGCATGGTATGGGCTTGTAGGTAGGATTGTTGATTATTAATGCTTGAGTGTTAGATATGCTTAATTGTCCATCTTGTCATGTTGAGAACACCGATGACGCCGGTTCTTGTCAGAAGTGCGAAACAGTGATCAACGGTACGGATCCTGTATGCGGTGTGCCGGTCTTCAGAGGTAACAGCGCCGGACAGGTTCTGGGCAGGCGGTACATAATAGACCGCAAGGTCGCCAGCGATGCAACAGGGGTGATATACCTGTGTGAAGACGCGGAACTTGATGAACTTGTTTTGATCAGGGCTCTGCCGCTGGTTCTTGGCTGCAATGAAACTGAAATCGATGAGTTGCGTCATGAGGCCGGCGTTGTATCGGTTTTGGCGCATGCGAATATCGTTAGTCTGCGTAATTACCATTTAGAAGATACCCCCGGCGCCCCCGGCGGGGGTGTCAAGTACTTAGTGAGCGATTATGTGGACGGCGGCGATCTCGGAGAGAAGATATCGGCCGGTGGGCCCCTTGGCGTCGAAGGGATGCTTGATGTTTTTACTGCTGTCGCTTCGGTGCTTGACTATGCACACGGGCTGAATGTCCTGCATCGTGACGTAAGTCCGGCAAATATTTTGTTTGCCGGTGACGGGACAGTTAAATTAGCCAATTTTGGCATTACCAAACAGATCAAAGATTCCCTGATTCATATCAATTCCGGGCCGGCTTGCCTGGGTCGGGCAGGCGATATATCACTTTACACGGCTCCCGAACAGTTCAGCGGCAGGTCGGTTGCGCAAAGTGATATATATTCTCTTGCAGCGAGTATATACCAGTGTCTTTGCGGAGCGGATGAGTCGTGGCGCGGGTGGATGGAGTACCAGGTTCTTAAGGAGCAGCCCGGGCCTTTAGCTAAGCTCAGCGAAGGGCAGAATGCTGTATTGCTCAAGGCCTTTTCAAGGGATCCGGAGCAGAGACAGTCAAGTGCCGGAGAGCTGTTGGCTGAACTGAGGTCTGGGGGGGAAGCTGCAGTTGATGTGGAGATACAGGAGAGAGAAGCACTTACGGTTGCGACCCAAATGGAGGAAGTGCAAACAGCCGAGACAGAGGCGCTTGAGGTAGAGGCGCTCGATGCACAGATTGCCGATCAGAAGGCGAAATCAGTTGAGGTTGAGGAGGCGGCGAAGGTTGTAACTGAAGCCAGACTGCGGGTCGAGGGGCTGTTGAAAGTTTATGGAGAGAGAATAGCAGCGGCTGAGGCGAAGTTACAGGCCGAAGAGGAGGCGCGGAGGCAGGCTGAAGAGCAGGTAGAGCGATGGGGTGGTGTGGTAGTTGAAATTGAGGAGCGGGTGCGTGCGGAGACTGATACGAGGGTTGAAGCTGAAGCGAAAGTCAGTGCGCATGCCGAAAGAATAGCGGCCGCCGAGGAGAAGCTGAACTCTGAAACTGCGGCCCTGACCCAGGCGAAGGAGCAGGCGGAGGCAAACGCCCAGGCTGAAGCCCTTGCCGCCGAGAAGCTGGGGGCTGTGAGAGAAGAAAGATTGCAGGCTCAGGAGCGTGCCGGAGTGTTTGCCGAGAAAATAACGCAGGCGAAAGCGCAGGCGAAAGCTGAATTGCAGGAGCGGGTCGAAGCCGAAGGCCTGATCAAGGCTCATACAGATGCGCTGGACGAGGCCGAGGAGCGATTGAGGAGAGAAGTTGAGTCGCGGACTGAAGCCGAGGAAAAGGCAGGGAGTTGCCACCGAGCGTTGACGGAGGCCGAGGAGCGTATAAAGGCTGAGACGCAGGCAAGGATTGACGCCCTGGAGCAGGTCAAGTCGCGGGCTGAGGCGCTGGCCGAGCTTGAGGAGCAAATACAGGTTCAGATCCGAGCGCGTGCCGAAGCAGAAGATAAGATCAGCAGTTACGCTGAAGAGGCGGCGCAGGACGAGTGGAAATTACAGTCGGAAAATGAAGCGAGCCAGAAGGCTGAAGAGCAGATGCAAGCCTGCGCGGACGCCATAATGCAGGCTAAGCAAAAGTTGGAGCAGCAAACTCAGTCGCGGATTGAGGTTGAAGAACGTCTTGCCGCCTATATGGAGCGATTGACTGAAGCCGAGGAAGAGTTGAAGCGTGAAGCTTCTGCTAAAACTGATCTCGATGAGCAGCTCAAAGAAAATTCCGAGAAAATATCGCAGGTGCGCGAGAAGATACACGCTGAGACCGAGGCGCGACTGAAGGCCGAGGAACAAGTCAGGACGTATGCCGAGAGCATATCGCAAGCTGCGCAGAGCCTGGTGGCGCAAGAACGAACGCGGATCGAAGCCCAAGAGCAACTCAAGGTTGAAGGTGAGCGATTGGCTCAAGCCGAGACGAGAGTAGACAGCGAGGCCGCAGCCAGGGCGGACCTTGAGGATCAGCTCCGGGAATATTCTGAGCGAATAGCTGAGGCCGAGGGTCGGATAGAGGCCGAATCCGGGGCCAGGGCAGAACTGGAAACTGAATTTGCGAATTGCGCCGAGAAGTTGGCCGCTATCGAAGAGTCCAAGGAAATTGAAACCGATGCTCGAGTCAGGGCTGAAAGTAAGGCGAAGGAGTATGTTGAGAGAGTTGCCGAGGCCGAGCAGGAAATACACGCCGAGACTGAAGCGAGACTGAAAGCTGAGGAAGAGGCCGGGGTTTGTACAGAGAAGTTGGCCCAGGCCGAGCAGAAACTGGAAGCTGAGAGGCAAGTTAGGAGCGAAGCTGAGCAACGGCTCAAAGCTGAGACTGATAGGCTGGCCGAGGTCGAGCGCAGAATAGGCAGCGAGGTTCAAGAGGCAAAAGATGCCGAGCAGAAGGTGGGAGCTTTCGCCGAAGCAGTAATTGAGGCTGATGAGAGGCTGAAAGAGGAAGCGGAAAAGAGGCTCAGAGCGCAGGAGGAGGCGGAAGTCAACGCAGAGAAAGTCAGGCAGGCAGAGCAGCAGGCAGAGGCTGAAGCTTTGGCCGAGGCTGAAGCGAAAGAGCGCGTTGAAGCGAGCGCCGAGCGGATGGCCGAAGCTCAGGAAAGGATATTGGCCGCCGGCGAGGTGAGAGTCGAGGCCGAGAAACAGGCCGCGGTTTACGAGAGAAAGATAACCGAAGTAGAAGCGGTTCCGCCGGCGGTGGCAGTTAGGCGAGGTTCAAGAGTCAAGGTTTATTTGGTTGTGTTCTTCTTGCTGTTGGTCGGAGGCGGTGCGATTCTGGTTGGGCGGGGGTACATGAAGGACCGCAGTGAAGGTAAGGCGGCGGGATCGTGGGAGTTGGCGCAGGCGGCTGCGTTGAGTGGTGATTATGCGAGCGCGGTGCTTGGCGCCGAGACGCTGATGAAGGATTTCCGCGGGTACGCCGAGCAGCAGAACGTTGCGGACTATAAGGATCAGTGGCAGAAGGCTATGAAGGGGCAGACGGTTTGGGACGAAGCTCGCGAGTTGGCGGAAAGTTTTGATTATGGTCGGGCCGTCGATAAGGCCAGGGGGATACTCGAAGATTATCCCGAGACAAATTTAGCCGGTGAGATCAGTGTTCAAATTAGTTCGTGGGAGAAGATTGTTCTTGATGAAGGTCAGACGGCCGATCAGATAGCAAAGGCAAAGAAAGCAATGGCGGCGGGTGATCTTGAGACTGCGCTTGAGGCTGTAACGTCGGCCCTTGTGCTGGATGAAAATAACACCGAGGCGATGTCACTCAAAAGACAGATAGAAGACAGACAGGAAGAGAAGCGAATCGCTTTGAAAAGAAAGGAGCAGTTCGAGGTGCTGAAACTGAAGGCCGTTTCTTTTGAAGCCAAGCTGGATTGGGAAGGTGCTGCACGGCTGTACTCGGCTGCTTTGGGTATTGTACCGGGTGATAGTGAGGCCAAAGAGCGATTGGCTGTTTGCCGGCATACTTTACATTTTTCACAGGCTCAGGCGGCTGAGATTAAAGATGACTTGGAAACTGCGGTAGAGCAGTATGCCAAAGCATTGTCGTATAAGGATGACGGCAAGACGCGTCAGAAGCTTGAATCGGCACAGGCTGCGCTTGATCGGCGCAAATCCGGTGGGGATGTGGAGCGTTGGTTGCAGTTGGCGTCGGATGCCGAGGTTGCCGGTGAGTATACGACGGCTGTTAAGTGGTATCGTAAGGCAGCCGCGGCGGGCGATGATGTTGCGATGTACAGGCTTGGTCTTGCGTATCATGGCGGTCTTGGTGTGGCCAAAGACGACGCGCGTGCGATTGATCGTCTGGTCCAGGCGGCGGAGTTGGGTAATACGAAGGCGATGTTCAATTTAGGGGCAATGTATTATTTCAGCGGCAACGGGGACGGACAGGATTTCAAGAAGGCTTTGAAGTGGTACAAAAAGGGAGCTGAAGCGGGTGACAGCCGGGCGATGTTTAATCTCGGTATGATTTATTTCAGCGGCAGCGGGGTCGGACAGGATTTCAAGAAGGCTATCGAGTGGTACACCAAGGCGGCCAACGCCGGTGACGTTCGGGCGATGGCTAACCTGGGCCTGGTATACTATGACGGCAGCGGCGTCCCGAGGGATTATGAAAAGGCCGCCCAGTGGTACACCAAGGCCGTCGAGGCCGGTGATAGTACGGCAATGTACAACCTTGGCGTGATGTATTACAACGGTGACGGGGTGGTCAAGGATGAGGCAAAAGCGATGGAGTTGTTCGCCCAGGCGGCGGCGAGGGGAGAGATCGAGGCGATGTACAGATTGGGGTTGGCTTATTACCACGGAGTTGGCGTGAACAAAGACAGGGACAAGGCAGTGCAGTGGTATCTCAATGCAGCGGAAACAGGCCACGGCAAGGCGATGCTGAACCTGGGATTGATGTACTACGGCGGCAGGGCCGGCGCGGCGGAAACTGCGGATTATGCCAAAGCCGTTGAGTGGTTCACCAAGGCGGCCAAAGCAGGCGAAGCTGTCGGCGGGTATTACCTTGGCAGGGCATATCGCAACGGAGAAGGTGTGGCGCAGGATTACGGTAAAGCTCTGGAATGGTTTACCAAGGCTGCTGCTGCGGAAGAGAGCAGGAGTATGTTCAGTATGGGTTGGGCGTATTCTCATGGAGAGGGCGTCGCCGTTGATTTGAACGAAGCGGTGAATTGGTATCGCAAGGCGGCAAAGGCAGGCGAAAGCGGTGCAGTGTACAATCTCGGGGCGATGTACCTCGAAGGCAGCGGTGTTGTCCAGGACTATGGTAAAGCCCTCGATCTGTTCGGCAGGGCGGCTGATATGGGCAACGTCGATGCGATGTACAAGCTTGGCTCGGTTTATTACGATGGCGTTGTCGCAGCGGAAGGTTCGGGCGGCGGTATTGAACCGGATTACGGTAAGGCGGTGGACTGGTTTGGCAAGGCGGCCAAGGCCGGTGACAGTCGTGCGATGTCGAGCCTTGGGATAGCTTACTACAGCGGGGCTCCCGACGGCGGCGCCGGCAGGGATTATTCCAAGGCGGTGGAGTGGCTTCTTAAAGCTGCCGATTTGGGCGACAGCGTTGCGATGTATAATCTTGGGGTGATGTATCACAATGGTGACGGCGTGGCGAAGGATCCCCAGCAGGCTGTTGGGTGGTATCGTAAGGCGGCGAGGCTCGATAACAAGCAGGCGCAGGAAGAATTGGCCAGTCTTGGTCAATCCTGGTAGGCGGCAGGATTGATAATCTTTGGCTGGGGGGATTTAGGGCTTGCTCTCGGCGAGGTTTGCTTAAAAGCGGAACCGGAATAAGTCTGTGGCACAATACCCAGTGGTTTTGTGGTATTTTTCAGAGAAATGCCGAAGAAATGAAAAATCTTTGTAACGTTTTGGCTTTTATCGCGTCATATTATATGTTGAGCGACCAAAATCGTGTTGTTTGATTGCTTAACTGGGAAATTTCGGGTATAATAATCTAAAGCCGGCTTTGAATGTTCAATCGAGCCTTATGCGGTTGTAACTTGTTGACATTTATGTGCTTAGGGTGTTAGGAGGAGTTCTATGTGTGAGAAATCTGTTTTTTCGGTGGTTGCTTTTCTGGTCCTGGTGTTCTCTAACAGCGCTTCGGCGCTTTCCCTGAAGGTCGATTTTGGTAATGTCGGTCAGCCTGTTAAGTCGGGCTGGGAGGAGTTCACCGGCAATGGCGATAATGAGATCGATCCCAAGACGGAGGTTTTTGATGCCAATGGAGTAAGCGTCAGTGTTTCCCTGCGGAGTGGAGTGTACAATGACAGCGGCTACCGTCACTACGGTGGCGGAGACCTTGGCGGGGACATGGTGTATCCGCATAACTACAACGGCCCTGTCAACGGGAGGATCATATTGTCTTTGGGCAACCTTCCTGCAGGCAGTTATACGCTGACTTCCTACCATAATGACACTCTGGTCGGTCATGTTCAGCAGGACCCGATCGATGTTAGTGTTGGCGGTGCTATTACCGGTTCTTCCGACGATTTGGGAGTGGTTCAAACCAAGATGCCTGGCGATGCCAATCTTGGCAGCAGCACCGTAACTTTCACCGCCGATGGTGTCGGCGACGTCGATGTCATATATACGCCAACCACCAACAATGGTGTTGTATCCAAGGCGGTTTTGAATGGTTTCGAGTTGGATTCATTAGGTGGTGTTGTCCCCATCGTCGAGTATGAATTCGGGACGTCGTCGGATTTTGAGAGTGTAAGCAATCTCAATCTTTCGGTGAGACTGTCACCGTCTACTCCAAACACGGTGGTTGTAGACTATAATGTTACGGGTGGGACAGCTGCGATAGGCGAAGATTACACTTTTTCAGCAGGGAGCCTGACTTTTGCACCTGACCAGACGGCTCCGGAGTATATCAATATTACTATCATAAACGACGGGGCCCCGGAAGAGGACGAGACTATCGAGGTGACTCTGTCGAATCCGGTTAACGCCCAATTGGGAACGGTTACCCGGCATATTTATACGATTGTGGACCCGAGTCCGAGGGTTGCCTTCGATGCTACGGTCAGTGAAGGTCGAGAGGATTACGGCGAAGTTTCCATTCCTGTAAGTTTGTCGTGGGCATGGCCCGATGCTGTGACGGTTGACTACAATGTCACGGGCGGCACGGCCGAAGGCGGGGGCCTTGATTATACACTCGAGAGCGGCACGCTGCAGTTTGACGCCTTCGAGATGACCGAGTACATTGATATAAGCATTGTCGAGGATCAGTTTCATGAAGATCCCGATGAGACTATTGAAATCACTCTTTCGAATCCCAGCGCCGCCAAGTTAGGAACAAACACGATGCATGAGTTCACGCTTTTGCCTGCGGTGGTTCTACTCTGTCCTGCGGGTGACCTGGACGGTGACTGCATAGCGGACACCAACGACTTGTGTATTCTTGCCGATCACTGGCTCAATCGCTGCCGGCCTCGTGAGTGGTGTGACGGTATTGATATCACCCACAACATGATGGTGAATTTAGGCGATTATGCTATGATGGCGGCCGGTTGGCTTGAGGAGGCGAAACCTCTTGCAATTAATGAGCTTATGGCCTCCAATGGCAGTACGCTGGAGGACCCGGATGAACTCGGAGAGTTTCCAGACTGGATTGAACTGTACAATTCCAGTTTTCAATCGGTTGATCTCGGCGGTCTTTATCTTACCGATGATCTGAGCGATCCGACCAAGTGGCAGATACCGCCTGGGGTGAGTATCGACGCTTCCGGATATCTGATTTTTTATGCCGATGACGATGCCGACGACGAGCAGGGCGATACCCACACCAACTATAAGCTCAGCTCCGGCGGTGAAGAAGTGGGACTGTTTGACAGTGACGGGGTAACTCTGCTCGATAGTATCATATTCGGGCCGCAGGAAGGTGACATTTCTTACGGCAGATATCCTGACGCCGGCAATAACCTTCGATTCTTTGCGACGGCGACACCGTGGGAGAAAAACAGGGGTGCTTACATCGGCGAAGTTGCGGATACGAAATTCAGTCATGATCGCGGCTTTTATGATTCTTCTTTTAATATTGCGATTACCTGCGAAACCAACGGGTCCGAGATACATTACACGCTCAACGGCAGCGAACCGAACGAAGTACTCGGAGGGGAGACATTGCTGTATACGGGGCCGTTCGAGGTTAATGAGACTACGGCGCTTCGTGCGGTGGCGTTCAAGCCGGGTTATCAGCACAGTAACGTCGATACGCACACGTACATTTTTCTTGATGACGTGGTAAATCAGCCTGATATGTATTCATGGGTGGTTGACGCTTACAGCGACATTATACAGGATGCGTTCAAATCGATTCCCACACTTTCGATTGCGATAGATCCGAATGATCTTGCCAATCTTCAGCTTCAGGATAGTCTTGCCCTTCCCGGTGATCCCCATTGCAAGGAGGAGCTGCCTGTTTCGGCTGAGTTGATTTACCCCTATGCCCAGGATGGCGAAGGTTTTCAAGTCAATTGCGGAATTGAGGGACATAGCTGGCCGGAGTCGAAGCGCAGCTACAAGCTGTTGTTCAAGAGTGTGTTTGGGCCGTCGTTGTTGGAGTATCCGTTCTTTGAGTCGGCGCCGGTCAATGCCGAATCGGCGGTTGATGAATTCGATCGAGTTGTACTTCGCTCCGGCAAGAATATGCCGGTTACATACGCCGGAGACCAGTGGACGCGGGATTCGCAGATTGCGATGTCGGGAATGAGCGCCCACGGCATCTTTATGCACCTTTATCTCAACGGTGTATATTGGGGAGTTTTTAATACAACAGAGCGACCGGATGCGTCGTTCACATCGTCCTATCTCGGCGGCGAGAAGGAAGACTATTTTGCCACGAATCACGGTATCGAACGCGGCGAGGACCATATCAGCGGTGACAGCAGTCGGTTCGATACGATGATATCGATGGCGCAGGCCAAAAATCTGGAGAATTCGGCTAATTATGAAACTTTCAAGGGGCTATGCGATGTGACGAATTTTGCCGACTACACAATTATTTTCTGGTTCTCCGGTTTCGGGGACAACATCGATAACAACTGGTACGGAGGTATGCGCAACGAACCGCTGGTTGGTGAAGTTCCACCTGAAGGTTTCATGATGTTCATGTGGGACACCGAATACGTTTTCCAGTGGAGGGGCAGTCCTCCGGGCAGTCGGTATCCGTGGGTGCCGGACTATTACTTCGACATGACGGGCTATACGATAGTTGACATATGGATAGCGCTTATTGAAAACAGTGATTTTATGATGCTGTTTGCCGACCGGATTTATAAGCACTGTTTCAACGACGGAGCGCTGACCGACGATAATGCACAGATGCGGTGGAACGTGATCAAAAATTATATCTATGCCGCGTCGATTTGTGAGGAGGCCCGCTGGGGTGATGGGCTGCCGCCAGAGAGTGTTAATATGAGCAACTTTGTTAATATTTTCATGGCGGCTTTGGATTCCTGGGGCGGTCTTTATCCGACCATTGATCCTCCTGTTTTCAGTCAGCGGGGCGGTCAGGTTCCGGTTGGGTTTGGTTTTACGATGAGCAATCCCAACGGCTCGGGTACAATTTACTATACCCTGGACGGCTCGGATCCGCGGGAGGCGGTGACGGGTAATGCTGTGGGGACGGAATATGGGGGGACGATTACGCTCAATGAGAGCAGGCACGTGAAGACGCGGGTTTTGAACGGGAGCGAATGGAGCGCGCTGAACGAGGCGACATTCTCGGTGGGGCCGGTTGCTGGCAGCCTGCGTATTACGGAGATTATGTACCATCCGGAGGATGGTAACGATCCGAATAATGAATTTATTGAATTGATGAATGTCGGTGGTATGGCAGTGAACGTCAATCTTGCCAGGTTTACCGACGGTATAGACTTTACATTCCCGGATCTTTTGCTCGTACCAGGCGACCGGATTGTTGTCGCCAATGATGCGGCATCCTTTACAGCGCGTTATCCGAGTTTTTCGGGGCTCTTGGCTGGTGAATATACGGGTAGTCTCAATAACGGCGGTGAGCGGCTTATGCTGGAGGACGCCATCGGGCAGACGACACATGATTTCGAGTATAGTGACGGCTGGCGTTCGATAACCGACGGCAATGATTTCTCTCTGACGATAATACATCCCAGCGGCAATGTTAGCAGTTGGTCCGAAAAGGATTCGTGGCGGCCGAGCGTGTTTGTGGGCGGCTCGCCGGATTGGAACGATTCGGGTATTTTGCCCAATCCAGGGGGTATTGTTATCAACGAGGTGATGGCGCATTCTCACGATCTGCCCGACTGGATTGAGCTTTACAATGTAACCGTCAATGCCATTGATCTTGGCGGCTGGTTTGTCAGTGACAATGATTCGAATCTCACCAAGTATGAAATCGCTTCGGGGACAATCTTAGGTTCCGGTGAATACCTGGTGCTGTATGAGGATGTCAATTTCGGTCAGGTGAGTGTTGATCCCGGCAGGCATTCGGCATTTGCGTTGAGCGAGAATGGCGAGGAGGTAACACTGTCATCGCGTCTTGACGGCGAAGGCAATATGACGGGCTATCGTCAGGTGGAAGATTTCGGCGCATCGGATTCGAATGTTTCTTTCGGGCGGTATTACAAGGGCAGTACCAACAGCTATAACTTCGTTGCGACCGATTATAACACACCCGGTGCGAGCAATGCTTATCCGAAGGTCGGGCCGATAGTGATCAATGAGATCATGTATCATCCCGACTGGCCTGCGAGTAGTCCTTACGATAATGAGAAGTTCGAATACGTCGAGTTGTATAACATCACCGGTTCAGATGTGAACCTATATGACGAGGATTCGATACCGTGGAAGTTCACAGACGGCATTGATTTTACATTCCCTGCCGATTCGAACATTCCTGCCTACGGTTATATGTTGTTGGTTAAAGATGCGGGTGCGTTCGCATGGCTCTATGGCGGTACGCCACCGGGTGTTGAGATTTTGGGCCCTTATGACGGCAAACTGAACAACGGCGGTGAAAAGTTAGAGTTGTCGAAGCCGGGCGACGTGGATCAGTACGGGGAGCGTCAGTATATTCGTGTGGA
>Ga0075123_10001540_pt1 | contig 11492 bp, 11 predicted proteins | sample AntAceMetag02UKX_FD_69808 | JGI IMG/M metagenome (GOLD analysis project Ga0075123, IMG submission 69808) | Saline lake microbial communities from Ace Lake, Antarctica - Antarctic Ace Lake Metagenome 02UKX | ecosystem: Environmental > Aquatic > Non-marine Saline and Alkaline > Saline | place... | reverse complement strand
TGTTCTTGACCCTTTTCTTGGAAGTGGAACAACTTCACTTGCAGCAAGAAAATTAAACCGAAATTCAGCAGGTTATGAAATGAATCCTGAATTTATTCCATTTATTAAGAGAAAGTTAGATGTAATTCAAAGCGATATATTTAATTCTAATTATAGTTTTATTAAACAAGAAAATACAGAAGCTGATTTTAAGGTTGAAATTGAAAAACTACCATATATTTTTAAAGACTTTCATTCTTTCGATAAAAAAATAGACCCAAAAAAATTACAATTTGGTTCAAAAATTGACAATAATAGTTCTACTCAACGTGAAGAATATTATTCGGTAAAAGAAGTTATTAGCCCTGAACTAATTAGATTAAGTAATAACCTTGTAGTTAGATTAATTGGTGTTAAAGAAAATAAAGAAGCAAATGGAAAAGCAATTGAATTTTTACAACTTAAAACAAAAGGTCAAAAAGTTTTCCTAAAATTTGATGAAATCAAACACGATAATAAAAACAATTTAATGGCTTATGTTTATCTAAAAAACAAAACCTTTTTGAATGCACATTTAATAAAAAATGGACTTACCGTTGTTGATTTATCATATCATTTCAAAAATAAAGACCGATTTTTAAATTATTTAAATGGAGAATAAATAATGGCAAAAAAAGAATTTAAGAAATATGCAAAACCTTTTGGTAAAAAGGAAAAAGTATTAAATTACACAAGTAATACTTACCAGCTTACAAGACCAAATAAAGTTGATGCTGTTATGGCATTGATAAGAGAATGCCAACCAAAAGCGCTTGATGAATGGGAAAAATTTTATTTCAAAAAAGCATACACTAAGAAAAAAGATAAAGTTAAAATAAGCAAAGAAACATTAGATGAACTTGGTGAAAGATTGTATGCTAAAATAACTGAAGTAGTAATTCCTGAATGGACTGCTGCTTTTGAAGATTTAACATTACAAGATTGTAAAAATTATATCTACGAAGTAACAATTGTCAGGACCTATGATGGCTTCTTACTTGAAAAATCTGTTATTAATGATGGTCTTGCAAAATCATTTCCAGAAATTGAATTTGAAGAAAGCGACCCCGAATTAGACCACGCAGGAGATATTGATTATCTCGGGAAAGTTGGCAACAAAGCGTTTGGAATTCAAATAAAACCTATTACCGCAAATGCAAATTTTGGAAATTATAAGATTACTGAAAGAATGAGTGCAAGTTTTCAGGATTTCGAAAATAAATTTGGCGGGAAAGTATTCGTAATTTTCTCGACCCGTACAGGAGACAAAAAAGTTATTAAAAATAAAGATGTCATTGAAGAAATAAAAAAAGAAATTAAACGATTGAAAAAAGCCAATTTATAACAAAACATATTGCTAAGAAGTCCCTAAGGCTAACGATTTCACACATCAACAACAAAAGCCCCTTCATCCAAAACCGAATAATATTTTATTCCTAAAGTCTTACATTCTTCTATCATTTTGTTAACTCTCCAGAATGAGTTTGATGAATCAAAAATTATTTGCTCTGCTTCATACTGATTAACTAAATCGTTTATATCAACATCAACATTTTGAGAAATAATAATGTAATCAACTTTGATTTTTTCGCTGCTGTAATAATTGAAATTCATCTCATTTACAATAATTAAACGTTTATCATAGAATTGAAGAAAATTATTTTTGAAATAAATTACAGGACTTTGAAATGCAAATTTTTCCGAACTCAAATTAATTTTCACATTTTCCTTTAAGCCCGAATTACACCAATTATTTTGAATATTAAATGAGTGTTTTTTCTTGTCGTTCATCATAAGAGAGTCGGCAAAGAAGTAATCTGTTTTCCCATCAATAAAATCATAAGCGGAATTTTTGTTGACATTATAAACAATAAATTTTCTTTGGTTTAGTCGGCTATAATTTTTATACGCAAAAGAAAAACACAACAAAATACTTGATATTATTGCATAACGCATAAAGCGTACTTTCTCTTTAATAAAAAACATTATGATAAATCCTATTATTATAAAAAACAGAATCATTTCATAATTTGTTAAAGAAATCCCTCTCCATGTTGAGCCCGGTAATCCTTCAATCAACTTCACAGAAAAATTCAAAAACCAAACTAATCCAAACAAAATTTTGGCTACTATCCAAGAAAGCCATCCCAAAGGAGAAGTTGCAATTACGGCAATTCCCACATAAATAATAGCACCTACCAAAGGAATAACAATCAGATTTGTCAGCATAAAATAATTCGGAAATTGATGAAAATAAAACATAGCAAGCGAAAAAGTTCCTATTTGTGCTGCAATTGAAACAGTGATTATCTGCCATGCTTTGTCGAGAATCCAAATTTTTGTTACCCACAGTTTATATAAAGGAGGTTGAAGAGCAACAATTGAAATTACTGCGATATAAGATAATTGAAAGCCGACTTCGGTAATTATATAAGGATTTATTAATAATAACAAAAATGCTGAAGCTGCCAAAGAATTGTAAATATTCGTATATCTTTTCAGCGTTTGTCCAATAATAACAAAACTAAACATTGTTGTCGCCCTGAGAACAGATGGAGCCATTCCGGTTATTGCAGCATAAGACCAAATTAGTAATATCATTACTATTGCTTTAAATATTTTTCCAATCTTTTTCTTATCAAGAAAACCAAAAATCCAATTCAGAATAACAAAAATAATTCCGACATGCAATCCCGAAACACATAAAATATGCATTGCTCCGGCACCCGAAAATTCTTTTATCAAATCGGCATCGAGTTTTTCTCTGTATCCAAGCAACAAAGCAGAAGTAACGGCATATTCTTTTCCGCTTATTTCGTTTTCCTGTAAAATATTCAGAAACTTTTTTCTCAGTTTAATTGATAGAGACTTTATGATAAAGCCATTGTTTTTGCTTAAAACTTCCCAATTCTCAGATTTCAAATATGCCTGATAGAAAATCTGCTTGTTTGAGAGATAGCGTTTATAATTGAATTCCGATGGATTTCGGGGCGATTTCACTTCATTAAAATTCACATTAATAAGCAAACAATCACCATAATCTAATTGTGAAGAAAGACTATCTTTTTCGAAATATATAATTGCTTTACTATCAACTTTGCTCCAAACATTTTCCTTTTTCACCGATTTAATTCTTACAATAGTTTTGTTTGAATTTTCTTTCTGTTCTAAGGGTTCAATTATATTAGCAATAAAAAAACTTTTCTCTTCTTTGCAATCATTAAAATTTAAGGGATTATTCTTTTTATTGTTTTCACTCGTTATTTCATATCCAAAAAACAAAAGAGACAAATAAACAAAAAGCCCTCCCAACCATCGAAACCTGTATGAAATTAAATGTTTATAGAAAAAGGTGATAATCGCTGAAACAAATATTAAAGCAATGAAAACATATAAAGGAATTTTGAAATTATAGTCAAGAAACATTCCTGCTACTATTCCTAAAATAAAAGGAAAAATCAAACGATATAAAGGAAACTGATTCCAGAATCTCATAAGATATATTATTAGTTTTACTCAATATTATTTCTGTATTTTTCAGCTAACTTTTCAGATATATAATTGTCAAAACTCATACAAACATCTTGAGCAAATTCAATTGATGTTTTTATAATTCTATCCCATTGCATTTTTGATATTTTGTTAATATCATCAAATAAAATATTTTCTTTGAGCAAGGAATAAATCAAACCGGCACTAAAAGTATCCCCCGCCCCTACTGTGCTTTCAGGGATTATCTTTGGAACTTCATAATCAGAATTCATGTTTGATGTTCTGACAGAAACATTATTTTCTCCAGATGTATAAATCAAGTTTTTGCAACTTAAACTATTAATTATCTTAGAAGAATCATCAGGATTGCGAACATTGAAAATATTTTTAAAATCTTCGTCAGATGCTTTAACAATGTCAGCAAGTTTGATGTTTTCAATTATAAAATCTATAACATCATCAAGCATATTAAGATGAGAACTTCTGAAATTAGGGTCATAAATAATTATTGCTTCCTGTGATTTTGCATACTTGATAAAAGGAATCAATTGCTCTCTAATAATTTTATTAATAGAGAAAAATGAACCGAATAAAATTATATCGTTCTTCCTGACATCAGGAAATATATATTTTATCCTATTTTTAAATTCAGATTTATAAAACAAATAATCTGCATTTTTATCAACATCAAGAAATGCAAGAGCCAATTTTGAGTTAGCTTCTGAATGATATTTAATATAATCAACCGACACATTATCTTTTTTCAAAAATTCTGTTATTAAATCTCCCACAGAATCTTTTGCACAATCTCCCACCATAAATACTCTCATATCTAAGCTTCCCAACGAAACGGCAGTATTCAACATTGAGCCTCCCGGCTTAGCTTCCACAGTTTTTTTGTTCTTAAAAATAATATCTAAAAGAATTTCTCCTATTGTAAAAACTTTTCTCATTCACTAAATGTTTTGGGTACAATAATTGTTTAAAAAAATAATATTTAAAGATATGAAAATTAATTTTATTTATGTTACTTTGATTTTTTTTAATGCAAAAACATTTATCAAATTGAAAACCTACGAAGATTTCGAACTCGCTTTTATCAAAAAATATAGAAGCGACGATTTTCAGGATGACACAATCGAAAAAATTGACATCGAAATTAAAAATCGGGAATTAACTCAATATGATATTAATGATTTAATTATAAAAAAATTATTCGAAAATGTTGATGCTAATGAAACAAAAATCAGGTGTCCAAGATGTAAATCTTTGAAAGTTTCTCGTCAGGAAAAAGGAGTTAAAAGCGTTCATCACCGCGAATTGTTAACATCACATTATTTCAAAGGAAAATCTTTAGACTATATTTTTTATAAATGCAACGTTTGTGGACAGGATATAAATGTAAGTGAAGAAAATTCTAAGGTAAATACAAAAACAAATATAACAACTTCTAATCAACAATAATTCATGAATGCTAGGATAAATAAAATCGCACGTTTATCTCTTGGATTTATTTTAATTTATTTCGGTTTAAACAAATTTTTTAATTTCCTTGATATATATTTCATAAATCAAAGAACTCAGGAACTCATTTCTACTTTGGCAAATACAGGATTTTTTTTTGAATTTCTGGGAGGAATAATCATAATTGTAGGAATATTTTTAATTCTAAACCGCTTTGTTCCTTTGGCATTAATAGTGCTTGCACCTTTTTCTCTCGGCCTTGTTTTGTTTCATATTTTTTACGACATGTCAAATTGCACTTTTTCTTTTGTAATTTTTGTTCTTAATGTTTATCTGATTTATGATAATTGGGAAAAATTTCAAATCCTTCTGTCGGATAAATAAAATTTTCATTGTTCAAGCAACACTTTTAATACTTTTAAAATATCCCGGAATTTGCAAAGTTCTTTGTTTTTTCGATAATCTGACGTGCCGCAGCTATGCCCAGTAGCCGTTTTGCGGGCTTAGTCACTGTCACACCAGCTACAAATTCTCTGCGGGGCACTGCTGTTTCAATTTACTCTATCATAGGCTATTGGGCATAGGTGCTGTTGTGCGTAGTTATTTATGGTTGTGCAATTATCAACCATGTTAATAATCCGGCAATGATTGCATATGTCCCAATAATTCTATAAGGCATTGTTTTTCCATATTTATATTCTTTAAAAAACTCTTTTTTCAAGTCGTCATAGCCTTGCACTTGTTTGAGTTGTTTTATTAGCTCTTTGTCTTGGTCAACAGCAAAGTAAATAAATTTCTTGCTTGTCGGAAAGTCCTGCAATAGTTTGTAAAAATATTCTGGGTTTGCTTTTGACATTTGATAAACTGACTTGTCAAAATATCCACTTTGAGGTCGGTAATCAATAGGTAAAGTACTTATGCTGTCTTTCAAGATAGAGTAATTTGCTTGTCTAACATTGGCGGTAATAAAATTTGTCGTTTTAGTTAGGGAAGTCTGCTTACTAGAAATGCTGCCATAAATAATTACTATTTCTTTGTCTATCTGCTCAATAAATTTGTCATGACTAATAGTTTTGTTGGGTTGCTTTTCCCAAGCATAATACCCATTTCTAAAGGTGTAATGATATAAAGAAAATTCTTTGTTTAATTTATCACTTATGTCAAAGTAGCTTTTTAGGCAATAAGCATTATTTAATTCTGAGTTTACTTTGTTTAGGTCGTTTTCTGGTTCTGTTTCATATTTCTTTCCATTATCGGCAAGTAGTGTATAATGTGTTTCGTTCTTAAATAGAAAGTATTGTTTTCCTTTAAATTCATTTTCTTTTGTAAAGATTAATGTGTCTGTCAATATTATTGCTGAACCTGAACCTGCCCTGTCAAAATATGAACCCATTTTATACACTTTCACATAGTTGTTACTGAATTCTAAATAATGAAGGTTTTTCTTTCCAATCGTTTTGAAAAATGTAGAACCCTGCCCAAAAATTTGAAACGAAACTAAAAGTGTTAATATGGTAATTGATAATTTCATTCTGTTATGGTGTCTGCAATAATTACGCACAACAATTGCATAACCGGAACTGCCGTTTATTTCCATTATATAATTCAGTTAATAACCTCCAAAGTTAAAACATTAATTTTAAATTGCATAAGACTTATACAAAATCCTTACTAATGTCAAGACTATTTAGATATATTTTAACAAAGTTTAAATTAGTAGTATTTTAAATGTTTCTCTGCTAATTAGAGTTTACCCAATCAGCAATTTTCTTTATAGCCTCAACCACAGAAACACAATAATTTTCAGCAAAATCTTCGGGAAGATTCTCATTAAGAGGAATTGTTTCACTCATTGACAATGCTTTTGAACCATCAAAATTCACATAAGCCAAGCGAGCAGTTAATTCTTCGGGAGGAAGCTGAAAAGCCTCACCCGGCAATATAGCTACACCAGTATCCTGAAGTAATGTTTCACAAAGTTTTTTACTATTAGTAATACCTTTATTTTTCAAGTTAGTTGATAGTGGTGAAAAATCGAGAAAAAGATAAAATGCACCATCTGGAGAATGAACTTGAATTCCAGCTTCACGTAATATTTTAGTGCATAGATTTCCTATGTGTTCAAGAATTCTTCTAACATGCAACAGATACCTGTCAATTAAAATTCCACCCCTAAATGCCCTTACAGCTGCATATTGTATTGGAGCACTAACAGAAGTAAAGGTTTCACTAGCAACAGCAGTCATAGCATTTATCAACCAATCAAATTCGGGTGGAAACGCAAATGTTCCCAAACGCCATCCACCGGCACCACACCATTTAGACAAACCTGAACTAATGATTGTTCCTTCGGGATAATACCTTGCAATTGAAATATGTTTTCCTTTAAAATGCAATTGTCCATAAATTTCATCCGAAAGAATAATCATTTCATGTTTTTTTGCAATCTTAGCTATTTTTTTAAGCTCATCTGGTGAATAAGTTCCTCCATCAGGATTTGATGGATAATTAAGAACTAACAAACGTGGCTTATATTGGTCATCTTCATTCAACAGAAAATCATTAAGTTGTTTATGAGTTATTCGCCATTTGTTTTCATAAGAAGTATGAATGAATTGAATGTTTCTTCCAATAATTCTTGCTTGTGGAGCATAAGATACCCAGCATGGGGTTGGCAATATTACATCTCCATAATATACCAACAGCAATATAAACATCAATTCTTTCGACCCGGGTCCTATAAGAACATTATTTGGTTTGATGTCAACATTATCTTTTTGACAATGAAAATGAGCGACAGCTTGTCGTAATGTTTCCAATCCTTTCACTGGAAGATAATCTTTTTCATGTGCATGCATTTTTAAAGCTTCAACAACCGGAGCAGGCACAGGAAATGGTGATTGACCAAGTCCCATACGATAAATTCTCTTCCCTTTATTATTTAATTTTTTACTTAATTCATTAATTTCAAGGGTAGGTGATTGATGGACTCCTCTAATATTCAAATTAAGACTTATGTGTTTTTTATCCATTTTATTGTATTTTTAAATAGTTGACAACAATTTAATATATAAAATTTCGCTTATTCCTATTTTTTAATAATTAAGGGGACTTCAAAATTAATACATTAATTTTGAATTTTTTAAATTTTAGTAACAAATTTTAATACCTTTTAACTGTTATAAATTCTCCAACAAATCTTAGAAAACTTTATCAAAAAAACGACCTATTTGAATGTAAACGGCGAAAAGATTCTTTCAAAATATATGCAAATAAAAAAAAGGCGTCAAAAAAATTTCCTGACACCTTCTCTTAAAATTATTTATTCTATTAACTTTTTATAGTCAAACTAATTGGAGTTTCATTTCTAATATTATCTGAAACAGGGCATCTGTCTTCTATTGCTTTAAGCCATGTGCTCAAAACTTCAGGGGATGCATCGCAATCAGGTTTCAACTCTACCTGAATTTCTTTATAACCAGCTCTTTCTTCCAATGATTTTCCAAATAGTCGGTCGGGATTTAAATTACCCGCCATGTTTATTTTTACTCCTCTGAGTTCAAATCCCAATTCACCTGCTACTACATGTGCCATAACATTAATACAACCACAAAAAGCTGCAAGTTCATATTCAACAGGATTTGCTCCTTCATTTGTTCCTCCAAGATCAGAGGGTTCATCAATTACCATTTCGAATCCTCTTGCTTTTACAATTGTCTTGGTTTGGTTTTCGCTATGGGCTCTCACCCTAAATTTTAAATCTGACATTTTATTGTAAATTAAATTTGTATTAAAAAAACTATTGCAAAAGTAATAGTTAGATTATTTATGAGAGTCGAAAAACCAAAGGATTATTACATTCTTTTCGGTGTAATGTTATACCTAAAAAAGTGTAGTTTTACAAAATAATTTATCTAATTTTAAAACTGATGATAGACTTAAATTACCAAGAAAACAGAAAAAACTCAGGAATTGAATATGTTAGCGCCAAGGATTGCTATGACGCACTTACAATCAATCAAAAAGAGATGGTGGAAAATTCCACTATTACACTTAGCTTTGCTAAAGGGGAAACCATCATTAAGCAAGGATTTGTAGCAACTCATGCCTTGTATGTTGAACAAGGACTTGTCCGTCTTGATGTAACAAACGACCATAAATCATCAACAGTTGGTTTACTGGGTAAAGAATCCTTCGTTGGTATTATTTGCAGCTTTGCATGTAAGAGTATTGATTTCTCTGCCGTTGCACTTGAAGAAACAGTTATCAATATGTTCAACTTGGATTTGTTCAGGAGCCATATTAAAGAAAACGGTGAATTTGCTCTTAAACTTATCATGCACATGTCGTCGAGTACTAACAGAATGGTTCACTGGATTAGCAGACTTGCAGCAAAAAACGTTGATGGCTCAATTGCTCTTATACTTCAGGAATTCTCTTTATTATATGAATCTTTGGCTTTCACTCTTCCGGTTACCCGAATAGAATTAGCTTCGCTGGCAGGTTGCTCAAAAGAAAGTGCTATCAATGTTTTGTTGAGATTTCACAACGATGGTATAATTCTTCTCAAGGATAAAGATGTTACTATAATTGACGAACACAGATTAGATATGATTATCCAAAAAGGTTAAGGGGACTTCTAATAATATTGATTTGATTATTTTAAAATTCACAATTCTTTGTCTTAATAATAGCTAAACGACTATTCACTTCTACTTGTTTTTAGTATTAGTTTTAGATATTCCAATATTAATTCCTAAGTGTATTGAAGGTGTAAACAAATCGCCTTTTTCTAACTCATATGGAATAATTGTTATATTATTATTGAAATCTTTTACCACGTTGTCAATATTCTCATATTTATAATTTTTATATCTGATTCCTATTCCAGCATAAGTTTTTATGACTATTGCTTTTTTATCCGATAAATTAATCATGCTATTAATACCAGCAAGAAATTTCAATCCAATCACATGGATTAACTCACTTCGAATGGAATTATATCTATACGACTCCACATTATCAAAAATGAGTTTTTTATTATCAAACCAATAAAGTCTATAGAATAATTCTGGTTGTAAATAGTATCTCCTTTCATTATTAAGATAGAAGGATGGTGCTATTGAACCATAAACAGCGTTTGAAAATTCATTAAATATATATTGAAGCTCGTATTCAGACAAAAAACCATGTCCAAAAGTTTCAAGGGTGTTACCTTTACCTGTAGGTATTTTATACCCTAAAGAATATGAAAATGATAAATCTTGTTTTACAAATTGCTCAAATGTCAAAATAATCTCAGGAAATATTATTTGAGTTGGCAAAATATAAACACCGTTTTCAACTTGCTTTTTTTTATTGGGTTCCTGTCCAACTAAATTAAAACAGATAATCAGAAAAAGTATTAGCACAGTAGTCTTTTTATCATATTTCTTTCTATTAATCAGCTTCATTCTTTTTCTAAACTTTTATTAAAATCCATTGCGTAGTCATTTTCAAAATTACTGTTAACGTGAGTCTGTGCAATAACTAAATTGCAAGCCATGAGAATCCCATATCTTAATTCTTTTCTAACCATCTACCCGAATACTCTCTACTTTATGTCTGGTTAATGCACAATCTGACGTTCTTAATAAAATGCATTTCTATGATTTTTATTTTTTGTTGGCAAACGTTAGTGTTTCACCACCTTAATAAGTGCTCTTTTATCTGTTGAAAGTATTTCTACAAAATAGATTCCCTTACTTCCTTCTATCTCTATACTTATGCTTTGTTTATTAATGATTTGATGTTGTTTTATTAATTTCCCTTCTGAATTTCTTACAATAACCTGAACTTCAGAATAATTTATACCTAGCTCAAGATTAATTCTGCCGGAAGTAGGATTTGGGTAAACATTAAAAATATTGACAAAAGGCTCTATTTTCTGAATTCCAACATTCTGTTCAAATTTTATTACCCCATTATATGTACCTGCCCATATAAAATCATTATTGTCGGAATAAAGATCGGTAATCCATAACCAATAAGGAATATTATTTAGTTGAACAGCTTTAAATCCAGAATTAGTTTTGATGATCAATTTGTAAGATGCACCTATCCATAAATTACCTTCCTTATCCATGCAAAATGAGGAAACAGTATTGTTATCCAATATTGTATCGTTTATAGTTGTCCACTGATTTCCATCAAATATGTGATATTTCTCATAATCACCGATATAAACGTTGCCACTGTCATCAGCAAACAGTGCATTTTTACTATAATTATTAATTGTAAAATGCTGTATCCAATTTGTACCATTAAACTGATTTATCTTTTCATTAGCATTTACCCAGATATTATCATTCTTATCAATGCATATATCCCTTATATGTGTGCTTGAAAGCCCATCACTCAGGGTGTAATTTATCCAGCTTATACCATTGTATTTATACACTCCATTATTATTAGTGGCAAGCCATAAGTTATTATTACTGTCTTCTACTATCCCAATAACGTTTCGATTGGTAATGAAA
>Ga0075123_10001533_pt1 | contig 11533 bp, 17 predicted proteins | sample AntAceMetag02UKX_FD_69808 | JGI IMG/M metagenome (GOLD analysis project Ga0075123, IMG submission 69808) | Saline lake microbial communities from Ace Lake, Antarctica - Antarctic Ace Lake Metagenome 02UKX | ecosystem: Environmental > Aquatic > Non-marine Saline and Alkaline > Saline | place... | reverse complement strand
AAATAACAGAGGTTAAAGTTACATCATCAGACGGAACGGAAATCATTATTACAAGTGATTATTATTACCTTTACCCGATAAACAAAATGCCGAGAAGCAGAATTAAACTTGCAGACGATTCGGGATATTCTTTTACAAGCGGTGAACAGAATATAGAGATAACAGCCAAGTGGGGATATTCTGAAACTTGCCCGTCAGATATTTCATTTGCGACAACGGTCTTGGTAGCTGGAATTATTAACTTCTCAGCAGATATGCAGAACGAAGTAAAAAGCGAAGCCATAGGAAGCTATAATGTAACTTACAAAGACAGCAACGGCTGGCAGGATTTTGTTCAGGCAAAAGAAATAATTTATAATTATAGAAGAATAGTAGTATGAGCATTGTTGACTATTATACAACTCAAGTAGAGGTAAAAAGATTAGCGCAAGTAGGCGCGACCGACAAAGAAACATATCAAACGCATATTGCCTCTTTAAATTGCAGAATAGAAGCTGAGGGATCAGAGCCAGTTATGTTTGAAGACGGCAGTACATATAATTTATTTACAATGTGGTGTGGAAGTGTTGATATTAAAGAGGGCGATAGAATAATGAGTGGTAGCACAACCTACACGGTAAGAGGAATAAGTATTTTCAATAAGGTTGCGCAATCTCACCATATGGAAATTTCATTAGCTTTACCAAGATAATGTCAAATATTAAAATAGAGATTACAGGGCTTAACGACATAATCAAAAAATATCCGAAAGCGCCAGTAAGAATACAAGAGTCAATAACCAGCGCATTTAAGAAATCATTGTTCCAAATACAACAAGAAGCAAGAAAAAGAACTCCAGTAAAAACAGGACATTTAAGAAGATCAATCGGTAATCCAGCTTTTCAGGGATATAGAAAAATAAGAGCAAAGATAGCTACTATGGGAACGAATGTTAAGTATGCCTTTTGGGTTGAAGTTAGGCACGCGCGACATCCAGTTGGTGATTGGAAATATATGGAAAGAGGTATCAATGCGTCTTTAGGAAAAATTAAGATATTTTTTGAAAGAGAAATAGCAAAAGCAATTAAAAAACTAACAATACGATGAAAAGTTATACGGATCTAAACAAAGTAATATTAGATAAATTAACGACATTACAGATTGGTGGCGAAGTTGTCTTTAACGATGTTTATACTTCATCAGAAGCCAAGCCAACTGGATACCCTTGCGCTTATGTTTTGGACTCATCGGGCGATGGAGAGGGAATTGATACTGCAAGGAATGAACGCGAATGGCAATTTGAAATAAACCTAAAACAAGAGATAAGCCGATCAGGTAAAGATCCCGAAACCGCTGCGATATTAATGAGAAAAATTGTTGACGCTGTTATAGAAATGTTTGATCAAGATCCACAGTTAACGGTTAGCTCGGTAAGCCAATGTATGAGAGCAAGAGTCGTGCCAGTAATGTTTGACTATACGATACAAGCAGAACCCTTTATTTTTGCCAAGTTTATATTATCGGTCGTGGACTTGGTGAATAACTACCCATAATTAGTAAAAACTACCCATAATAATTTATAAATTGTGTTATCTAAGTAAAACAATGAACAAGAAATGCAGATACAAGAACAATTCGGAAAACGATTTAACGCTTCCTGAAATTGGCTTAGTTAAAGCGGGCGAAACAATAGAACAGCCTGACGGATTTAACAACGCTAATTTTGAAAAGGTCGGGGAGGCAAGGGATCGGAAACCCGAGATTAAACCTGAAAACAAAGAAGTTTCAGGTGAGAATAAATTAATTAATGAAAGTAAAAAACAATGAGTGTAAATTTATCAGACAATTCATACTTAGGATTAAAGGTTGAAGCCATAGAGGGTACAGCAGTAAAGCCCGACAAGTTTATTCCTCTTATAAGCGAAAGCATAAAGACTAACCCTAACCACGTGGCGGATCGCAGAATGAAAGGCAACCCGTTTAAATCAGATGACATATTAAGAGGTGAAAGAAGTCACGAGGGTGACATAGTTATTTTTTCTGACGCAAATAATGTTGGACACTTGATAAATATGGTTCTTAAAAAAGGAGTAACTACTGGCGACGCTACAAACGGATATACTCACCCGTTCACAGTTGGCGATCCTAAAACCTATACAATAGAAGTTGGCAAGGGCATATATGCACAAAGATATTTTGGAGTAAAAGGCGAAAACTTGAGATTTGAATTTGTTGACGGAAAAATGCAAGCTACCTTGAGCATAAAAGCTATGGGACAGTTTTCAGTAGGCGCATTATCAGAAGCGCTAACGGGCGCGGGAATGGTATCGCTAAAACTTAACCAAGAATATGACTTAAATCCAAATACGGGTTTATGCGTAGGAGATGTAGTTACAGTTGGAGGTGAGGACTTAACCGTTTTAACTGTTGATCCTGACGGCGTAACCGTAACATTTACATCAGCAACCGTAACAGCAAGCATTGGCGATCCAGTAAGACTAAAAAAGCAAACTCCTTCTTACGCAAACCTTATTGAACCTCTTTTCTTAGGGAATACACTTGTAGGTGTAGGCGCAGACGAAACCGCTGCTACAATCAGCGCAGGTGCAAAAGCAACAGCAATCCCGACATACAGCTTGGTTTGGAATAAACTTGCGAACTTATTAAGCGCGCCAGCTTCGGGATCAATGGATCCGATTCAACTATTACCGCAGACTAAAGAGGGCGAAATAACAATTTCAAGATTAATGGAAAGCGAAGTACAACATCTTGATTGGCTCAACAGGGTTAAGCAAGCTATAACTATTATTGCTACTGGCAAGGCGATTGGAATTGGAGTTGAAACATTGACTTGGAGATTCTATAAGGTAAAACTTATAACGAATGAAGAACCGCTTGAAGTTGGAGCATATATCTTTGACAATCAAACCTTTGAAATTCTGTACGATACGAGTGACGCAAAAGCAATGACGGTAGAACTTGTCAACCGAGTAATAGGAACTGATTACGAATAAACAAAATGAAATTATCAGAACTGATTAAAACAATCAAGGTAAAAATACCTAAGACGGATTTAGTTATAGAATTAAAAACCGAGCTTAGCTGGTTTGAGTGGTTGGAATATGTTGACATAAAAGACGACTTAGAAAAAGGTAAGTTTTTGGTACAGAAACTTATCTTTAGCTGGAACTTAACAGATGACAACGAAAAGGTATTAAAGATAACAAAAGAAGTTGTTGAAAAATTGTCGCCGAAAGTTATCTTGACAATAAGCGCGGAAGTAACAAAAATATCAAGGAAGTTTAACTTAAAAAAAAAGAGTTAAGTAAATCTTTGGTATTTTTTTTACAGGGCGTTTCAAAAAAATGCCCTCCCGAATATGTAGAATATTTGCTCTGCAAAGAATTTGGTTGGACTTATCAAGAACTAATGAACCAGCCGTCATCATTTATTGAAAACATAATGCTCATTAAGGGCATAGTAAATAAAACATTAAAATGGAACAAAAAGTTGGTGTAAAAATTATAGCTGAGGATAAAGCAAGCAAGGCATTTAAAGCTGTTACTAAGAGCGCAAAAGGATTTGATAGACAAGCTGGCTCGCTTTCAGGATCATTAAAAAAACTCGCTGGCGCTATGGTGGGTTTACTTGCTTTTAGAAAAATTACACAGCTTTTAGGGAGTGCGACAAAAGCTGCGGAGATTCAAGAATTAATGGAAATGAGATTAGCTGCTTCACTAAAACAATCTGTCGGCGCAACCAAAGAACAAATAAAAGAATTAACAGATTACGCTGGAGCGTTGCAAAAAGTAACAACATACGGTGATGAACAGATAATAGGAGCTATGGGTGTACTCGGAACTTTTCAAATGACTTCCGATCAGATCAAAGAGTCAACGATAAGATTATTAGATATGGCTGCTGGAACGGAATCCGCGACTGGCGAAACTCAAGACCTTAAAGCAATAGCTTTAGCTTTAGGTAGAGCAATTACATTAGGCGCGGGCGCATTGACAAGATATGGTGTTGTAATGACAGACAGCGAAAAAAAGACAATAGATTTGGCAACGGGAAACGAAAAGTTAATGTTAATTTTAAATGCGTTAGATAAGAATTACCAAGGAATAGCAAAAGCAATGGGCGATACTTACGCTGGACAAGTCACGCAATTTAAGAATGCTTGGGGTGATTTAAAAGAAGAAATGGGAATGGCGGTTCTAATGGCAACAGGTCCCTTAACAGAAGCATTTACCGTAATGATTGAAGGATTTAGTGAAAGCGGAGATGCTGCGGTTGGATTTTACAACATATTAAGCAAGTTAACGCTGAGATATTTAGAGGTAGGAGATACTATTCTTGATGTGTGGGATAGCTTAAAAATAGGATGGGAAAAATTCCAACTATGGCTATATAAAGATAAAGCGGGAAAGGAATTTGAGGAAAAACATTTGAAAATTATTAGAGAAATCAATCAAGCGTCAAGAGATAGATCAACTTGGCTTGATATATTGGCAAGAAAAAGTGAAAAATCTCGCGTAAATTTAACCAATGGAACGAAAGCATACGAGGAGGCATTAGCGCTTATGAAGGCTGGAAAACCGATAACCGAGGAATTAGGCGATGCGAGTGAAGAAACTGCTGAGAAAACCGCAAATGCTTTTGAAACAATGGCAAAATCAATCGTCAATCAGTTTGAAAAACAAACAGAAGCCGTTAGGGATCTAAGAAAAGAACTTGATGACTTGAGCAAGGATGTAAAAGAGCAATTAGGTGAAGCTGAGGAAAGCTACAATGAAAATCTAAGCCAAATGGCGCGCAATACAAAAGATAAGATTGACACCATAGACGAAAGCATAGCAGATGAAAGAAAATCAAAACAAAGAGGTTGGCGTGACAGGATCACAGACCTTGAAAAAGAAAAAAAACAGGAGTTAGCAATATTAAGTAGAATAGGAAAAGAGGGTATAAGCGTTCAAGATGAAATTGCAAAAGATGAACTTGCGGTATTAAAAGAAAAACACCAAAAAGAACTTGCGGAAATACGCAATCAAGGAATAGAGAAAAAACGGGAAATGGATAGGCAACTAATGGAACTTGAACAAGCTGGAGTAGTCCAGACAGGAAAAATTACTGCCCCTGGATTTTTTGATAAAGCTGCCACCGAGCAAGCTGGAGTTAGAGGCTGGGAAACTGGAGTTGTAGATAACATTTTTAACTTTAATTTTGAGGGTGAGGTATCAGATAGAGAAGCGCTTATGCAACAGATTATGGTTGCAATAAATCGGGCTGCGGAACTTAAACAATTTTCAGGACAATAAATTTATGGCCAGCATAAAATTTGATAGCACAGAAATATTAAATACAACTTACATACCGAGGTTTATCAAGCACGAATCAGCGCCTGAAAGGATTTTGGATTTGTTTAATTTAATTAGAGAAGATGGCAATATTTTAGTAAGCGAAAAGTACGGCAAGAAGATGATTCTATTACAAGGAATACTTGTCGGAACTTCCGAAGCGGATCTTGAAAGTAAAATTGATAGCTTTAAAGAACTTTTTAGCAGATTAGAAAAGAACCTTGATATATCTTGGAATAGTGAAACGAGGCGATATGTAGCAACTTGCTTAAGACACGGTTTTAACCGAGATTTTTATAACCTTCTTTTTGTGCCTTGGACAGCTGAATTTTTAGTAGCAAGCGGTGAGGGTAAAGACACCACAACAACAAAGGCATTAGATGAAAAAGTAATATCAGTAGCGTCGCCAGCGACTGATAGCTTTATTATGCTTGGAAGCAAGGGCGCGAAACCACAAATAACATTAGAGGGTTCATCGTACCCTGGTGGAGCGAAAGGACTACAACTTGAAAATTTGGATAATGGAGAAAAAATAACAATTAATTTAAATGAAGTTTGGGGAACGGATACGCTAAAAATACTATGTGATGAAAAAGAAGTTATATGGGATCAACCCATTGTAGGAGAAAAAGAAATTGATTTTTATGGAATATTTCCTAATTTTAAAATCGGAACAAATAATTTTGAACTAACTTCAGGTGGAATTATCTGTCAAGAAGTGGACTTTGATCCAGCCGATATTGCTCTAAGTACGAATATTAGTGACACATCAAAATATAAAGCTCAAGGTTTTGAAGTGCCAAATAGAGATGAAACATTTAAAGGTATAAGTGTAATTGTAAATAAAACTGGAACGCCAACGGGAGATTTAGTTGCAGAGATTCAAACTGACAACGGAGGCGAACCGTCTGGATCAGTAGTTACGGGCGCGACCATAAACATAGCGCCTGCTGATGTCGGGCTGACATTTGCTTGGATAACAGAATACGCTTCAAGTTTATATACCCTTGAAGCAAACACGAAATATTGGATTGTATTTAACGCAACGGGAGTTGACGCATCAAATTATTACTCAATAGGATATTTGGGAAGCACAAATGCCACATACACAAAAGGTAATTCTGCTTATAGTGATGACGCTGAGGCTACTTGGACAGACGAGCCGACAAAAGACCTTGCGTTTAAAATAAGATTTGGTGGCGAACCGTCATCGGGTAGCGTGAAAATGACCGTTGAATATTACAAAACTTATTTATGAAAAAGCAAATACTTATTAAAGTTTATAGACCTACTGGCGAGTTTATTACAACTTGGAAAAAAGCGTCTTTCAAAAGTTTTGAAAAAGAAATAAACGGAGGGTTTGGAGAGTGCATAATAATCTTAGGAGAAAAGTTTGATTACGCTGGAGAGGATCTGTTGCTCGGGAACGACATTGAGATTTTAATATCGGATAAAGATACTATAAGCGATGCGGGAGGGTATAGAACTATTTATAAAGGGTACATATCTTTAATAGAACCATACATAAACGGAAAAAAAGAAACAATTAGCATTTCTGTTCTTGGACATTATACAAAACTTGAATTAGATATTTGGCGCGACAGCGCAACCAAAACAACTACCTTTGATTATGGAACGGATACAGATTTTAGCACAATGTTTAGGAACTTAATGGATAAATATATATCTGAAACCGACAACCCGAAACTAAGCTATACAGATAAGTCAATAGAATTAACAGGAACGGTAGGACAATATATGTTTGAGATGACAACTTACAAGGAGGCGATTAATAAAATTAAGAATATGTCGCCAGTAGGGTGGTATTGGTATGTTAATGAGATCGGGAGGGTTTATTTCAAGAAAAAAGCAGACACGCCAGACCATACATTTATATTCGGAAAACATTTTTCAAGCGTAACGGTATCAAGAAGTTTAGAAAAGATAAGGAATACAATGTTATTTTGGAATGGTGAAACTGGAGTTAATCAGATCTACAAACTTTATGAAGATGACGCGTCAATAAAACAATACGGAAAACGAGCAATGAAATATTTTGATTGGAATGTTGGCAACGAGGCAACCGCTGACAAAATAGCAGACAAGTTTTTGGCAAATAGTAGCATACCTGATATAAAAGTTGTTGTGGAAATAGGCGATAATAATGACGATGAGATAAATGGCTATGATATAGAAAATATACAAGCTGGAGATACCTGTGCGTTCCGCGGGTTTAACGATGAGATAGCGGAACTATTTAGAGAGAATATGCTTATTACAAAGGTCGTCTATTCACTCAGCAAGGTTCAGTTAATAATTGAGATCCAAAGGGCGGGAATGATAGCTTGGCAAAACGAAACGAGCAAAAAAATTGATGAGTATTTCTCTGATGGATCGCCAGCCGTATATACTTAATTAAGACGGTAAACTGCCTCCCCTGATCCGAACCTCTTACTTAGACGGTGAAGGATTATAGGGAGGCGGTTCCCGAAACAACAAAATGGAGAAAATAAAAAAAGATTTTAAAAGTTGCGTAAGTTGGAAAGTATTTACTTGGATAATTAGTATTTTTATTATACTTTTTGGAATGGTCTTTACTTCAATGGCTAAAATTAACGATAAACTTGACGATCATACAAAAGAATACAATAAAATTCAGGTTCAATTATCACAAATACAAACAGATTTAGTTTGGATAAAAGGACAATTAAAATAGGGGGGTAGGAAACGGGTAATCCGCCGAACGGATTTTGTTCTTAAACAGTTCTTACCCCTCCGTAATTTTATGAGAAATCCAATACCAATAAAATATAGAAAATATCATTGTGGCGCAATACCACAATTAAGAGATAGCAGAGATTTAGTGCTTGGCGATGTTCCTTTTTCCCGAGATCCAGCCACTCCAAGTTGGGAAAATGGATTTGACTTAGAGAAAAAATACGGAAAACTAAAACGGGAACATCAAGGCAGGAGTTCAAGTTGCGTTGGACAAGGCTGGAGTAAACACGCTGAAATGATAAACCTGATAGAAACGAAACAAGCCGTTGATTTATCAGCGCGTTATATTTATTCACAGATTTATCTGCCAAACGGAGGCGCTTATATTAGGAACGGCGCAAACATTATAGTAAAACAAGGAATAGCGACCGAGCAGAATGTACCCTCGTATGAAAATGGGAAAAATCCAAGCGAAACATTTATGCGAAACGGATCAGGAGTTGAGGAAGCAAAAGGAAAAGCACTAACCTATAAATCAAGGAAATATATTTGGCTTGACGCAAACGGGATAATTGATGATATGAGATATGTAATTTATGGACACGGTGGATTTACTTCAGGATATAGCGGACATTGTATGTATGTTTGCGCCTATGGAATTAAAGACGGCAAGAAATTTATTAAGTTTATTAATTCTTATGGTGAGGGATCTGATAGAATATTCTATGAGAATGATAAGAGCCAGTTATACGATATTACTTTTTTAATGGATTTGCCGAATGATTGGCAAAGTCCTAAATTAACTATGTGGGATTTAAAAAGATCGCCAGACAATGTAAAAGAAGTTTACGCAATAAGCGGAGGAATGAAAATGCACATTACAGATCCATTTACTCTTGTATTAGGAAATAAAGCCGAGCAATGGAAATATAAAATTGGTGATGTAATTGATATTTATATGGGAATTGGTTGGAAGAATTTAACAGAAGTTGCGGAAATCACTTTTTCGCCGTCAGACAGCAAGCAAGCGGAATTATTGAGTTTACTCTGAAAAACAACGAACGAAAATGAGCTGTGAAGCATTTATGTTTACAAGACGGCACAAACTACCTTTAAATATAAGAGCGTCTTTGAGGCATAGTTATAGTTGCTTCGGGCGATTTTATAGGAACGGTCGGCAGAAAACGATTAAAACTTGTAATTTGAAAGAGAAAACTATGAATTTCAAACTTTTAAAGCTAAGTGGTTATAAATCTTATGTGACTTCAGGACTAATTGTGTTATTTGCAATTTTATTTGCGATTGGAACAATAAATTTAGATACATTTTTGAAAATCTTTGCTGTTTTAACAGGAGTAGGAATTGCCTCCTTGAAAGCTGCGGTTGGAAAATGCGCTGCGGGTAAATAAATATATAAAAAAACTGCCTTATTTGGTTAGAGCTAAAAAATACCACTAATAGGGCAGTTTTATTTTATCCACTTTTCCACTTGACAATGTTTGACAAATAACTATAATTAAGGAAAAGACAATTAATTGGTAAAAAATAGAAAATGAAAAGTAGCATATATCAGGCGAAAATAAAAATGCAGGATTATTACCGCGCAAGGAAAATGTATCAAACGGGAATGTCTTTGCGAGATGTCGGCAAGCAACTCAACAGAAGCTATCAATGGGTATGGTTTGTGGTTAAAGGTAAGGGCATTAAAGAACTTGAACGCCTAAACCTAAAGGACTTGACAAGGAATTATAGGAATAAATAGTTATCCACTTGACAAGAATTGACAACGCGCTATAATTAGAATAGTTAAGAAAAGAGTAAATTTGACTATTAAAAAAATGAACAAAAAAAACACAATTATAATCGCTACATCAGGGCAAGAAATGTCTGTTGATAGCGGTTATTTTAATTCGGGAGGAGGTGATAAAAAATGAAAGAACAATCTATTTTGCCCTATGTTTCACGAATTGAAAAATTAGATATGGAATCTAATATAAAAAACGAATATTGCTGGTTACTGGCCAACTTTGATTGCGCTAAAAGAATAGCCGAAAATAAGAAATTAAAAACGATCGGGGATTTTCGCAATGCTCTTTACAAAGAAATAGGATTTGCACCAGCGCTTTTATTCTCATTTAAACATTTATTTGAAAGCCCCGAAACTTTTGTTAGCGCGCTGGAAAAAAGTTTTAAGAAATAACATTAATTAGTTAAAACAAAAAAAATGAAAAACAAAAAATTGAACTTAAAATTAGTAGGATTAGACGGAAATGCCTTTATCTTACTTGCACATTTTAGCAAAGAGGCAAGAAAAAATGGCTGGAGTAAAGAAGATATTAAAGAAAAAGTGCAAGAGGCAACTTCTGGTGATTATTCACATTTAATTAGTGTATTAGCGGAGTGCTAAATAAAAAATGGACAATAAACTTATATTAAAATTAGAAAAAGAGTCGCTTTTTTACTTAAAATCATTACTTGATAATAAAAATCACATTCTTAAGACGCAGAATGTTCTTATTAGTTTACAAAAAAGCACTACAGATATACAAAAAATGGTTCAAGATCTGACACTAAGAGTTGATAAAATAGAGAAAAATAGAATAAATGAAGGATTTGTTAATTAAAAGTGAAACTAATTTGTTAAATAAAAAAATGAAACTAATAACAAAAGAATTAGAAAAAAGGTTCTTAAAAATTAGTAGCCAAGAGAATAATGAAAATCCAATAGTGGTTGCCAAGTTATTCAATCCTACTGGAAAAGGAACTTGGTATGCGACAGAATATGATCCAGAAGAAAAAATGTTTTTCGGATATGCTTCAATCTTCGGAGATCATAATGACGAATGGGGATATTTCAGCTTAGCAGAATTAGAAAGTTTTAAGGGCAAGTTTGGCTTAGGCATTGAAAGAGATTTGCATTGTGGTGAGAAAACGATTAAAGAGTTTAATATTAAATCACTACGAATAGCTTAATTCATTAAAGAACTTGAAAGAGAGGTGATAGATATGAGAAAAAATATACTTGGAATTTGCTTAATCATTATGATAATAATTCTTTTCTTTTACGGGCTTGCGATCCGTTCAATGGAGGTAAGAGTCCAGACCATAGAGGATAGCATTGTTGAAAATAATTTATGGGGTAAGTTAGATCAAGTACAAGACGCTGCACTTGAATCACTCAAGCAAATAAACAGAATGCCGAAAGCGCAAGATTAAAATGTTAAATCTTAATTTGAAAGGAGGCGTTAAAAATGAAAAAAACATTTAATAAAACATTCTTATATATCATTGGTGGTTGTGTTGCATTTATAGTTGTATTGTTTTTATTTTCAAGACCTGTAATAAAAATAGACAATCTTGAAGAAATGGATAATCTTAAGGAAGAAATATCTATCAGAACAAAGATTATGGAGATAGATAATAACGCGTTTACAAGAAGCGCGGATATGGGAACTTATTGTGCAAATGGAATTAATGCA
>Ga0075123_10001531_pt1 | contig 11539 bp, 7 predicted proteins | sample AntAceMetag02UKX_FD_69808 | JGI IMG/M metagenome (GOLD analysis project Ga0075123, IMG submission 69808) | Saline lake microbial communities from Ace Lake, Antarctica - Antarctic Ace Lake Metagenome 02UKX | ecosystem: Environmental > Aquatic > Non-marine Saline and Alkaline > Saline | place... | reverse complement strand
CGGGCTGCTGCTCCAGTTCCGCCCTTGCATACGCCGGGTCCCGGTTCGAGCTGAAATACTCGTCAACCTGGGTCAGCAGGTCCTTTTCCACGATTGTTTCGACCGGTATGGCCTGAACAAAGTGGCTTTCGTGGGCCAGCACCCGCTCGGCTATGTCGAGGCGTTTCTTAATCTGAGCGATCAGTTTCTCTGTCTGGGCGAGTTTACTGCTATCGACCTGTATCCGCGAGCCAACCGCTGCCGCCTTAACGAGTCGGTACTGGCTGGCGAGTCCTTCGATCTTGTCTTCCAGTGTCGCCTTGCGCATTTTGGTCTTATCTAAAAGCGCCATTGCCGAATGCAATGACCGTTCACGGCTCGACAGCAGGCGCCTCTTGCTCGCCAGAACGAGTTCACTTTCTTTTACGGCCTGGAATCTCCTTGCCAGGTCATCCTTAACATAGCTGCGAGGATACTGCCTTCCGCTGAATGTGTACTGGGCCTGCGGATTTTCCAGCGCCGCGCGCAGCGATTTGACTCGCATTTGTTCTGCTTCCATTGATTCTTCGCCGTCGCCGATGTCGGCTTTGAGGGCCGCCACTTCCACTTCTTCCTCGGCGATCAGCCGAACATTCGCGTGCATCTCCGGGATGATCTGATCCAGCAGGTCCCGCGCTCTTGTCAGTTCGAATTCGACTGGAACCGAATCTTTCACAGCCGTACGAACCGATTTGGCCGAACTGGTGACATAACTGACCAAATCACCGCCAAACAGAAAACCCCCGACAACACAACAACCCACTGCAACAATCGCCCCCCTTTTCAACCATTTCATAAACATGATAGTACTCCTTAAATAAATATTTTGCAGATTCTTACCTTTTCAACTCGGCCGTGAGCCGGCCACATTCGGGTAGTCGAGCCATGCAGGGTTTTGTTTCAAAAAAAATAAAGCTTCTTGCGTGGTGAGCAATGATATGCGGCGGGATTTGAAAAAAGTCGGAAAAATGTGAAATAATCGCCCATTGCCATCGACTAACAGTGCAAATGAAATATTCGCATGTTTAGGAGTACTAAATTATGAGCGATTACCCACACATCACGTATAAGAAACACACTTTTCTGTCATCGCTGGCCCTCGGAACCAGCGCCTTTGCAATCACATTGATAATCAGTTGCACGGTGGTGGTAATTTACGGCATGCATTTTGTCGGCGATCGATCCGACAAGGTCATTTCGTCGGTGGATGCCGCCATCAGAGGCCTGCCCGAGCTGCATGCCTCGCTGCCGCCGGTCGTTGCTGACATCCTCGATGACCATCGCCAGCCGGATTACCACGACCAGCTCGCGATAACGGCCCGAGTAAGTCCGTTGGAAGACCATGGCCGAAGGATGCGCACGGTGATTGAGATTGTCAACAACGGCGACGAGATCGTCTCTCTTCTTTCGTTGCGAGTGGTTGTTCTTGATTCGGACGATAATGTTCTGGCCGAATCAAACGAATGGGCGGCAACTCCGATTGCCTTCGAAGATGAATGGCGTGGTCCGCTCATGCCGGGTTCGCGCCGGCGTTTTGTGTCGTTTGCTCACAGGCGGTCTCACGCTTCGGCTCTGAATAACCTGAAAGCCGAGGTCGAAATCACCGACATCCGAATCTGGAACGGCCCGCCTGAAATCTCGGTTGCCAACAACGAATGACCTTGCGTTTTATCGAACGACGCGCGGCGGATAAGAGCGGCCTGCGAAATTCAAACAGCGGAACTCATGCTTTCGAGGAACTCTGCGTTGGCGGGGTATTTTTTTAGTAGTTTGAAGAGCGAACCCATAGCCTCCCTTGTCTGGTAGTTTGACAAGACACGTCGGAGAGTGGCGAGACCCTGGGTTTGGTCGTCGGTGTAGAGCCTGGCTTCCTTCCTTGTTCCGCTGGCGGGAATGTCTATCGCAGGGAAGATTCTGGCCTCGGCCAGGAATCGGTCGAGGACGATTTCGCTGTTGCCGGTGCCTTTGAACTCTTCGAAGATCAGTTGATCCATTCGCGAGCCGGTGTTGATCAGGCAGGTTGCGATAATGGTTACGGAGCCTCCGTTTTCAATGTTACGGGCGAGGCCGAACAGGCGACGGGGTATTTCGAGGATGCCTGCTTCGAGACCGCCGGACATTGTGTGGCGGCGGGATCCGCCTTGTCTTCGGCCCGTGTTGTTGAACGCCCTGCCCATGCGGGTGAGACTGTCAATCAACAGGACGACTTCTCGGCCGCATTCGAGTTCTGTTTGTACGTGGGCGAGCATTAACTCGGCGAGGTCGACGTGTTCTTTGGCGGTGTGGTCGCTGGTGCTGGCTACGACCTCGGCGTCGACAGACCTGCGAAATTGGGTGACTTCTTCGGGGCGTTCATCCAGTAACAGTACGATGATGCGACTTTGGGGACTGCAGTGTGTAATCGCATGGACGATCTGTTCGAGCAGGACGGTCTTTCCCGCCTTGGGCGGTGAGACTATCAGTTGTCGCGTGCCCTTGCCTATCGGGGCGATGAGGTCCACTATTCGCATGCTCTCCTGGCCACAACTGCCAAGGTCAAATCGTTCGTGCGGATCGATTGCGACCAGGTCGGTAAAGTGCGGACGTTTGCCGAAGGCCTCGGATGACATGCCGCCTATCGACTCGATTGAGACCAACTTAGGTTTGCCTTTCTTTCGTTCGACTGTACCTGTGACGGCTGCTCCTTCGGCGAGGGCGAAGCGGCGAGTGAGGTCCGGGTGGACCATTACTTCGGCCGGGCCGGGGCGATAAGAACGTTTGGCGGTTCTTATTGAAAACTGCTTTTTGCCAATGCTTTTTATTATTCCGCTAATTGCTTCAGCCATCAAAATGCTCCACTGGAATTCCTACAAAGACAGATAGTGATCACAGAAACGCCTGGGCTTTCCTGACTTTCTGCGATATAAGACTTTATATTACAACCCCTTGCTACATAGGGACTTATTTGAATCTGCAGATTGTGCATGTTGGGCATAAAATGCACAATTTCTGCTACATTTTGCTACAGTAACATTCATACATAATCGCTCATAAAAGATTATACCTTAATCCCACACTCACTGCAATAACTTCCTCTCACAATCATTCTTTTGTCGCAAACCGGGATTTTTTTGGGTCCCCTCGGGATCTTCGATTTGATTGGGTCCCCTCGGGATCTTCGATTTGATTGGCTTTGTTTTGGGTTTGTTTTGGCTTTGTTTGGGTTTGTTTGGCTTTGTTTTGGGTTTGTTTTGGGTTTGTTTTCGGGTGTTGGAAGGGGTGAAAAATCATTGTAAGCCTCTGTTGGATAGTGAGTTAGGTTTATTTTGGGTTTCTTGAGTTTGGCTTTGTTTTGCATAAAAAGGTTATTTTTTCGTACGTAAGAATTCGTACTTCACTTCGGTTAACTCAGTGTAAACTCCTCTCGTAGTTAAGGCCTTGCTATATAAATGGTTATGGCAGTTCAAAATTTTAGATCCTAAAAACGGAATACAGAACGATTAAATTTGACTTTGGCCTGCTGGCCTTGGGGCTTGCTGCGCTGCAGCTTACAGACTTGCCTGCCGGCAAATACGTGGGTATTTTAACATAATTTCGGACAAAAAGCAAGGTGAAAGGCAGAAAATTAACCACGAAGGCGCGAAGAACACGAAGGTCACTAAAGGAAGTAAAAAGGGGGCTTTGGGGGATTTTGATTGATTTTTGGTGGGGTTGTGTTATTGTGAGTCGGCTAAAGCATAATGCACCCACGAGCGGAAACAATACGAGATGCGATTTACGAAAGACGAGATATGAAGAACATGGAACAAGCTGAAGCTCAGTTGGCTACGGTATACTGTCTGTGCATCGATATGATCGGATCAACAGAGAGGGGGCTGTCACTTTCAAATGAGGAATTAACACGGTTCAATATAGCTTTAGTTGAACAGATCGAACCGCACTTGAAGAAGCTGAAATTGGATGAGGAAGTGTTAAAATTTACCGGCGACGGATGGCTGCTGATGACCGACAAGACACACAAGGCCGATGCGTTGTGCTGTCTGGCCGTGATTATGGCAAAGAAGTTCACAGAGGAAATGGCCCAGATGACGTCTCTGGCGAGCGAGGAGATACCGAAGCTTCGGCTGGCGGTATGCTCGGGAGGAGATGTATCGGTGACACTTCCGGACGGGAGGACGGATTGGGTCGGCGATAGTGCGCGAAGAGCTGTGCGGGCAAGCGGATATTGCAAGCCGAACGATATAATAATTTGTGAGTGGGTCCAGGGATTGGTTGGCCGCGACTTCGAGACGGAAACTGTTGATACAGAGCCTGGGCATGACGAGCCTCAACCCAAGAGAATGGAGGAAAGATTCACGTTGTATCGGCTTGGGCGGATGAAGAGGCGAGCGGCAGTAAATTCAAGGGTGCCGGAGCACTACGTTTATATGCTCGATGTAACGGGAGAAAGCGAGGAGGCCAAGGCAATAGTTGAGGAGGTAACAGTAGAACTGAGCAGCAAGGCTGCAGAGGCGAAATCTCAAGTAGAAGAAGCGGGACTTGCTGCAGGCGCCGGGGAGGTTGAAGAGGCCAAGGCCAAGGCCGAGGAGATACTCGATCAGGTTTTACGGAGCTGGAACCGGTTGATAGCGAGCCTTTCAGACTATGCATTCGCGAAGAAGATAGTGGAAAAAATGAAAGCGGCAAATGTCGCCCCCAACGTCGTGACGTACAACATATTGATGAATCTTGCGGGTAATTTCACGAAGGCGCGAAAGTTACTGGAAGAGATGCGCGGCGAGGGAATCAGGCCCGACGTTGTGACGTACAACACATTGATAAATCTTGGGGAGGATTTTGGGAAGGCGCAAGAGTTGCTGGGAGAGATGCACGGCGATGGAATCGCGCCCAACGTTGTGACGTACAACACATTGATAAAGCTTGTGGGTGATTTTGCGAAGGCGCAAGAATTGCTGAAAGAGATGCGCGGCGATGGAATCCGGCCCGATGTTGTGACGTACAACACATTGATAAATCTTGTGGATGGTTTTACGAAGGCGCGAGATTTGCTGGAAGAGATGCGCGACGATGGAATCCGGCCCAACGTTGTGACGTACACCACAATGATCAATTTTGTGGAGGATTTTGCGAAGGCGCAAGATTTGCTGGAAGAGATGCGCGGCGATGGAATCCGGCCCAACGTTGTGACGTACAACATATTGATAAACCTTGTGGAAGATTCTGCGAAGGCGGTAGATTTGCTGGAAGAGATGCGCGGCGGTGGAATCCGGCCCGATGTTGTGACATACAACACATTGATAAATCTTGTAGAGGATTTTGCGAAGGCGCAAGAGTTGCTGCAAAAGATGCGCGGCGATGGAATCCGGCCCGATGTTGTGACGTACAACACATTGATAAATCTTGGGGAGGATTTTGGGAAGGCGCGAGATTTGCTGGAAGAGATGCGCGGCGATGGAATCGGGCCTAACGTTGTGACGTACACCACATTGATAAATCTTGTGGAGGATTTTGGGAAGGCGCGAGAGTTGCTGGAAGAGATGCGCGGCGATGGAATCGTGCCTAACGTTGTGACGTACAACACATTGATAAATCTTGTGGAGGATTTTGGTAAGGCGCGAGAGTTGCTGGAAGAGATGCGCGGCGATGGAATCGGGCCAAACGTTGTGACGTATAACACGGTTTTCAGCAAGGATCTGTCTGAGGTGTCTGCCGATCAAATGATAGACTGGTACAAGAATGAAGGATGTGGGAGCGAGGAACCGCTGCAAGCGGCAATAGGCAGCTATCGCAGGGACAAGAGGATTGGGGAGGCACTGCGTATATGTATTGAATGGCCTTATCTGGGGGCAGCGCGCAGAATTATGAGGGGTTATGGGGAGGAGACGCTGCGATACTTTGAAAAACAACTGGAAGATATTAGTCTTGCCTGGAATGCGACATTTGCGCTGGGGATAGCTTATTTGGAGTGGGGAGAGCAGGATATTGCTGTTGGGTATCTTGAGGATGCTTTGGCAAAGGCGGGCAGTGATGATAGCAAAGCAATAGTGCGGCGATGGCTTGAGCGGGCAAAGGGGTAGTTCATTTGATTAGGAAAGAATTGATATGCAGGGCATAAGCCTGCGGAGTGGTTTTGGTGGGCGGATATTGACAGGAGCGGGGATGTTGGGATTGTGGCGGAGCTTGGACCGGTGCTTGAGAGATTTTTGCCTCGTTGAGAAGAGTTTTGGGTCGAGGCTGGTTGAGGGGGTTGCGGTGTTTTCGGACGCGGGGAAAAATTTTTGCGGAGTTTTGCAGTGATTGGGGGGCGCTTGCCGATGTTTATAATAACCGGAAGTTTTGTTCGCAAAGGGAAGTGCGATGCAGTTCAAATCTTTAGTGCTCACGTTGGTAATCCTGAGCTTTGGTCCGCCTGTGTTGGTGGAAGCCGCGGGAGAAGGAGCAATCGAGGTCTACGCTCGCGGCGACTATGAGCGCGTGGTTGAGTTGTTAGAGCCGAAGTATCGGGGGGAAAAGATAAGCATTCAGAAAATGATTATCCTTGCGCGGGCTTATCTGCATTTGGAGCGGGCTGACGACAGCCTGAACATACTGAAAACGGTTTTGACTATTGACCGTGAGAATCCTGAGGCCAACAGGCTTGCCGGTGAGATACTGAAAGAGAAGGGCCGGCATAAGGAGGCGTTAGAGTATTTGAAGCAGGCCTGGCGATTGAAGCAGGATGCGACGATAGCAGGTGCGCTGGGGGCCTGCTATTATGAATCAGGGGAATATACGAAGGCGAAGGTTTATCTGGAAAAGGCCCTGAGCGAGGATATTCGGGATCCTGGGAACAGTTTTATCCTCGGCAAGATATGCCTGGCGCGTGGTTTCGGGGCGCTGGCTGAGAAGAATTTTCTGAAAGCGCAAGAAGCGGGGATGGCTTCGGCGGAGTTGCACCTTTTGTTAGGCCGGGCGTATCTGCTCGAACGAAAATATGTGGGTCCGATTCTCGTTCGGCGGCTTAATGAGCCTGCAAAAGCCGGTGATATTGTTGACGGCTGTGTTGTATTGGGTGAAATCGCGGGTGCAACCAACCAGTACCGTGTCTGCACTCGGCATTGCGTGCTTTATGAAGGGTATCGGCTGTTGGCGGCCGAAGGCCAGAGCGCGGATGCGCAATATATGTTAGCTCGCGGGTGGTTGGCGGCCGGTAATGATGATTTGGCGGGGCAGCATCTTTCGGCATTGCTCGGACAAGAGAAGGACACGGTGCGAATAGCTGAACTTCAAGCTCAACTGCATTTGGCGAGGGGGGAATATGCAGGTCTGGAGAAGACGCTGGCGTCTGCTAAAGAGGCGGGATTATTTGACGATCAAAGGACGGCTGATTTTTGCTATCAGGCGGCGATGATGCTGCGGGCGGAGGGTGAGCGGGAAAAAGCCGCGGTAATGCTGACAAAGGCCGAAAGCTATGCTCCGACTTCGGAATGTATTTTGCGGTCATTGGCGGGGTTGCATCTTGGGTTGGGTCAGCACGGTAAGGCACGCGGATATTACGCGCGGTTAGTGGAACTGTTTCCCGATGCGGGTGATATCGACGAATTGAGAAACAGGCTTCGGGTCCTCGAAGAGGAGAACGGCAAGCGAGAATGAGAGAGGTAAGAATTATTCTGGTTCTTTTGATAGTTGCTGCGACCTGCTTTTTGGGCTTGCCGGATGCATCCGGTGAGACGATCGCGCAGCTTGAACAGCGCGTCGGGGCCGATGGCGGATCGTTGGAGGCCAGGGAAGAGTTGGCTGAAGCTTATTTGAAGCAGTGCGATCTTGAGAAGTCGCTTCGACTTTGGCGCGAGATTCTCGCCGCCGATCCGGAGCATGAGCGGGCGAAGTTCGCGGTGTCACGACTGACGATGCAGGCGCTGGATCTGGACAGCCACCTTGAAGTTGTAGAAACGCTGATCGAGAAGGGGCAAACGGCGGGGATGGATTCATTGCTCGAAGCGGCGGGGCTGCGAGCGGCGACTGACAGTCAGAAAGCGCGTATTCTGTGTCTTCGCGGGCGACTTTATGGGCTAAAGAAGGACGAGGCGGGGTCACGGGCGAGTTTTGAGGCGGCGATAAAGCTTTATCCTGATACGACTTATGGCGCACGGGCGACGATGGCGCTGGCAGAGAGCCGTTGGGCCAGGAAACGGGCGGGGGAGGCGGAACGTCTTCTCGGCAGTGTGGTGGGGAATATGAAATTAGACGCTGCCGTTCGGGAGGAGGCGAAGCTGAAGCTGTTTCTGGTTGAATCGGCCAAGTGGACGAGTCAAAGGCGAATCAGGGCGTTGCGACAATGGTTGACGGCGGACTCGACGGGGCCGGCAAACCATGTGCAGCGAGAAATATTAGAGAATATCGTGCGTCTTAGCGTGAAGTCTAACGGCAAGTGGGCGCCGGAATCAATAGAAGCGGCGGCCACGCTGCTGCAAAGTGAGCCGTCTTATGAACAGGCCGAGAAGATGCTTTCAAAATTATCGAGCGTGGCCAAGGGTAGCCAGGAGCCGGAAGTGCTGGATTCCTTGTTGGGCGTTTTGAATGAAGTGAGGCTTGAAGATGAAACTTTGGCGAGGAAAGTGAGTTTGGTCTGGATTGAAGCCCAGATCAGTAGGGCGGTTGTGGAGACAGATGCGACGGCGATGGGAAAGTTTCTGGCTGCGGCGGGCGAACGGCTGAATGAGCTTCAAGGGACAGATATGCCGTGGGGCGAGAAACAAATCTGGCGGCTAAGGGGACGGTTGCACTTAGTTGAGGCGCAAAAGCTGGTCACGTTAGTGGGGGCGACGGAGGCGCTGCCGGCAATTATGAAGGCAAAGGACTACTACTTAGCGGCTCTGCCGGTTGATCCGAAGGGGGCCCTGGAGCGGCTGAAGAAAATCGGGATGCTGCTGGAACATGTTCAGGAATGGGAAGTGGCTTTGCGGATGTACCGGGAAGTGTCGGATAGTTTTGCACACACGGCGCATGGGCGCGATATGCTGCTGAAGGTTGCCGAGCTTCACGAAAAGCATTTGAATTCGCCGATGGCGGCGCTTGATGTGTACGCCGAGTATGCGGCGCGATATCCCGCTGAGCTTTCGTATAATCAGCTCGATATTGGCAGGCGTTTGCAGCGATTTGGTTATACGAATGTACTGGATTTTCAAAAGCGGACGGGTCTGAATCCCGACGGGCTTATGGGTCCGAAGACTCGTCGGAAACTTTCGGAGCTTGAAGCCGGGTTTGATATGATAAGTATTCGCGGCAGGCAGGGCAAAGGCATTCAGCGTGGGGCGTTTATTCATCCGACGATTTTTCGGATCGGGCGGCAATTGGAGCAATCGGGTCGCCATTACGATGCGATAAAGGCGTATCTATTGTTGTTGAACCTGTTTCCCAGCAAGAGGGAAGCGGACGATTCTCTGCTGGCGGTGGCGAGGCTGCTCCGCAATAATATGCTCTTTGAGGAGTCCCTTGGGGCTTATGAGGAGTTGATGGAATACTTCCCGAAGGGTAATGTCACCAGCGAGGCTTATATTGAATCGGCTTCGTGCATGGAGAACCTTGGGCGGTGGGAAGATGCGAAGGAATTGTACGAGCTTTATATAAAGAAGTTCCCGAGGTACAAGCATATTCGGCTTTGCAGGGAGCGGATATCGCTGATGGACGAGATCGGGCAGTACCAGGAGTTTCGCGACGACAACCCATCGCACGCCAAGGCGGCGGAGGCCCAGTACCAGATTGCAGTTATTTTGCACAAGAAGCTCAAGAATTATACGAAGGCGGCGGTGGAGTTTACGAAGGCGGCGGAGCTTTATCCGAAACATGTTCGTGCGACGGACGGTCTTTTCACAGCGGGCGTCGCGCACCTTCGCACGGAGAATTTTCCCGCCGCCCGAAATGTATTCGAACGGTTGCTGAAAAATTACCCTGAGAGCCGATTAGCCGACGACGCTCAGTACTGGATAGGTCACACTTACGAGTACAGCGCCCGGGCGATTGGGAAGCTTGACAAAAAAAGGATCGTGTTGAAACGAAGGAGCCTGCGGCATCAGGCGAGGCTGCTGGGCGACGTCGGACTTCGGCGGCGATTTTATAGTGAGGCCAAGGCGGGGCCTGAGATGCCGGAGGATATATGGACGACCGATGCACTGGGTGTTTTGACGAGCGGTTCCAAACGTGACCGGGTGAATGAGGATTTGTTCCGGGCCATTGCCGCGTATCGCGCAGTGGTGGACAGATTCAAGATGGGTGACATGGCCGGCAATTCGCTGCACCGGATCGGGTTGATTTATACGAAATATCTCAAAGACCCGGAAAGAGGTTTCAAAGCGTACCAGGAGTTGTTGGAGCACTATCCTGGAACCAGGGAAGCAGTCGATGCGCTGTACGAGATGGGGGCCTACTACCAGGAGAAAAAGGAATTCGACGAGGCCGTGCGATTCTATCGGCAATTTATCTATAATTATCCCACCGATTCCAGGATCGAAAACGCGATGATGGCGATTGCCCGGTGCTACATGGAGAAGAAGGAGTGGGAAAAGGCTCTGGACGGTTACGAAAGCTATCTGAACAAATTCCCACAGGGCAAGGAAGCAAATCTTGCCCGAGCGCAAATCACGTGGATCCGCACATACCACTATTAACGTCTTTTCCTAAGGAATGGACGTCTATAGCAGAGTTTGTCGCCGAGTTCTATAAAAAAATGGGACAGACCTAACGGTCTGTCCCTACGTGACTTAGCAAATAGCGGGGGCATCATATGGGTATTTGCATATACCTCAATGTAACATATTATGTTACATTCCGAGAAGGCTTAATTCGCATAACTCCCTTACCTGTAAATAGTTATGTCAATTTGCCCTGCTGTTACGTAACATCCTAAATCAGATACCGTAAATCCAGATTTTGCCCCCCTATCAACCACCTCAATAATTCGAGAAATTCCCTGCAAATAAGCAATTATTAGCTGGCTAAGAAGCCCATATTAAGCATGTATAGGTACCAGTATTTATACCTTAATAAGGGCTTTTGTGATGATCAGAAGAAACAAACAATCGAGCCAAGGCAACCTTGCGGCAGGCTATGTTCGCAGGTCAACAGATCGGCAGGAGCAGTCAATCCCTGACCAAAAGAAGGCACTGGAATCGTACGCAACCGAGCATGGTCTTGGCCTTGTCAAGTTCTACGTGGACGACGCCATCAGCGGCGCCAGCACGGCAGGCAGGCGCGCCTTCCAGCAGATGATCAAGGACGCTCAGAGTTCAAGAAGGGATTTTGATATCATCGTGGTCTATGACGTCAAACGCTTTGGACGGATCGACAATGATGAGGCCGGGTACTACCGACACCTTCTCCGCACCCATGGTGTGGAGGTTCTATACGTAAAGTCGCCTTGGTGGCGAATGAAGCATATAAATACATTGGTAGTGTAAACTCTCTTCTGTAAATTGGTGTTAAGCACCGCATGTGGCTGGGTGGAGGCGAGCGTAGCGAGCCGGAAGCCAGCCACATGCGAAATTTTGCTTGAAATGGCGGGCAC
>Ga0075123_10001520_pt1 | contig 11596 bp, 10 predicted proteins | sample AntAceMetag02UKX_FD_69808 | JGI IMG/M metagenome (GOLD analysis project Ga0075123, IMG submission 69808) | Saline lake microbial communities from Ace Lake, Antarctica - Antarctic Ace Lake Metagenome 02UKX | ecosystem: Environmental > Aquatic > Non-marine Saline and Alkaline > Saline | place... | reverse complement strand
CAACCGCGTATTCAGTTCGTCCTGTAGCGGCAGCAACGGCTCAACGTCACTCAAGCCCTCATAATAGTAAGGCTGAGCAACATTCTGGATGTGCACCACAGGCAAATATCCCAATGGCAATTCACCCTCCGCTGCAAGCTCTTTGTTTTCATACCTCTGCCATTTGTCGGCGGAAATAATCTCGGTCACCGCAATTACCTGCCGACTATCGCCGCTCTGCCTCCGCTGCGATAGCAATCGTGACAGGAAAGAACCTCTCCGGTTCAGAGCATTCTTCCTTTGATAGAAGTGCTGGACATAATATCTGATCTTCTTGTAATCGTTTTCTTCCAGAACAGGCAGTGCTCTTGGCGCTTCAATCAGTTCAAGGTCGACTGTTTGTGCCAATCTCAACACATCTTCAAACGGAAGACTCTGGGAGGAGGAGGGATTCCCATTCTGCTCTTGGCTGCTAAAATGGGAATTCGATGAAATGAGTTGGGTGAGTTCGTCGCCAGGCCTGACTAAACAATCGACAAAACCATAAACGCTCCCGAGCACTGCCATATCCTGGAGAAATCCGATAGCGCCGTTAGCCTCAAACAGTGCCTTTAAAAGTAATCCAATTTCTGCACGTTTGTGGCTATCCGACGATTTCGAAACAAAACTTATTGGCTTCCCGAATAAAAAATCCACCGCGGCGTTTACTCGCCACGCAATATCATTCTCGATAACTACTTCTTTTCGTTGCACTTCCTTCACAGCCGTGGTGCCAAAAGCCCCCGCGTCCGAAGAATATGTCAGCCCCGTTATCCGCGAAGGCAGTCCCTGTTCCTGGGCCTGAAGGTAACCGCGCCCCGACTGATTCACTTTTCTGCCCGAAGCGCTGGAGTTACTGACCGCTTCGATTCTGTTGGTGTAGTATGCCCATAGCTTTGCAAAGTGCAGTCGAATATCAATCGAGTGCTCATCCGCAAGCCAGTCAACATAATCTGCGCCAAACTCCGGGTCCCTGAAAATAGCAAGGTCATATGCCATACAAATTCCTCTCTGTCTGTCGTTCAAATAGCCGAATGTTAAATTTCAAAACTCCGTATATCTGCGTTCAACATTCGTTCCTTCTACAATTGGACCAACTTGCGCATTTGTGCGAAAAAAACGACTTTTTTAACAATGGCCTTTGACCTAAACAGTTAATAAAAAAGGACTAAAAAATTTCGCACTTTTCCAATTTTTACTTTTAACCACTTGCGCATTTGGTTGAAATTCTCCCCGCTCGCCCGGGTTTTGGTGCCGAGAGTGCAGCGAAGTCATTAGAAATGATAAACCAATGGCGAAGCTTTAAAAAAGAAAACTGTCACCCAACTCTGTCTGATCGAGTGACACTTTGAGGTTTTGCTTGCCGGTTATCGGGTCTGTCAAATTAGCATGTTTGTGCTTATCTGCGACCACTGGGCCGATTAGTAAATGTGGTGCTATATCTTGTTACCGATCGCCGATCTTCGCACGGAAATTGCCTTCCAGACGGGTGTTCTTGTCGGGTACCTCAAGTACAATGGAACCGGGAATAACTCCTGCGTTCGCAGGGCCGAATTTGAGCGTCATTGTGTATTTGCCGCCCGTTGCGACTTCGACTGCCATCTTGCCCGTTTTTGGGTCTTTCCAGCGATAGTGAACATGCGGCGCATTACTTTTATTGACATCGCCGGTGATTTCAAACGATCTGTTAGTTGGGATGGAGCCTTCCTTTATATCGAAAAGAAACAAGAGGATACTGGGGCCCACTGCCCAGCTACGCCCCGTGAAGAGAGCGAGTTGGTTTCTCTCCAGCTTCGCTTTTTCGAGAGTGACGTCAGTTCCGACAATTTGGCCCTGCACGAAGTTGCCGGCACCGGGGCGGTGCGGGCGATTAGCCGGGGCGGGTTTGAGACCTTCGCGGAATCCGACCGAGGAGACAAGGTCCATGCCGCACATCGGGCACCGGCCTTTTTGGCGCAACTGAACCTGGGGATGCATCGAGCAGGTCCAGCCCTTCTTCGTCAAAGAGCCCTCGTCGGAATTCATAATCTTCTCGAATTTGGCTTTGTCTTCTTTATTTTGTGACATCTGCTGCTGCATGACCTGCTGCTGGATCATCTGGAATGCGGTCATGATTTCGATTAAATGCTGTTTCGGCAGGGCGATATCCACCTGCAGTTTCCCATCGGCCGCTTTGGAAGCGATGGCGACGTTGCTTTTCGTCGGAAAATCCATCTGCGGCATCGGCATGGGTGAAAAAGCTGAGATGATCTTGAAAATGCGAAGGTAGTTTATCGTTGCTATCGCGTCGGCGTTTCGAGCACCGGGTAGAATAGCCAGGGCCGCCTTGGTTTCTGCGCCGATTTGCTTTGGCCCGCCGGCTTTTGCACTATCGATCAGTTCGCGCACGGCTGAATCGACGTCACCGCAGATGGCAAATACGCAGAGTTTGTCGACTATCGCCCAGCGATAATCAAAACCTTCGCCGTACATCGTGTTAATCATTTGCCCCTGCGGTGAGTTGGTGTCGGTTGACTTCATGGTTAGGTGAGAGGAGTTTATCGCAACGCCTTTGTAAGTGGCGATGTTCCGCTCGAAAGTGTAACTTGTTTCCATGCCCATTGTCTTGTAGAGTTCACCGAAACCCTGGTTTTTCCATAAATCGAAAGACTTATCTAAAACGCTGTTGAATTTGTCGACATCGCGAAGTTCAATCACGTATTTTAAGGCAAAGGGCGGCCTGGTCTCCGCATCGATCACGGCGGAAAAGGCCACGGGACCGGCGAGAGAATCGAAACTCTCTTGGGCGAGGTTCTTCATTTTGGCCACATTTTCGGGTGTCATTGTCTCACCGGCTAACCCGCTGAGCATATCGATGCCAAAGGGATTGAGCTTTTGAAAAAGAGGCGCGTTTATCCTGCCTGCGAAATTCATGAATGCGCCGTCGCCGAGGTAAGAAAGAAGTTTGTTCTCGCCGATAGCTGAAGCGTCGGCGGTGAACATCTCGGCCATATCCGTACCGTCGATAGCAGTGACGGTCTTCGTGATGGTGAGCACATTTGGCTTTGGATCAATTGCAACAGTCACAGATTCTGTTTGCTGGGCCAGTTCCTGCAGTACAACAGCGTAGGCATTCATGGCCGCTGCCGGCGAGACAGTCGCAGTCTGGGCGGGAGGAGTCATGCTCTCAGTTGCAGCTTTGATCTGCTCGAACTGGGCCGACAGCATAGGACCGAAAGTCTTAGAAATCTGCTGAACATTCGCATAAACCCATACCGGTTTGGTGGCAGACTGTTTAATCTGATCGCGATCGAAGGCCGCCGAGAGAGATTTCACTTTGCCGGCGGCGATGAGTTTTGCCGTTGCAGCCAGTTCACTATCGTTTCCCTGGGGAGTTATGAGTGCATAGTTCTTGACCTTGACGGCCAGCAGGGGGTGGAACGGCCCACCGGCAATCTTTGATATCCCCCGGTCGTCGGGCTCGCTGACATTGGGATTGCCGGCGACAAACTGCCGGTAGTTCTTGACCGGCACAAGTATGCCGATGTTATCCGGGTCACTCAGGTCCGTACCAGGCAGAGGTCCAAAGGCAGCGAAACGGCCGCTCGTATTTACGCCTTTGAGATCGGGTGTCCCTAAGATACCGACCAACTGCGTTCGAGCAAGCATCGAGACACCGCCCGGTATGGGCAGGACGCCGGAGAGAAACTGATCTATCTTGCCCATACTAAAATCGAGATTGTTTATTCGCACACAAAACAACGAATCGGCCGGAATCATTTGCAGCACCCGGTCGGTCGCAGCCTTTCGCACAGGTTTCACGGCAGGATCACGCGGCGTTGGCTTGACAGTCTTCTTCGGCGATGTGCGCTTTACCGGCGCGACGGGCTCAGGCTCTTGCGGTTCCTGCTTTTGGGGCTCTGCCACCGGCTCGTTTGAATCAGCCCCTTTCTCTGACCTATCTTCGTAAGCGGCCTTTTTCTTGCCCTGGTCTCTTTGGCGGACCTGCCTCAATAGATCGCTTCCTGAAACAACATCTGCGGCCCCGGCTGCAACGGCTAATACCGCAAAAACAGCCAACGCCACGCACAAAATATTTCTTAAAGACTTCAAGTTACACATTCTGTTAACCTCCGAATACAGTTGTCCGCGGATTCTTTTTCTGCTACGCCCGCGCTATTATGCCCGATTATTACAGTCTACTGTTGTATCTTATAGACGCTCGAAACAGCGAAAACGTTACAGATTTCTCTCTATAATACTGAAAAACAGCCGTAAAATTCAAAATAAATCCCAAAAATGCCGCCCATCGGACGCTAATTTGAGCTTTTGCAGGCAATAGTCGGCTATTTTCATGTTTTACTTGACGGCGTTTCGCGACTGGTTATAATCGGGCAGGTGGTTGGGTGGATGTTTTTCGCCGTTGACATTTTTTTGGAGAGGTGCGATTATGGTGCAGATGCCTGAGAGCAAGTGGTCGAATACCAGCGGTGGCGGCGGCGGCCGGACGCCGTTCGGGCCGCAGATTCAATTCAATCCGCAGTGGATAAAGTGGGTAGTCATGGCGGTGGTGGCTTTATGGCTCCTCTCCGGCGTCTATATCATAGGGCCCGACGAAAGGGGAGTGGTTCGAAGGTTCGGCAAAGTAGTAAGGATAACCGAGCCGGGACCGCATTATCGTCTCCAGCGCCCGATTGAAACCGTCAACAAGGTCAAGGTTGAGAAGATAAGAAGGCTTGGGATAGGATTTAGGACGGTAAGTCCCGGGCCGCCGGCACGGTACAAGTTCATAGAGGCCGAATCGCTTATGCTCACAGGTGACGAGCAGATAGTGGATGCCCAGGTAATAGTCCAATACCAGGTTCAGGATCCTAATAAGTTTTTGTTTAATGTTAAAGGTCTTGAAAGACCAAACGGGGCGCTGATGGACGCGGCGGAGGTTGCTTTGCGCCAGGTGGTAGGCAAGAGGCCTATTGATGACGTGCTCATAGGCGAGAAGCTTCAGATCGAGCTTGATATCCGTGAGTTGCTGCAGCGGATAATCGACCGGTACGACGGCGGGGTCAAGATACGAGTGGTGAAGCTGCAAACTGTTCGGCCACCCAAACAGGTGGCCAAGGCCTTCAGTGACGTTGTAAGCGCCAAGGAAGACAAGGACAAGGTTATAAAGATAGCCGATGGTTATCGTGAGGACGTGCTTCCCAAGGCGCGTGGCGAGGCGCAAAAGATCATCGAAGAGGCCCTGGGTTACAAGGCCGAGCGTGTCGAGCGCGCCAAGGGCGACGTCGACAGGTTCCTTGCGGTATTGAAAGAGTATAAAAAGTCCAAGGACGTCACGCGAAAAAGGCTTTACCTCGAAACGATGGAGAAAATTCTGCCCGGTATTCGCAAGATAATTATCGACCCTGAGGTTGGCGGCAATATATTGCAGTTCCTTCCCCTCGAGAAAGGTGGTGAAAAATGAGTCACAAGATGATTATCACAATTGTCGTGGTTGCCGCGGCTATACTCGTTCTTTACCTGGCCACGTTTACTGTCGATGAGACCGAGCAGGTCATTGTCACACAGTTGGGCGAATGGGTCAGAACCGTTCAGAAGCCCGGACTGCATTTCAAGATTCCTTTCATTCAAACTGTCCATACATTTGAGGACAGGGTGCTCGAATATGATGCTGCTGCTGCGCCGATTATTACCAGTGACAAGAAACATTTAGTGATCGACAATTACGCACGGTGGCGAATAGTTGACCCGCTGCTATTCTACAACAAAGTGGGAAATGTGGACGGCGCCCAGGCAAGACTGGACGACATTGTCTTCTCGGAGATACGCGAGGAACTTGCACGGCATACGCTGACCGAGATAGTATCAGTCAACCGCGAGCAGATAATGGAAGATGTACACGGGCAGTGTGACGACAAGGCTCGCGACTACGGTATCGAGGTGTTGGACGTGCGAATAAAGCGTGCCGATCTGCCGGGGGACGTAACTCACTCTGTTTATGACAGAATGAACGCCGAGCGCCAGAGGATAGCTAAGAAATATCGCTCGGAAGGTGAGGAGGAGGCGGTGAAGATCAGGGCGGTAACAGACAAGGAAAAGATGATTTTGCTTGCGGAAAGCCGGCGAGAAGCCGAGAAGCTGCGAGGCGATGGCGACGCCAATGCGATTAGGATATATGCCGAGGCTTTTGAGAAGGACCCGGAGTTTTACGGCTTTGTCAGGACCCTGAAAGCCTATGAGAAATCGCTGACCAAAGAGACGACACTTGTCCTTCCGAGCGATTCGGAGTTCTTCAAATATCTGAGCCCGGCCAAATAGCTTATCGGTCGGCGCCAGAGCAGGACTCCCGTCGGAGCGAACATGTGTGTCAGGGGCACCGTACGGATAACTGTAAAAAGTCTATACAAATCCCAAAGGGCGATGCTTTAGCGGTCGACAAAAGGGATAAGAGCCGTTTTTGCCGTGTTGCGGATGAAAAACCGCGACATGATGACAGGCAGCCGGACTTGACAATTTGAGGTCTTTGTTGTATGTTGAATGAACAGAGTATTGGCTTTATGGGAGGCCGCAATAAAGAGGGTTTTTGTGGTCAGGAGATTAATGATATTTATCGTCTAAGCTGATTTGGAACAGCTAATATTGGAGAATATATCATGAAGAAGTTAGTGTTAAATATTTTCTTGTTCGTAACATTGTTCTCAAGCAGTACAGTAGTTCTTGCTAAAGACGCAGGCGCTGATCCAGACGCCCGCACCAGGCCAAAACGGCCGCCAAGAGTTTCAAGCAAATACAGAAGCACAAGCGCCGACGCCAACTCACCGCGTGGTTACCGCCAAACCAGGCCGCATCGGAACCGAGACGAGGAACGGGCGCTTCGCGAGGTACGAAGAAAAGAACGAGATAGACTTCGTCAAATACGGATGAAAGAGCGGGAGAAAATGATGAAAGTGCGCGATCCTAACGCCGCCCGAGCTGGCAAAGGCAAAAGCAAAGGCATCGGTAAAGCCAAAGGCGCTGGAAAAGGGAAGCAACTAAAATCACTCGAAAAACAAATGAAGCGCGAAAAGGCGAAGCATCTCAAACGCACCGCAAGGCTTGAGCGGATTCGCGAACTGGCTGGAGACGACAGCAAAAAGCTTGAGCGTATTGACAAGCTGATACAAAAAGAACTGATGCGCTATGAAATGAAACAGCAGCGTATGAATATGGACAAACAGATACGCACTCGCGGCGGCAAACGAAAGCCCCAGGCCGGCGATGACGTTAACAAGCCGAAGAAAAAAACCCGCCAATACATCAGGAGAGAGGGACAGGAAAAAATGGGCAGGCGCCCAACAAGAACCAGAAGAAAAGCGGTAAATAAGGAACCCTGAAACTAACGCCTGAAGCTGAGATAACAATAAAAAGCAATATTGAACACAAAGAGGTTATAACATGGTGCGAAAAATTCTGACTATCTGTGTAGCTGCAGCTGTAAGCTTTTTTTCCCTGACCGGGTGCAAGGATAAATCTGAAGAACCCGAGGAAGATGTCGTGGTTCTGACCAAGGCCGAGTACAAGGCTCAAGCCGAAGACGATATTACCGAAGAGAATATGAGCGCAGAACTCGAAAAGCTGGAAAAGGAAATAAACCAGGATTTCGCCCCGTGAGAAAAAACCGCCTGACTTGCTTTTCCACAAAAGTCCGGTAATAGCCGCTCGAAAACAATGAATTGGGCTCGTGTTTCTGCGAATAACGTGACACGGTGACTTGAAGAGCCTTTTTCGCGAAAGATACCGCACTTGCCTCCGGATTATGCTTGACTTGACAAGCCAAAACCTGTAGAATAGTAGCATCGTAATGGGGGCAATTGACGGGGGGTAATCAATTGCATTTTCGTTGTACTTTTGGATTCGAGTTAGACGTTTATTCTCAGATAAATTGTTGCGCACACAAGTCTGTCCTGGGGGGGCAATCGACAATGATGAGAAATGTGACGAACACAGTGGCACTAACGGTTCTTGTTTTATTGACCATGGGCGATGTGCCTGCCGAAGCAACGTCGGCAAGTTTCAGTCGACATACACAGCCGGCCGTAAATGCCTGGATGCGCGGCCCGGTCGCGGACATGGATTTTTCCATCGTACGCAGCGGGCTTGAATCTAACGCCGGCGACCTGGCTAAAAGGAAAATGCCCGAGCTTGAGATTGATGTAGAACAGACATTCCTCGATAACGCAGAGCAATCGGAGGCCCTGGTTGTGACCGCGGCGATCGAGGGCTACTACGCCTCCTACGATAGTTTGGAGTTGAATATGATCAGGCCTGATTTGCGATGGCGGGAAGTTTCCGTTATCAGCAGCAGGAACCTGTTGTCCGTGCTCGGTTCAAGAGAGACAGCTCGGTTTTCGCAACGGATGGAAAATTTAATCGAAGGTCCTTTCTCCGACACACCTATATATGGCCGGGGACATATCATTTCTGCAAAGCATGCTCGATTTTTGCCGCAGGTGACATTAGCTTCAATGCCGACAGCGCTCATGTCGTTGCGATGACCTCGCCGCTCGGGTTGGATTACGTCACCCTCTCGAAAAACGCTTTGCCAGGCAGACGATAAACAGCGCAATCAGACAGCCGCCGGCGACGGCTTCGGCCATTGCCAAAAATCTGCAGAATCCGTGAGGGGAAGGGTAAAAATCCCCATAACCCAGCGTAGTGAATGTTATCGTGCTGAAATACAGGCTCTGCGAAAACGAAGGTTCCGTAGGACCGTCCCTGAAGATCAGGGCCCCGGGCTGTGAGTATAAGAACGCACAGAGAACAACGATCAACGCGCTTGCCAGCAGTACCCTTACGGGCCTTTCTCCATATCCGAAGAGCAGTCTGCCAAAAATCAACTCCGGCAACAATCGGAGCCCTGTAATCATGCGGAGCATCTTACTCGCCGCATGCAATGCCTCGAAACCAGGTCCTCTCAGTTTTTGCCAGAGCCTGGCGCATCTTTCTTTGTAGAAGCACTCGCCGGCCAATTGATAATATCCAGCTTCCTGCGCCGACTGCTTCACGAATCTCCAGAAACTCTCGTCATCGCCGTGTCGTCTGAGAGCAAAAAAGATGGAATCGTAGACGGGCACGGACCTGGCGGAGGAATAGACGCCGCCGAAATCGGTTTGTCCGAAGAATTGTGCGTTTGAGAAATTGGCGCCCTTTGCAAAATGCGTGTTCGCGAATCTTGCCGACTGTTTGAACACGGCGTTTCCGAAGAGGCCGTAGCCGTTGAATAATACCGTTCTGAACTTTGCGGCCTTATGGATGACCGCCTGTTTGAAGGTAACTACCCCAGAGAATGTACATCCGTCAAAACCTGCGTTGCCGCCGAAAACAGCGTTTCGAAATCTCGCCTGGGCCTTGAAAGCCGAACTGTTGAAAACGACATCCGTTTTGAATTCTACGCTCACCGAATCGGGTTCAGACCAAGGGCCGGAAAAAACGACGTTATCCTCAAAACTGCATTTGTCGAAGACTATCGATTGAGGCAGTGTCACGACTTTCGATGTTTCGGTCGCTTTCACTTGCAGTTTATCGAGACGGAATTTTCCGTCGCCATCCAAAAGCCGGTTAATGTCGAAATGGCCCGTAACGGTGCACCCACTCAACTGGATGTCGTCACCGTCGGCAAGCGCCGCAAGCAACTCATCAGCCGATACGTTTTCTCTTTCCCTTTCAAATGCCATAGCTAACCGGTCAGCCGATATCTTCTTTCTGGAGTAATTCTATGATCTCTGCCTTTGTCGGCAGCGCCTCGATGGAGCCAAACTTCGTGCATGCCAGCGCGCCGGCGGCAGATGCGAACTTGGCCGCTTCTCTGAGATTGTTATCGACCGCACAGTACGCGGCCATCGCGCCCGCGAAGGCATCGCCTCTTCCGGCCTGGTCGGCAAGCTCGACCTCAAAAGCCGGGATGTGGTCGGCACTGTTTCTATCGACTACCAGGCACCCGCGTTTTCCCATCGTTATTACCGCCGCGCGAGCGCCTCGCGCCACCAGGTCCGAGCCGATGAGCTTGGCGGTTCTGATATCCGCCGTCTGCTCGGTAATCTCAGCAGCTTCCAGCAAATTCGATATGAGGATGTCGGCGGAGAAATACTCGATGGGCAAATTGACCTTGTGCGAACTGTTCGGCCACATAGCATCGATCGGCCTGGCGGGATTAAGAATGACTTTCTTTGCGTGCACTTTGGCGCATCGAATAGCGGTAACGATTGTCTGCTGCGGTAATCTGCCGTGGATCAGGCACAGATCGCACTCTGCGATGATCCGTTCGGCGGCATTTATGTCCTGGGGGCCCAGCGCGCTATTTGCACCGCTGTATACGCAGTCGGCGTTTTCACCCTCGGAATTGACCAGCGTAACGATAATGCCCGTGTTCTTGGCCTCTGCGATGTAAACGAAGTCCGTGCTGACATTGAATTCAGCCATGCTGGCGTTGACAAATTGGGCGAACGCGTCGCCGCCTACCTTGCTGATAAGATGAACCTCGCACCCGCAAAGAGCAGCCTCCGCAGCCTGATTCGGGCCCGGGCCCGTAACCGAGTAAATAGCGGATGAACCGACAACGCTCTGGCCACGCGAGGGGATATGCTCGCACCTTATCGCCATATCAACATAGGCGCCGCCTATTACAGCTACCTTAGGAATCCTTCCTGTCATGCTGCACCAAAGATCCTTTCGAAAACTCAGTATAGCCCGATTACTATCCGATGCAAGTTCTTTTTAGACATTGTCCCCAGTGGAATTTTGCTCCGCTTGCCAAACACAAACTCAAAAAGAGCAGCAGGCAAAGCAAATACCCAATACCGCCAAAACCATTTTAGACTGTAGAAAACGCAACATCAACGGCAGGACCTCTGCATCTTTGTAAAGTCCGGAACATGTCAATCCTGCGGTGACGGAAAAGCTGGCTATACGAACAAAGAGACACCAATAAGAGGTGGAGGTTGCACAATTGAAACAACAGCATCCTCCTTCTTAAGAAGTGACTACCGCCCAGCTATAAATCCGGCTAAGCCCGAAAGATCGCGACCTCTTTAACTCTGATGCGGAAAATTTTGCAAAAAAAACAAAAAAAGTAATAAAAAACCTTGACTTTGTTGTGTAATCTGTTAAAATATGCGACATGTTAGATAGACAGGTAAACAAAAAGTGGGTTTCCAGCCGAAAAAATGGGTTGGAGGCAGTGGCGAGCTAAGACAAATGGCAGGGTGTTTGAGAAAATATCGCGGTGGCAGAATTCGACAGACTTGGCCATCCCGAAGAAATGGGAGAATTCTATGGAGGCCAGCGAGGTGAACATATCCCAAGGTGCTTATGCAAGCAATAGAGTTCTTCGGGGCAGAATTGATATATTGCGCCGCAGGGCGACCATGCTCACCGGCACCGATAAGATTCTCATGACAATGTACTTGGAAAATGGCAACACTTTTCGTCAGATAGCGGAACTGGGGTAGTGTAAACTCTCTTCTGTAAATTGGTGTTAAGCACCGCATGTGGCTGGGTGGAGGCGAGCGTAGCGAGCCGGAAGCCAGCCACATGCGAAATTTTGCTTGAAATGGCGGGCACG
>Ga0075123_10001519_pt1 | contig 11597 bp, 4 predicted proteins | sample AntAceMetag02UKX_FD_69808 | JGI IMG/M metagenome (GOLD analysis project Ga0075123, IMG submission 69808) | Saline lake microbial communities from Ace Lake, Antarctica - Antarctic Ace Lake Metagenome 02UKX | ecosystem: Environmental > Aquatic > Non-marine Saline and Alkaline > Saline | place... | reverse complement strand
GCACTAAGATTAGTACAACTACCTGCACAAATATTTGTATTTCCTAATGAAGTTACTGTTAATGGTGGAGGTTGAGTGATTGTAACACTGGAAGTAGTTGTGTTTGATATAGCATCAGTTATTGTAACCGAATAAGTACCTGCACATAAATTTGTTATTGTGTCATTTGTTGAATTATTATTCCATAAATAGGTGTATGGTGGTGTTCCTCCAGTAACTAATGCAATAGCAGTTCCATTACATTGCCCATTGCAAAGATTGTGTGTAGCATTTATGTTTGATGAGTATGCTATGTTTATGGAAATAACAAAAATTTCACCTTTATTACTTGAATAATATGATGCACCTGATGCAATTTCAATTTTACCATCGTTGTTAATATCTGCAATATGAGAAACACTAGTGCCAAATTTAATCCCGCCTGTTATACTAGATATATCTGAACTATTAATTATTTTAATAATAGATGCAGTTGAGTTGGAATTTAATCCAATGATATAAACAGCACCATTGTCACTTCCGTAACGATTTGCTCCTACCAAAAGGTCTTTTATTCCATTTCCATCCATATCTATCGTTAGAGCAACATCATTGCCAAATACCGCATTAACTGGGATTGAATTGCTTGGAATTCCATTATTTCCATTACTGATTTTATAGTATCCTTTTACAGAACCATTTGAATTTAGTTTGATAATATAAACCGCACCACAACTAATACCACCATCATTATCATAGAATGCACTTACAGCAATATCAGGGATATTATCACTATCAATGTCTTCAATCCCACAAACACTAGCACCAAAATAATCATAATTATCAATTGGAGCATTGAAATTAGTAACTCCATCATAGATTTTGTAATGGGTTTTCACTGTTCCATTTGTATCTAATGTAAGTATCCAGGCAGCACCCTTATTTGTCCCCCCTCCACTATCATAAAAATTTCCGACAACTATATCTGGAATATTATCATTATTAATATCACCAATACAATCAATTCCATTTCCAAAATGATCTCCTGTAGATAATGGAAGTCCACCAGTTCCATATCCTGTTAATTTGCTTATTTTTTGATAGGATTTAACCGTTCCATTTGAATTCATTAACAAAATCCAAATAGCTCCGGTTCCACTACCTCCATCAGGATCATTGCTTGCTCCCACAGCTATATCAGAAATACCATCATTATCTAAATCTCCAAGTCCACAAACTCCATTTCCAAAATTAGAACCATTTGGTAGATTTGAAGTAAAATTTCCACTTGTGCTCGAAATTTTGGAATAATTTTTTATACTTTTATTAGTATCTAAATACAAAATATAAATTGCACCTCTATCAGTTCCTCCATCGTCATCTTTATGTGCTCCCACAGCAATATCCATTATTCCATCATTATTTAAATCACCAATAGTATCCATTGAGATTCCGAAATTATCAGAATTTGCTAGAATTGCATTAAATCCTCCAACATTAGAAGTTATTCTTTGATAAGAATCTACAGATCCAATTTGGGCATTAATTGAACTAAACAGTATTATTAAAAATGCAAATACAAGAGTTAAGATTTTCATAATATGAAGTATTTATTTAAACAAAAATACATAATATTTTTAATTATACACAGACAAATAAAATCAAAGACAACTGTTTATCTTTGTAGTTAAACATACTCGAAGCTCAATTAAATTATATATCATTAAATTTACAAGATATGAAAGTCAACGGTCTTGATGTCCACAAAGATATAATTTTTTGTGGCATATACAATGGTAAGAAACAAGAAAAAATTCAAGAATTCCCAACGTTTACCCAAGATATTATTAACATGGGTAATAAACTATTAAAAGAAGGAGTAAAAAGAGTTGCGATGGAAAGCACAGGTATTTAATGTATTCCTGTGTGGAATATTCTTGAAGATAAAAATAATCCTGAAGAATTGGACTGTTGTAATCATGGTCGAATAATTAATTCAAAGGGAGAAAAGGATAGAAAAACCTTTGAAGGATTTATCACTGAACATCATCGTTTAAATTTGGGACTAACATGGAAACAGTACATTCTTTATCAAAAACAACTGCTTAGAATTGAAGAAAAAATGAAAAATATTTGTTAAGAACATAATCACTTTATTGCTAACACTCTTTGAATTTTTTCTTCTTCGTAAATTACCTCAACTTTCCTAAATACTTTATTTAGGTCTTGAATACCATTTGTTTCTTTTCTAACATCTATTATCAGAGAGCCACCATTAGTTAAAAGTTCATATACTCTATTCAAATATGTTTCTATTGGATAATGAAAACCCCAAGAAATTAATGAGATTACCAGATTTACATCACTATTGATTTTTATATCATTGTTATCGGTTGCCTCAATCAAATTTATATTTCTTTCAGGTATATGGTTTCCAATTAATAATTCCTTAGCCACATCAAGTGAATTGTAAAAAGCCCCCTTAGGTTTGTATGAATAATGGAATCTTTTTGATATACCTGTTTTATCCAATAAATGAAACATTTGTTGATTATTTCCATAGTGTTTATTTATTAAAATATTAATTCCTGCAACTCCACAACCTATATCAAGTACTGAAGAACAAGTATTCGGCAAATAATCCTTTATTGTTAAATATTCTTGTTTTAGGCTGTTAATATATAGCTCTTTTATACTTAAAGAGTTAGTTTTCGCTTGTCTATTTACTACTTGTTTATAATAAATCGAAAATGGAATAATAATACTTAACCATCGATTTACAAAAGTATTTGGGAATTTCAGAAATGCGGTTCTTTGATAAAGAATGAACTTGACTGCTTCTTGTGGTATTATGATTTGATTCATTGAATAATTATAATTTATTTAAAAAAAATTTACTGAATTAAAATTCAAAATTACATAAAATTTATAATTATACACAGACAAATAAAAATTAAAGACTGCTGGTTATCTTTTTAGCTAAACGAACTCGAAGCTCAATTAAATTATGTCTCACTAAATTTAAAAGCTATGAAAGTCAACGGTCTTGATATTTTTCCCAATTTAATTAATTAATGGAACTGCCTGTTTGTTTTTCGTAAATCTGAAACCAAGAACAATTTCATGAGTATTGCTGTGGTAGTTTTTTAATTCAGAAAAGGAAATATCATAAGAATAACCGAATACGAAATTATTATAAACAATTCCTATGCTTGGAATTAATTCGCTTGACGAACGATAAGCAATACCTAAATTAAAATATTTATATTTTCCTCTCACACCAATAAATAATAATGCCGGTGAATTTCTTACTGCATTTACAGCAACAGAAGTTTCTAAATCGACATCTTCAGGTAGTTCAAAAAAATAGCCACCCATAAAACAATAATGTCTGTAGAGTTTGCTTTCTTCAGTTCGAGGAATATCTTTGTTGAATTTAATTTTATTTTCAAACAAATGTTTTGCTGATGCTCCTAAAAAGTATTTTTTATTTTGATATAAATAAAGTCCGAAATCGGCATCAGGTAAAGTTACATTTGTGTTTTGATTAATCATTATTGGGTCATCAGTTTCTTGAAGTGTTACATCAGCAAAATTTATCCCATAGATAAGAACTCCGGCTGATAATCCAAAAGATAATTTTAGGTCATTATCATTCAAAGGTATTTGATAAGAATAAGTTGCAAGTATTGAATTTTGTTTGAATATTCCAATATTATCATTAATCACCAACAAGCCAAGACCAACTTTTTCGTTTAATTGTCCTACATAATTAAATCCAAGAGTTTTTGGTGAGTTAGTAAAACCTGTCCATTGTTGTCGATATATTAGGTTCAATGAATGCAAACCTACAATTCCTTCAGTAGCGGCAGGATTACAAAAGTTCTTATTTATATCATACATACTCACAATTGGAGCTTGCTGGGGAAAAACCTGCGAAGCTATGAGCAGTACAAATAAAATTATCACAGTTTTTTTCATTTGATTATTTTATTAAAGTTAAAATTATTGCACATAAAATAATAAATTCTAATATCTAATTTCTAAGTACTAAAAATCTAACATCTAAATACTATCTTAAAATATTAATATCACCTCTTAATGCTTTTTTTCCTCTATTTAAATCAATGATATAAAAATAAGTACCTATTGGCAAATTATTTCCGTCCCAATCATTCTTATAGTTTGTGGCGCTAAAAACTTTGTTTCCCCAACGATTATAAATAGTTACACTATTCCCGGGAAACTTATCAATATATTTAATTACCCATTTATCATTTTTACCATCACCATTTGGAGTAAATGTATTAGGGATAAATAAAATCAAATCGTCAAGCAAATACACAATCACAGTAATTGAATCAATTTGGCTGCACCCATTGAAATCCGTAACTTCCACATAATAAACTATAGTTTTTTTAGTACAGCTTATCGGAGTTGCAATTAAAGGGTTATCAAGCCACGAAACCGGAGTCCAACTGTAATCTATGCCTCCTGTTGCACTAAGTTCTGCACAATTTCCTCTTTCTAAAGAATCGGGATAAACACTAACTGTTACAATAGGTAAAGGGTTAACTGATAAAGTAGTTTCTATTATACTATCACATCCTGCTAAAGTCAAATAATTATCAGAATAAACACCTGCTGTTGTTTGATATGTTCCGCCAAGCAAAATACTATCATTTTGACAAATACTTGATAGAACAGGAATTTGAAGATATGAAGGATTTACAGTTAATTGCAATTCAAAAATACTATCACAACCTTTTATTGTATAGTAAAATATTAAAAAAGTATCAGCAGTAGAATAATAATTGCCTTGCCAAAACAAACTATCATTTGAACAAATAGTATCTTTTTCTATAAAATAATAAGCCGGGTTTAAAAATAGTTGTAGTTCATAAATACTATCACATCCGTATATCGAATTATAGTTTGCAAAAAAAGTGTCGGCAACCGAATAATATTTGCCCTGCCAAAACAAACTATCTCCTGAGCAGATAGTATCTTGTTCTACAAAATAATAAGTTGGATTAACAAATAGTTGAAGTTCATAAATACTATCACAACCGTTTATTGAATTATAGTTTGTATAAAAAGTATTAGTAGATGAATAATAATTGCCATGCCAAAACAAGCTATCACCGGAGCAAACAGTATCTTGTTCTACATAATAATAAGTTGGATTAACAAATAGTTGTAGCTCATAAATACTATCACAACCAATTAAATTATAGTTTACATAAAAAGTGTCGGCAACAGAATAATAATTTCCCTGCCATAATAAACTATCCCCAAAACAAATAGAATTTTGTTGAACAAAATGATAAATCGGACTAATATATAATTGTAGTTCATAAACGCTATCACAACCATCAACTGTTGTTAAACTATCGTAATAGGTCCCTGCATATTTTAAATAATTTCCTCCAAAAAGAATACTGTCATTATCACAAATTACGATGCTTTGTTGAAAAAAATAATTTTGATTTACATTAACAATTTGAGAATAGGTACTCATACAAGCATTTGCATCAGTATAAGTATAAGTAATTGTATGAATGCCAACACCTGCAATTGATGGAGTGAAATTTATACCTGAAACTCCAGAACCGATTAGTGTTCCACCTGTTGGAATAGGAACTATTGTAACCTGCGGGTCATAAACACAATAATCTGACGCTAAACCACTATAGGAAACAATCGGCAAAAGATTTACAGTAATATTTTGAGTTGCAAAATTTGTACAACTGTTACCATCAATATATGTATAAGTTATTAAATGTATTCCCACTCCAGCAACAGAAGGATTAAAATCTCCTCCGATTACTCCTGTTCCTGAATATACTCCTCCTGCAGGACTTCCACCTGATAATGTATAAGGTAGAGCATCTAAACAAACATCGCTAAAAGAACTTAAAGTTACAGTTGGCAAAGCATTAACATTAATATTTTGTATAGTAGAATTAAAGCAACTATTACCATCAGTGTATGAATATGTAATTATATGAGTTCCTACACCGGCAGTAGCAGGATTGAAATTTCCACTATTGACTCCTGTTCCCGAATATGTACCTCCGGCAGGATTTCCACCTGTTAAAGTAAAAGTTGGGGCATCAACACAGACATCACCGAAAGGATTTAAAGTTACTGTTGGCAAGTCATTAATAATAATATTTTGTGTTGCAAAATTCATACAACTATTAGCATCAGTATATGAATAAGTTATTAAATGTGTTCCTGCTCCGGCAGTAGCAGGATTAAAACTTCCTCCATTGACACCTGTTCCCGAATATGTTCCTCCGGCTGGGCTTCCTCCTGTTAAGGCAAATGTTGGTGCATCCACACAAACATCACTGAAAGAACCCAAAGTTACTGTTGGCAATGCATTAACAACTATATTCTGATATGCCGAATCAGTACAATTATTACCATCTGTGTATGAATAAGTAATTATGTGAGTTCCTACTCCGGCAGTTGCAGGATTGAAACCTCCTCCGATTACTCCTGTTCCTGAATATATCCCTCCGGCAGGACTTCCACCTGATAAAATAAAGGGCAAAGCATCCACACAAACATCACTGAAAGAACTTAAAGTAACAGTTGGCAAAGCATTAACTGTAATATTTTGAGTAGTAAAATTTGTACAACTATTCCCGTCAGTGTATGAATAAGTTATAATATGAGTTCCTACTCCGGCAGTAGCAGGATTAAAATTTCCTCCACTTACTCCAGTTCCCGAATATGTACCACCGGTTGGATTTCCACCTGTTAAAGCAAAAGCTGGTGCATCCACACAAACATCACTGAAAGAACTTAATATTACTATTGGCAAAGCATTAACAATAATATTTTGTGTTGCAAAATTTGTACAACTATTAGCATCAGTATATGAATAAGTAATTAAATGAGTTCCAACACCGGCAGTAACAGGATTAAAACTTCCTCCGCTAACACCTGTTCCCGAATATGTTCCACCAGCAGGGCTTCCACCTGTTAGGGTAAATATTGGTGCATCCACACAAACATCGCTGAAAGAACCTAAAGTTACAGTCGGCAATGCATTAACAACTATATTCTGATTTGCCGAGTCAGTACAATTATTGCCATCTGTGTATGAATAAGTAATTATGTGAGTTCCTGCTCCGGTAGTTGCAGGATTAAAACTTCCACTGCTAACTCCTAATCCCGAATATGTACCTCCTGCAGGACTTCCACCGATTAAAGTAAATGCAGCAGCATTTTCGCATATATCAGCGAAAGGATTTAGGGTTACAGTAGGCGGAGTACCAACAATAGTATTTTGTGTTGCTGAATCAGAACAACTTTTATTATTAGTGTAAAAATAAGTTATTGCATGTGTACCTATTCCGGCTATAGCAGGATTAAAAATATTTCCGCTAATACCATTACCACTAAAAACTCCAACACCATCCTTAACTACATCAATAATATTAATTCTGTAATCTTCTGTTTCGCCAAAATTTCCGGAATAACATGCAGTTGGTGCTAAATGATATCGTAATATTACTCTCATTTTTGTTTCTCCAAGAACAGCATTTGATGGAACAGTAAATGTTTGATAATATGTATTTGTCCCAATCTGCGAACCAAAGTAAACTTCTTCGCCTGTATCAAATGTTCCGTTTCTATTCCAGTCAAAATATGCTGAAATAACTTCGCTATAATAACCGGCAACAAAACTTGTAACACTCATCGAATAAGTTGAATCCTTTTTTAGAGTTGTAAATAATGTGGAAGTAAAATCAGAATAAGTTGTTGATACACTTGAATTAGTATCTCCATGTAAAGTAACTTGTGCAATCCATTCATAAGTTGTATTTGTAAAAGATGATGAACAATAATTTGTAGGCATTGAGCAGTTTGAAGAACAATTAATTAATGCTCCTCCTCCTCCAGATGCCGGTGTTCCAGTTAATATATCAGAATCAGAATTAAGACAATAAGTTAATGCAAGTCCTGAAAAACTCACGATAGGAAGTGCATTGACAACAATGTTTTGGGTTGCATAATTTGTGCATAGATTAATATCAGTATATGTATAAGTAATTGGATGATTACCAACTCCGGCAGTAGCAGGATTAAAACTTCCTCCGCTTACTCCTGTTCCTGAATATATACCTCCTGCTGGGCTTCCACCTGTTAAAGTAAAAGGAGCAGCATCCACACAATATTCAATAAAAGAATTCAATGTTACAATTGGTAAAGAATTAACAACAATATTTTGATTTGCTGAATCAGTACAATTATTTCCATCTGTGTAGGAATAAGTAATTATATGAGTTCCTGCTCCAGCAGTTGCAGGATAAAAAATTCCTCCGCTAACTCCTGTTCCTGAATATGTACCGCCAGTAGGACTTCCTCCTGTTAAAGTAAATGCAGCAGCATTTTCGCATATATCAGCAAAAGAATTCAGGCTTACAGTAGGAGGATTATCCACAAAAGTATTTTGAGTAGTGAAATCAGAACAACTGTTGCCATTTGTGTAAGAATAAGTTATTGTATGAGTACCTGTTCCGGCTGTAGCAGGGTCAAATATGTTTCCTGCAATACCATTTCCACTAAAAACTCCAATACCATCCTGAGCTACATCAATAATATTAATTTTATAATCCTCTGTTTCGCCATAAATTCCCGAATAACATGCAGTTGATGCTAAATAATACCGTATTATCACTCTCATTCTTGTTTCTCCAAGAACAGCATTTGAAGGAACAGCAAATGTTTGAGGGTATGTATTTGACCCAATCTGTGAACCAAATAAAATTTCTTCGCTGGCATCAAATGTTCCATTTCTATTCCAGTCAATATATACAGACACAACTTCGCTATAATAACCAGAAACAAAACTTGTAACACTCATCGAATAAGTTGAATCCTTTTTTAAAGTTGTAAATAATGCAGATGTAAAATCAGAATAGCTTGTTGATGCACTTGTATTAGTATTACCATTCAATGTAACTTGTGTAATCCACTCATCAGTTGTATTTGTAAAAGATGATGAACAATAATTTGAAGGCATTGAACAGTTTAAAGAACAATTTATTATTGCACCACCTCCACCGGAAGCCGGTGTTCCTGTTAAAATAGCAGGAGCAGAATTTGTACAATAAGTTGAAGCAAGCCCCGAGAAACTAACAAGTGGAAGTGGATTTACAACAATATTTTGTGTTGCAGAATTTGTAGTATTATTACCATCAATATATGAATAAGTAATAGGGTGAGTTCCCGCACCGGCAATAGCAGGGTCAAAAATTCCTCCGCTAACACCAGCACCAGAATAAGTTCCACCAACAGGATAACCTCCAATTAAAGTAAATGCAGCTGCATCAATACAAACTTCATCAAAAGAATTTAAAGTTACTATTGTTAAAGAGATAATAGAATTTCCTCCTGTCCAAAGTGAAAAACTATCTATTCCACTTAAAGAAACATAATTACCGGTAGTATTTACAGTTCCTCCCATATTATTCCAAATTGAGCCTCCATCGGTGGATTTGAATAAACCTAAATCTACTTCATTACAATCATTTAATTCATTATCGTAATAATAAAATTTTATGCTTGCGTTCAAAGAAGCATTTGTTGTAGGATTTACATCAAAATACCGTTTTATTCCTTTGTTACCATTTCCTTTTTGAACTGTGTGTCCACGTTTTATTACGGTACTTCCGAGATTCTGACTGCTGGTTATTTCAAAACCCAAACCTGCAACATTATCAGCACTTGGATTATTTAATGTTCTTGTAGCTTGAATATATCCACTTCCTCCTATAATTCTTCCACTTGTTTCAACAAGTGAACCTGTTGTTCCAAGGTCAATATTATGTCCATTCAAGTTTAAATTTCCAAGAGTCAAGGTCAGTATTGATTTTACAATAGGATTACCGATTAAGATTACTCCTCTCCAATTATCAATTGTTAAATTATTAAAGCTTAAGGAAGGAATATATTGAGCTGAAGTGCCATCAAATCTGGTTGTGCCCTGGTCAATATATATTCCGTTATTAGTCAAGGTTCCCGAAATATTAAGAATACTTCCTGAATTTATTTTTATTATTTTTCCTGAGTTATTTGTAAAATTATAACAGGAAATATTTCCATTTAACTCAATATATCCGTTATTAATAATATTTCCAGTGTCTAACACTGTTCCATAATTCAGGAAATTTCCATTATTAGTAAATGCCTGAGAAGAATTTATGCCTAGTGTTAAAGTATCTCCACTTTCAATAATAATATGATTTACTGTTGTGCTATTTGATATTGTTGGCTTACTTCCTCCTGAATAATTGACGATTCCTACATTATCGGTTAATATCGGAGAAATACCCTGACTCCAATTTGTGTTTACACTACAATTTGTAGTATTTGTATTAAGCCAGGTGTTATAAGCAGTTGAATTAATCCAATCATTTCCTGTTCCGCTTGTAGTCATATTATGCAGGACACCATCGTTAATATTACCGGAGAAATCCTGTAAAATTGTATTAAAAGAATTATCAAAATTATAATATGCGGCAAGTCCTGTTTCGTTACCTGTAATTGCTTTACACATATTTTCTCGGATTTCTTTTTCTGTTCTAACATCATTCCAAATTCTGACTTCATCAAGCATACCATTGTAAAAATCATCAGTAGCAAAACTTCCAAAATCCAAAGGGTCAGCAGAAGTATTTAATATTCCTGTAACATTTGTTGATGAAGTATCCAGAACACCATTTATATATAATTTGAAGGAACCGCTTGTATATGTCATTGCAATATGAGTCCATTTAGTTTGCAAATCTGAAGGAGAATAGGATGAAATCAATGTATTCCAGGATGTGGTATAAACCTGGACTTGGAAACTGTTATAAGCAGAATTAATCCAACCTAAAATATAGTTATTGTTTTTTCTTAAAATATTTTGCTCATCAGAAGTTGTTCCGTTCAAATATATCCAAGCTTCAACAGTAAGGGAATTTGCAATATCTAAACTGGCATTATCAGGAACCTCAACATAATCATTAGCACCATCAAAATCAAGGCAATTTTTTGGTCCTGCAAAAGCTGAAGAAGTTACCCAGTCGGTATTTCCATCCATATTGGTTAATGTTCCATCATTAATACTGCCGGATTGAGAATCATTAGCAATTGTCCCGGTAATTTCATTTAATTTATAATAAGCAACAAGATTGCTTTCGGTTCCTGCAAGTTCATTATACATATTTGCACGGATTTCTGATTCTGTGCGTACATCATTCCAGATTTTTACTTCCTCAATATTTCCTGTGTAAAATATAGAAGTTTCTCTTTCTGCACCAATATGCAAATTGGCAGAATTATCCAGATTATTTGTTCCAACTTTTGTATTATTAATACTGGCATCTTCTACGCCATCAACATAAAATTTTACATTATTTAAAGTTCGAGAAACTGCAACAGCAACATGATGCCATATTCCATCATTAAGCACTGTGGTTCCAATTAAACTTCCCTGAGACGTTAAAGGACCTAAAAGATTACCGGCAATTCCATTGTTTAACTCCAATGCTAATTTATTATCGTATATAATGAATTGGTAACCTGTCCAAATAGAACCTCCCCCGCTTGTT
>Ga0075123_10001513_pt1 | contig 11628 bp, 10 predicted proteins | sample AntAceMetag02UKX_FD_69808 | JGI IMG/M metagenome (GOLD analysis project Ga0075123, IMG submission 69808) | Saline lake microbial communities from Ace Lake, Antarctica - Antarctic Ace Lake Metagenome 02UKX | ecosystem: Environmental > Aquatic > Non-marine Saline and Alkaline > Saline | place... | reverse complement strand
GCTGTCTGGCATGCAGGGTCTTGAAAGAAGACATCCGGTATGAACGTGCCTGGACAACCGCAACAATTTGATATTACGGGTTTGACGTGAAATGTCAAGGAATTTCGGGGAATACGGTTTTCGTGGGGGCGTCGCTATTCAAATATTTTTCCGGGGTTGAGTATTTGAAGGGGGTCGAAGATTTCTTTGATGGCCTTCTGGATGCGGATGGACTCCGGAGAGAGTTCCATTGGAAGGAAACGTTTCTTGGCGATCCCGATCCCGTGTTCGCCGGAAATGGTTCCACCCATGGAAAGAACCCTGCGGAGAAGGTCTCTGATCCCGTCCTCTATCCGGGCCATGTTCTTCCGGTCTTCGGCGGTGATGTTCACGTGGATGTTCCCGTCTCCGGCATGGCCGTAAGAGTAGACATTCATCCCATACACCTCTTCGAGCCCGCGCAGGCCGCCGACCAGCTCGGCGATCTTTCCGATGGGGACAACGACGTCCTCGTGGAGGAAGAGCGGAAACCGCTCCTCGATCCGCAGGGAGACTTTCCGGCGAATCTCCCAGATCCGGGCCCTTTTGAGGGAGTCGGGGGCCATGATGGCGTCGGTCGCGCCGCAGGCCATACAGATCTCGCCGATTGCCTCCATCTGTCGTTCTATAATGTCCTGAACACCGTCCGTCTCGATGATAAGCATGGCCTTCGCCGACTGTGCCTCCTCGAAGGGGAGGAGGTCTTTCGTTATCTCAAGGCAGCGGTCATCGAGGAACTCAGCGGCGCAGGGAACGTGTCCCCGGATCAGCATGGTGGTAACCGCCTCCATGGCGCTGGTAAGCTTAGGGAAGAAGGCGACCATCGTGGTTATGGCCTGAGGGAGGGGGATCAGCTTGAGAATCAGTTTTGTGATGACGCCCAGCGTTCCCTCCGAGCCGAGGAGCAGGTGGCGCAGGTCGTAACCGACCACCCCCTTTCTCGTCCGGACGCCGGCCTCGATGATCTCGCCCGACGGGAGCACCGCCTCAAGCCCGAGTATGTAGTCACGGGTGGTGCCGTACTTGACACAGGAAGGTCCGCCGGCGTTTGTGGCGGCGTTTCCACCGATGGAACACGTGTCCAGGCTCGCGGGATCGGGGGGATAGAAGAGGCCTTTCTCCTTCACGGCATTCTGGAGATCGAGCGTAATGACGCCCGGTTCCACCACCGCGATCAGGTTGTCCTGCTCGATGGCAAGGATACGGTTCATCTTCGCGAGCGAGAGCAGGACACCGCCGAAGAGCGGAACCGATCCCCCCGCCAGACCGGTGCCCAGGCCCCGCGGGGTGACGGGGAAGCCGTGCCTGTTTGCCAGGCGAAGCAGTGCCTGGATCTGCCGCGCCGAGGTTGCCTCAACGACAAGATCGGGGGTGCAGGAGTCTTCCGTCGCGTCCTTTCCGAATTCGGTCAGCTTTTCGGGGTCCTGGATGACCGCGTCGGCGCCGACGGCCTCTTTGATTGCGCTCAGGATTTCCGGTGTGATGGGTGCGTATACAGGCATGGTATCAACCCTGTCTAGCCGTACTGTTCAAAACCGGGGAGGTGGAGCCGGTCCTCCAGACGACGGAGGAGCCAGGCGGCCAACGAGGTCAGGACAAGGTAGATTGCCCCGATCACCATAAAGGTCTCGGTGTACCGGAAGCTGTCGGATGCGATGATCTTCCCCTCGCCGGTCAGTTCGATGCAGGTTATCATGTAGGCCAGCGACGAATATTTTATCAGGTAGATGATCTCGTTTCCGCACCCCGGAAGCGCCCGGCGGAATGCCTGGGGGAGGGTGACGAAGAGGATCATCTTGATTTGTGAAAAACCGAGCGCCCGCGCCGCGAGCGTCTGCCCGGTCTTGACGGACAGGAAGGCACCGCGCACATATTCCGACTGATAGGCCCCGCTGCACAGGGAAAACCCGATCACCGCGGCGACAAAGGAGGACAGGTAGATCCCGATATAGGGAAGGCCGAAATACCATATGAAGAGCTGAACGACGAGGGGAAATCCCCGAAAAATGAGGACGAACCCATTGGCGATCGTTTTGACAAGGGGATTGCCGTAGACCCTGAGCGCTCCGACGGTGACCCCTATGATGATGCCCAACAGGGCGGACGGGATGATCAGTTGGACGCTGATCCACAACCCACTAGCAAGGGCGGATACGATGTCTGGTTGTAAGAAAAAGAGTTCTCTCATAATCAGGAAGACGAATTTCCGTACAGTTCGGTTATCTTGGAGCAGAATTCCCTGGTCCGGGCATAATCGGCCCGATACAGGACCTTCTCCGGAGGGCCCACCTCTACAATTGAACCATCCTCCAGAAAGACAAGTTCATCCGCTACTTCACTCGCAAAGCCTATATGATGTGTCGACATGATCATGGTCATCCCGTTTGATCTCAGAGTCCGTATAACATCCAGGACCTCCGATATCAACTCAGGGTCGAGGGCCGACGTCGGCTCGTCGAGGAGCATGATCTCCGGGTCCATGGCAAGGGCGCGCGCGATCGAGACACGCTGTTTCTGCCCTCCGGAAAGTTCGGCCGGATACTGATGCATATATTCCGTGAGTCCGACCCTGTCCAGCTCGAGGACGGCCCTGTTTCGTGCCTCACTCCTGCTCAAGCCTTTGACTCGCAGCAGGCCTATCTCTACGTTGTGAAGAGCAGTCAGGTGATCGAAGAGGTTGAAATCCTGAAATATCATCCCCACCTTCTGGCGGTAGTCATAGAGAGCCTTTCCCTTGGCACGGACGATCTCCTCTCCGTCAAGCCATATGCGCCCCCTGTCGGGCTTGATCAGGAAGTTAATGCACTGCAGGAGGGTGCTCTTTCCCCCTCCGGACGGTCCGATGAGGACTTTGAGCTCTCCCCTGTTGATCGACAGGGAGGCATCCTTGAGGACCTCCTTGGCGCCGTACCGCTTTGTCATATGTTCGATTCTGAGGATGGGAGTTGTATCAGCCATATAAAAAATCCTTATGAGGAGTACCCCGGGATACGGACCTTTTCTTCCAGTATCCGAAGCCCCTTTGTTCCGAGATAGGTCAGGATCATGAACATGAACCCCGCCGCAAAATAGAGGGGAAGATGTTCATAGGTCCTCGATGCGACGAAATGCGCGCGGGCCATCATCTCCATAACCCCTAATGCATAGGCAACCGCTGAATCCTTGAGGACGATGGAATACTCGTTCGACCAGCCCGGTATGGACAGACGAAGGGCCTGCGGCAGAATAATCAGGAGGACTGCCTTCCCGTCGCTCATGCCGAGGGCGCGTGCGGCCTTCATCTGTCCCTCGGGCAGAGACATGATCGCGCCCCGGAATATCTGTGATTGGTAGGCCGAACTGATCATCCCCAGCACAATGACGGAGACGGTAAAGGCCGAAAGGTTGATCTGAAGGAGGGAAAACAGGCCGAAGTAGAAGAGAAAGAGGAGGACAAGGAGAGGTACGCCGCGGAAAAACCACACGTACACGGCTATCAGGCGGTGCAGCCATCTGTCGCCGTAGACCTGCCCAACGGCAAGGCTAATGCCCACAATCACGCCGATCATCATCGCCCCCACGACCACTGCTATCGTAACCAGTGATCCCCGGAGGAGATAGGGGAGGGCGCCGTATAGTACGATCAGACTTTCCGTCATTCAATCTCCCGGTTATAAAACAGGGAAGGCACCAGGATACCCCCTGATGCCTTCCATAAAAGACCATGCATGCGAGCGTCTATGGACGCGACATCTATTATGGTTTGTACTTTTCCTTCAGTTCTTCCCAGTAGGGGGAAGCCATCAATTTTTGGAGCCCCTCGTTCATCATCTTGAGGAGTTCGGTGTCCTCCTTGCGAACGGCGTAGCCGAAGTCCTCACTGGCCATTCCGAATCTCCCTATGATCTTAACGGGTTTTTTCCTCATGGCGTCTTTCGCGGGGGCATCATCCATGGCGGCCCCGACGATACGGCCATTCAGGATATCCTCAATCGCGAGGGGTGCTGAGTCATATTCTACGAGTGAGAAGTCTTTCCCCTTGGCGATCAGATTGTCTTTCATCCATTTCGCCTCGGTGGTGCCCCTCTGAACGCCGACCTTGTTTCCGTCCGACAGCAGTTCATCCACCGACTGGGTGCAATCCGCCGGAGCCACGATCACCTGGGCAATCTTCCAGTAGGGGATGGTAAAATTGACCTGCTCTTTTCTCTTGTCGGTGATGCTCATGCCGGAGGCGACCATATCGATCTTCTTCGCAACCAGGCTGGGGATAATTCCGTCCCAGTCCATCGGCTGGTGCTTGACCGTGAAACCCATTTCCTTCGCGATCCAATCAACGGACTTTACATCAAACCCGTCCGGAACGCCGTCTTTGTCAACGTAGGCAAAGGGTGGGAAGTTCGCGTCGATACCATTGATATATACCTTTGCAGATGCCGGCCCCTGCTTAAAATAATAAACGCCGCCTGCGATGACGATGGCCACCAACAAAATCAGAGCCCAAAGAAATTTCTTACCCATGGAATAATCCTCCTTTTGTATAATAGCTTTTGACGTGTGCGCCGGAAAGGCGCGTATAAAAGCCGCCCCCTGAAAAATGGTGGAGATGAGGGGGCTCGAACCCCTGACCTCGGCATTGCGAACGCCGCGCTCTCCCAGCTGAGCTACATCCCCATTGAAACGCCGCTAGGTGGAGTTTCATATCTCATATAAAGAGGATATGTCAAGCAATTGTTGGCTGGTACCGGCCGCTTCATCAGGAAAACACACCCAGCGATTGCGCCTTTTCGTATACCTCCCTGGCCTTCTCGTGAAGACCCTCCTTCTCGCACGATTTTACAAGGCCAAGATAGTAAAAAGGATTGTGCGGATCCGCCGCGACGGCCCTTTCAAAGGCCTCTACCGCCAGGGCATGATGGTTTTCCCCGGCAAGCATGTTCCCCAGACGGTTGTAATATCCCCCCGCGGAGACCGGATCGAGTCGGACAGCTTCTTCGTACGATGCCCCGGCATCAGCCAGCCTTCCCTGCCTGATGAATACATCACCGAGGCTGCAATGGACGAAGGGTTGATCGGGAAGACTCTCCAGAGATCGTTGCAGGGCCACCTCCGCGCGGGCAAACTCCCCCGCCCGGGAAAAGGTGTTTCCCAGGGCGTCGTAAAATCGGTGCGCATCCGACGGCTCTATCAAAACAGCCCTGTTGTAGGCTTCTTCAGCGCCTTCGTAGTCTCCGGCCGCAATGTGGGCATCCCCGAGGCGGCAGAAAAACGCCGGGGCGTCCGGTTCCATCTCTGTGAGCATCGCAAAGACCTCGATGGCTCTGCGCGAGTTCCCCGCCCCCAGGTACGCGTCTCCGAGGGTGGTCAGGAGAGAAACGTCATCGGGCTGAATGGCGACCGCCGATTCACAGATGGCAACGAGACGCCTGTGATTGCCCTCATCCCGGTATATCTTCACCAGTTCATCGAAGGCGAAGCCGGTAAAGATCTTTCTTTCCAGCTCCTTTTTCAGGAGGTCTTCCAGACAGCGCACGGCATCGGATACTCTTCCGCTGTCGCGATAGGCCCATGCCAGGGACATGATGATCGAATCATCTTCCGGGTGCACTTCGGCCAGCTTGAGATACAGCGCAACCGCCTCCTCGTAGCGTCCCTCGCGCATGTACTCGTCCGCGCGGTCATAGAACTCGTCGATTCCTGTCTTCTCACTCATAACCTATTCCCCAATCCCGGCAGGCCGTCTTCTGTCTGCGGGTTAACGAAAAAAGGGGCGCAGCCTTTCCAGGCCGCTCCCCCCTTTTTGATTTTTCTGGTGCCGGAGCTCGGAATCGAACCGAGATGGACTTGCGTCCGGGGGATTTTGAGTCCGAAACTTGATGGCTTCGCAAAAAGTCATAAAACTCCCTCTCCCTCGATGGGAGAGGGTTGGGGTGAGGGTGAATGCAACGTTATTTTAATCACTTATGCCCCCTCCCCTTAATCCCCTCCCGCTAGGGGAGGGGAAATCCGACTTTTTGCGAGTGAATCAAACTTCACTCAGGCGATTTTCCACCAATTTTAGGGCCTTATATATCAAATGCTTATGAGAGTCAAGTTTGATTACCTTAGGTTTTCTTAGGTTATCTTAGGTCTTGACGGTTACAATTTAGTTACAATTTTGACCCTTATTGTGTTTTTCTTCCTGTAACAAATAAAACTTGAATGGGCCTGCTTGTTGTAGATTACGCTTGGGAATAAACAACAAGAGTTAGTGGCAACGTTGATGAACCCGTAAAAAGTCGGGTTCATCGAATATGTCATTTCGACCGCAGGGAGAAATCTTATCTTTTCAAGAGGTTACAAAATAAAGATTTCTCGTCCCGACTGGTCGGGATGACAGGCTAAGGGGACTTTTTACGAGACCATCAACGTTGACTTCATTATTTACTTGCCAATAATTTAGTATTGTGTCCCCCGAATTCCTTAGTATTGTGTCCCCCGAATTCCTTATGACTTAATTCTGTCAAGGTAATAAAGATGTTACAGAAAAAAATGCACACCAGCGATATCAAAACTTCAAATACAAGTCGAGAAGTTGGGTGATCTGGCCAGATCAATGATAACAGGTTGAAACGTGCAGAGTTTTGAGCGTGATTTTTTCTGGGTGACGTGGTATTTGTAACTTCCTGAAGTCGATGGATTCAAGAGCAAAGGAATAGTGGCAGATTTCTTTCTGTAATCATTAGAAAAGTAGTCGCTGTTGTCACTATTTTTAAAATGGCCATCGAAACTGTGTCATTGACTATTCGAGCTTATATGCCTTATCGGAAAAAAGCTTCACGCAGGCATCAACAACATGAGGATCATACAATACACCCCTGTTTTGTTTGATTTCCGCCAACGCAATTTTTATGCCGAGCGCCGGTCGATAAGGCCGGTGAGAGGCCATAGCCTCTACGATATCAGCGATCATTAAAATTCTTGCCTCTAAGATGATATGTTCACCAGACATACCTTGAGGATAACCGGAACCATCCATTCTCTCGTGATGCTGGTGAACTATCCTGCTAATATCCCAAGGAAACTCTATATCCTTCAAAATATTACAGCCGACTTGTGGATGGGTTTTAATAAGATTGAATTCAATTTCGCTCAGTGGGCCGGGTTTACTAAGAAGCTCTGCCGGTACAGAAATCTTGCCAATATCATGAATTGTCCCGGCCATGTAGATGGACTCAACCACCGTTTCTGACAAGTCCATCTCCACAGCGATGGCACGAGCAAGCTTTGCCACTCTTATCTGATGACCCGCTGTGTAAGGATCCCTAACTTCAACTGTTAAGGCTAAGACATGAACGATCGCATCAAGTGCTTTTCTAAGATCTTCCGTTGACTTGCGAAGGTCTTCGGTGCCCTCGGTGACAACCTTTTCCAGAACTTTTTTATCTAAGAAGGTTTCTCTTGCTTTTTGAAAAACGGTCTGCCTTTCTTTAAATGAGTCTCCGAGCGACTCAATGACTACGATTTTTCTCCCCTCAAAACAGATTGCCGAGACTTCAAGGATGCACTCATTCCCCGATGAGTCAGCTTCAGTCCATACATCCGATGTCAGCCGCCCCGTTTCATTTTTTCTCCAAAAATCGACCGCCTCATCCATAAATATTTCAAGGAAAGAGGACCCATCTTCCAGTCTTAACCTGCCACCCTCCATGTCGATATTCGAGTAAAGCTGCCCGAACCAATGTGGTGTCGTCCCGATTACTTGGAGAGAGCCATCGCCTAAACGCTCCATGACGACAATATTCATAGCTGCAAAAAGACCGGCCATGTCGAAGTCAGTCATTTTTATTCACCTTTTAAGAATTTTCAAGTATGCATTGCCGTTCTAGTGAAAGTGCAAGTATCTGCTTGCTATTCACCTACGATCATCTGGGTAAGGGTTAGGAAGGCTTTTTCAACTCCCTCGCCCGTCTTTGCGCTGGTCTTGATGACAGTCCATCTTTCCCCTGCAAGTTCTTCTATCTCCGCATCTCCCAGGCTCCACTCACTGGTAAGGTCATTTTTGTTCAATAGAAGCACGAAGGGAACTTCTTTGCCGAAAAACTCATCTACTTTTTTTTGAAGATTAATGGCTGTGTCCAGGGTACCAGGACGGGTTCCGTCGACCACCAACAAATACCCTGACGCGCCACGCAAATAAGACATCTGCAGCCTCGCAAGGGTATCATTCCCTTCAAGATCCCACAAAACGAGAGTTACATCCACATCGCCAAGCTTTATTGGCTTTTTGTCAATCTTTACTCCCACGGTGGTGAGATACTTATCGGAGAAAATGCTCTGAACAAAACGCGTCACGAGACTTGTCTTACCCACAGCGAAAGCACCCAGCATACATATCTTTTTCTGAATCATGTCTAGTTTCCTTCTGTAGTCAATATATCAGCAAGAATTATATTAAAGGATACCCTGCGGTTATATTTTCTATCCTTTCCCGTCGCTTCTTGGCGCAAAGGTTCACGGGTGCCAACACCAGTCGTTTTATAATTGATCGCCTTAAGCCCTTCCTCAATCAGCACGGAGCGTATGATCTCTGCCCGTTCCCGGCTTAAAAGCAGATTGTGCTCTTCTGACCCGGTATTGTCCGTATGCCCCCTAATCTCGATGTAGAAATGCTTATCCAAAAGCCGGGCAATATCTTGAAATTCTTTAATCTCTTTTACTAACGCACGCAATGTGTCACTCTGGCCCGCCACAAGACGGGTGCTGTCCCATGTAAAACGAAGGCTTTGGTTTTCAATCCAGTCTTTACTCGTTAGCAGTTTTTTTAGGTCTATATCAGAGAGGCTATCTTCCAGGATTTCCGTAATGCCGGGAATAAGCTGCACAAGATAGCGAGCCTGTGCAATCCATTGGTGGGAAGCCTGGCCTGTGGCGTAGAGGACACTATCCTTAAGTTCCAGGGACACGGTTTCGGGAGGTCTTAGGATTTTTTTTGCCCGAGGAACGATAAAATCAGGATGCAATGAATAGTAAGATTCCCAATAGCTTATTACTTTTTCGGAGTCAAGCTTTGACCCTCCCAACAAGGTCACCGGATCCACCGCTAATGGATCCCGGAGACCGGAAATAAAATATTGCCCGTCACGCTTTCCAGTGTCGGTTACCACTATGCCTCGTTCAGCATCTATCTTTTTAAGGTAATCTGACCAGCGAAGGTGGTTTCGGACAGAAAAGAATCCCCAAATCCCGAAAGTAATTATTATGATCCCTAATAAAACCCATAAGAAAGGAGAGGATTTTTGTTTTTTTGTTTTGTAGCGGGCCTGAAGACAAGCTTCAAGGAGATACCTGCTCTTTTCAAAATGAGCTGTGTCTCCATCGAAAGATTCAAGGGCCTCACCTTGCTCGAGAAGAGTGTTTTCAAGTGCTTCCTGGAAAACCGATTTCAACTCTTCCGGGGCGGTCCCCCGAATAGCTGCTGCTAGGACTACCTCGGTACCTTGTGTGATCCAAACAGTACGTTCTCCCATTTGTATGGTTTCAATCGTTTCCTCACTTTGCGTGTCAAAGGAATCATGAACAAAGTCCTGAATGGCCGTTAACATGCCGGAAACCATATCTGCGTCTTGAAAGGCTATGTCTTCCTCCGCTACATGCTGAAGCAATAATCCGGTTTCTTTGTGTATGAGAAAGATCTGCTCAACGCGGTACAAAAGACTGTGGAGAATAACAACTTCAGCGAACGATTTCCCCGTTTGGATAGCCTCCAACCTCCACTTCAAGCCATCCCAAGAAAGGCTTTTTTCAAGGGCCTGATTGAAAGACTGAAGCATTCTCCTCAATGTTTCAGTAACGGCTTTCCTGATAGCTGGCCCCATTACAGGGAAGAGAGCACTTACGAGGGTCTTTGAATCCCTTTTGATAGATGATTTGAGAACCTCTTCTATGGTGGGGGTTAATGCTGTTACGAATTTTTTGTCTTGAGATGCCCTTAAAATAACCGCCTCAGGCAGAACCCGGCTGACATCCTTTGCAAAAATCTCGGATCTATCCAGCCGTTCCTGAAGTTTGCCGAGTTGGGCTTGCTCCGGGCCGATTATGAGTGCTCGGATCTCGGCCAGCTTGTCCTCAGATAGGGCATCTTCCCGCAAATTCTTACTGTTGTCCGGGGGGGGCGTATCACTCATGCTTTATATCTTTTGAGTCAATGCCTAATTTTTTAGCTGTTTCGTCGCTAAGGCGCATGGCTGTTTCCACAAGAAGATCTGAAAGCATGGAACGATTGACTTTTTCGTTACGAAGTTCCTGGGCTGTTTGTCCAAGGGTTGTTGAGATATTTTCATATTTATGCAAAATTTCATCGGAAAGGTTCTTGGACTGATCCAGAATTTGTTGACGGAGATCTCTCGAGCTTTTGCCCAGTTGATCATCCAACTGGTTGATCTTTTTTTCAGCGGTCTTATTCAAGTGCTTCATCTCACTTAAGAGTTCACTGAGAGATTCCTCCCGTTGATTATGTTCGGTCTTTATCCGATCGATCAATAATTCCAGCTCTTTCTTAATATAGTTTTCCACCGAGTCTAGCCGTATCTTGGTCTCATTTTTCAGGCTGGTTACTTCTCTGAGCAAGTGTTCTTCGATCACGGTAAACCTTTTTTCATAATCCCGCATTTGGGTCCCAAAGAGAATATCTCTGATCTTTTCTACCTTTTCTCCCACTGCCGACTCTGCCCCTTGATTTTCTGAATCGCTGCCAAATTTTAGAGAGGGACTCTTCTCGGTTTCTTTTGAGAGAGAAGCTTCTCCTTCTTTTCCAATGCTACTCATCTGGCCCACCCCTTCTTTCTCTGCTGGTTTTCGTTCTTTTGCCTTCATCGTAAATACCTTGCTACTACCCGAACTCGCGGGTTTAACCGTTTGTAATGGATGACAAATACTCAGGCATGAGAGAGTGTCAAGTCACTCCGGCTCGCCAAATCCATCGTCAAATTTATTCGGTCATCGATTTTTTGAACCTGACATTATAAAAAACAAAGCCCTACCTCTCCTTACGAGAAACAGGGCTCTTAAGTCCAAACCATCTTCACTCCTTTATTGTAATCAGTTCACGCATGATAGTAAATAAAATTATACAAAAACTGCCTAATTAGCTAACCTTGTTAAGTAGTTTTGTCAAGGAATATTATAGTGAGGTTTTCAAACGGTAATATACCTTGACAATATATCATAATGGAATTAGTGGCTTAGCGTATTGTATTGATCTTTACCACACCATATGTACTTTTGAACAACTGTAACCGGGGGGGGGGTATGGCCTGGCCTTCCCCCTGTTTCTGGTAGGGCTTTGGGGTGAACAGCCTACAATGATGTTGCGATTTCTCTAAAATAATGTAAGAAATAATTTTCTTCCTGGGCAGACCGTGTCTCTTTGAAATTCAGGTTTAAGCTATTGTGCATCTTTTTGATAAACAAGGATTGATGAGTCGTAGTTGACGGAGGGTAAGCCCGAAATGAAACTCCAGACCAAATTGCTGGTTCTCTATGCTCTCAGCACGATCTTTATCCCGCTCGCCCTGGGAGGGTTTTTTTATTCGAGACTTTGGGAGAAAGGCTTACGGTCGATCCAGGCAGACATATCGAATGAGCTTCAGC
>Ga0075123_10001507_pt1 | contig 11665 bp, 9 predicted proteins | sample AntAceMetag02UKX_FD_69808 | JGI IMG/M metagenome (GOLD analysis project Ga0075123, IMG submission 69808) | Saline lake microbial communities from Ace Lake, Antarctica - Antarctic Ace Lake Metagenome 02UKX | ecosystem: Environmental > Aquatic > Non-marine Saline and Alkaline > Saline | place... | reverse complement strand
AAAATCGTCACCATCCATTATAAGTCCGTTAGCAATTCCTGCCACAGGTTTTTTTAATGGAACACCAGCAGCCATCAGAGCCAAAGTTCCACTGCAAACTGTAGCCATTGAAGATGATCCGTTTGACTCTAAGATTTCTGATACAACACGAAGTGTGTATGGGAAGTCATCTTTGGAAGGGATCATTGGAAGCAAGGCACGTTCTGCCAATGCGCCATGACCGTATTCTCTACGTCCTGGTCCTCTCATAAAACCTGCTTCTCCAACACTATAAGGTGGAAAATTATATTGAAGATAATAAGATTTTTTATATTCTTCTGCCAAACCATCAATGATCTGTTCATCCCTGCTGTTTCCTAAAGTCACACTTCCCAAAGATTGTGTTTCACCACGAGTAAAAAGTGCTGAACCATGAACACGTGGAAGAATATCCAATTCACAAGTTATTGGTCGGATATCGTCCATTCCCCTGCCGTCAGCTCTGTGGTTATTTTTCAGAATGGCATTACGAACAGATTTTGCAAAAACCTCATCAAAAGCATTCTTAAAATGTCTTTCCTGCTCAGCAAATTCTTCACCAAGTTCCGGTGCATATTTTTCCATTATTTCTTTTTTAATTGCATCTATAGCTTCATAACGTTCCAGTTTACCGTGAACATGAGCAGCTTTATCGATTGCTTTTCCAAAATCATTTTCTACTTTCTGAACGATCTCTTCCGGAGTTACTTTCAATTCAACTTCCATTTTTTCTTTGCCGGCATCTTTTATGAATTCTTCCTGAAAAGCTACAAGTTCTTTGATAACTTCATGACCGGTATAGATAGAATTCATCATCAACTCTTCCGAAACTTCTTTAGCTCCTGCTTCTATCATTACAACTGCAAATTTTGTGCCTGCAACATCCAAATCAAGTACAGATTCTTTAAACTGTTGAACTGTTGGATTAATAATAATCTCATCATTCACAACACCCACTTTCACACTGGCACAAGGTCCGTGGAATGGGATATCGGAAATTGAAAGAGCAGCAGATGCACCTAAAATTCCTAACATTCCCGGGTCATTCTCGCCATCGTAAGAAAGTACAGTAACCACAACGTGAACTGCATTCCTGAATCCTTTTGGAAAGAGCGGTCGGATTGGTCTGTCTATAAGACGTGCATTTAATGTTGCTTGAGTTGAAGGTCTAGCCTCACGTTTAAAAAAACCACCGGGAATTTTACCTGAAGCATACATTTTCTCTATAAAATCTACTGTTAATGGAAAGAAATCTATTCCTTCCCTTGCCTCTTTGGAAGCAGTTGCTGTAACTAATACGCTGGTTTCGCCATAAGTGATAAAAACAGAACCATTGGCTTGTTTTGCCATTCTACCGGTTTCCATTGTTAATGTTTTACCGGCAATTTCGATTGACTTTTTTTTAATGTCAAAATTGTGCATTTTTTCTCCTTTAATTTGGGTTAAATCCCAATTTTGTTTCGGCTCTATTTTTAAAGCCGAGTTTTCACGGAGATTAAAGCAATAGACTAAAACCAGAACACTGGACTTAGCTTATTGCTCCATTCCTCCGTATTTCATTTTCTTATTTATGCTATATAATTAGCTTTCGGCATGATATTTTATTCTGCTTTTTTTTGTTAAGGTTTTTCTTCTAAAAAGTAAAGAAAGGGGTTTCATCCCCTTTCTGATAACTCCAAAAATATATTATTTTCTGAGTCCAAGTGCCTTGATCAACTTACGGTAACGAACTATATCTTTTTTCATGATATAATCAAGCAATCTTCTTCTCTGACCGATAAGTTTGAGTAAACCACGACGTGTATGATAATCCTTCTTATGGATTTTTAAATGTTCCGTGATCTCTTTAATACGTGTTGTTAATAGAGCAACTTGAACCTCAGGTGATCCAGTATCTGAATCATGGAGTTTAAACTCTGCCATGATAGCCTTTTTGGCTTCGGTATTCAATGCCATTCAATACCTCCTTATTTTTTTGCTTTTTATAAGCAGAAACAACAGAAAAATCGAAGGTTTCTTTGTAAAGTATTTTCTTAGTGTACCTATTTATATTGATTTCTAGTGGATTACTCTTTAACTTTTTAGATTAAATTACTTATATTTTTTATAATCTACAGCAGCGAATAATATATTGACACAATCCTGCTCTAAAGAATTTTAAAAAGCAATTATTGAGTAAATAGGAAAATTATGAAAAAAGATATAATGCGAATTATAAAAATTATGCTCACACATTGGGGCTATCTTGTTTCTGGGATATTTTTTATGTTAGGATTTGCATTATTCAGCGGTACAAGTGTTACATTGGCAATTCCATTAATGGATAATGTATTTAAATCATCTTCAGATATAATTTTATATAAAGATACTTCCTCTTTCTTTGTGGCAATACAAAATGCAATTGTGCAATTTATTGCTGCTCATGGCAGTTTGTTCCAGATTATAAGTAAAGAAGCTCTTGAGCCTCTTCTTGATAGCTTGAATACAGTTATGTTACATACTGATTCACATTTACTCTTATGGATTATTAGTGGAACAATGGTCTTGTTAATAGTCTTAAAAAATATTTTTTATTATGGACAAAGAGTGCTTTTTGCTAACTTGCGAGGACGTACCATAAAAGATATTAGAGATTTAATTTATAAAAAATATCTTTATCAATCTTTAGCTTTTTTCAATGAGAATAAAGTTGGAGACTCACTTGTCCGTATGGTTTCTGATGTTCAAATAATTGGAAATTTTTTTGTAAATTCTCTTTTTAATTCGCTAAGAGAATTTCTACTCATAATTATTTTTGCTTGGATCGCTTTATTCTTGAATCCACGATTATTTCTAATAAGCTTAATTCTGCTTCCAATATTCAGTTTAATTGTTCACTTTCTTGGAAATAAAATAAAAAAATACTCTAAACGGATTCAACAGCAATCATCAAACATGTTTTCGAATGTAGAAGAAAAACTTAATAGTATGCGCATTGTTAAAGCGTTCTCCAGAGAGCAATATGAAATGGATAGATTTGAAGAGATCAATAATAAACACTTTAAATTCTGGAGAAAATCGAGGATATATAATGCTTTCAATGTTCCACTCTCCGAATTTAATAGCATTATCACAGGTGTTATTGTGCTGATTATCGGCGGGTATCAAGTTCTTGATCCCAATGTGAATTTTTCGTTTGGAAGCTTTATCGCTTTCATGCTAGCGATCTTCTCGATGTTACATCCAATGAAAGCAATCACGTCAGCTTATGCGAATATCAGAAAAGCCATGGTCTCTGTGGGAAGAATTTCCGAAATATTGAATAAGAAATCTGAGATTACTGAAGGTCAGTTACAAATCGAAATGAAAACTTTTGAAACATTAATAAAATATAAGAATGTGGGTTTCTCTTATAATGGATCGAAAAAAGTATTGAGGGAAATAAATCTTACCATCAATAAAGGTGAAAAAATTGCCTTAGTTGGCAGTAGTGGTTCTGGAAAAACAACAATGGTGAATCTGCTGGAACGAATGTATGATACTACTTCCGGCGAGATTCTAATTGATAACATCAATATCAAGGATATTAAATTACAAGACCTGCGAACTCTTATGGGAACTGTAACTCAAGAATCAATCCTGTTTGCTGATACAATAGCAAATAATATTGGGTACGGAACACTTAATAAAATAACTCAAGAGGAGATAGCTAAAGCTGCTAAAATAGCTTATGCTAATGAATTTATAGATTCACTTTCTGAAAAATATAAAACTTTATTGCACACTCGGGCATCTAACCTTTCCGGTGGACAAAGACAACGTCTTTGCATTGCCAGAGCTATTGTAGCTGATCCCCCAATTTTGATATTTGATGAAGCAACCAGCGCACTTGATACTGAAGCTGAAATGAAGGTGCAAAAAGCCATCGAACAAGCTACAAAGAATAGAACAGTAATTGTGATAGCTCATAGATTATCAACTATTCTTACTTCAGATAAAATCGTTGTAATGGATGATGGAAAAATAGTTGGAATGGGCAAACATAAGGAACTAATAGAAACCTGTGATAGATATAAAACACTCCATGATCTTCAATTTAATGATTCCAAATAAATAATGAAAATACTGTTTTATATATCAAAAAAGTACTCTATCCCTATCATTTCCCCAATAGTGAAATATTTAGAAAAAACTGAACACTCATTTGCTTTTTTTACTTCGCAAAAAGTAAGAATAGAACTTTCTTCAAATCTAATGCAAAACAAACTTTTGAAGAATATTGCTGAAGCAATTAAGTTCTCAGCCGATATTGTGATCGCTCCTGGAAATTTCGTTGATTTCAGAATTCCAGGGATTAAGGTTCAAATTTTTCATGGTCTAGGAGTCGAGAAATTATCCCATTATAAGATCCGTCATTTCTTTGATATTTACTGTACTTCAGGTACATTTGTAACAGAACATTTTCTTAATCTGCAAAGAAGATATAAATATTTTTTAGTAGTTGAAACAGGTTGGCCAAAGATAGATCATATTATTAACTATTCAACCAATAGCTTAAAAGAAAAATTCAATATTCCAAAAGAGAAAAAAGTAATACTTTTTGCTCCAACTCACAGTAAAAAAATGCAGTCAGCAGAAAGTTTGCTTCCTATAATTCCAAACATAATCAATGAAGATGAGATCTGGTTTCTAAAATTTCATGAATTAATGAATAAAGAAATTAGAGATAGTATTAAAAATTCTAATAATATCAGAATAATAGATGAATACGACATTACACCATATTTGCATCTTGCAGATGTGCTAATCACAGATACATCCTCCGTTGCATATGAATTCATGGTTCTCGATAAACCAGTTGTAACTTATAGAACACGAAGCAGAAAGAATAAAGGAATCGATATCTCACAACCTTCTGAATTGCGAGAGGCAATTGACATAAGTTTATCTGAACCGCAGGAATTTCATCAAAACAGAATTAATCATATAAAAGAGATCAACCCGAAAATTGATGGAAAGATAAGTGAAAATTTAATTGCAACATTAGAAAATATTATAAATGATAATGAACTTCAAAACAAAAGAAAGCCTTTAAATTTATTTAGAAAACTCCAAGTTTTGTACCATGAAAAATTCAAAAAGGGATACTTACGATAATGATAAAAGTCTTATTCGATTTGAAAAAAGAGTATTATTTCAATTCTTTGCAACCTGTTTATGAGGAATTGAAAAAAGATCCTGAATATGATATTCAATTTTATGTGGGTAAAGATGAGAAACGATTTTTAGGAATTTTTCTGCTTCCTCAAAAAAAGCAGATTGAAGAACGTTTAACTAAATTAGGATTGAAAATAATCGGTCAAACCAACGGTTTTGATCTTGTGATCTGCGGAGATGTACTGAAGCACCCTGAACATTATGGTGATGTTATTCGAGTTCATCTTGATCATGGAGTCGGTACAAAAACATTGCGCATCAGAAATATCCATAAGCAAAAAGGTTATCATTATCATGTCTTTCTGGAAGGTCAGTGCTGGTTCGATTATATAAAAAGTCTAGGATGGGAAAACACAGCAGATTTCTATTTAACAGGCATTCCAAAACTTGATCCCTTATTTTGGGAAGGATACTATAACAACAATGAACTCACCAGAAATCTGGGAATAAATCCGAACAAAAAAACAGTACTTTTTGCACCTTCCTACAAACCAAGTTGTATAAGTTACGTGCAATCAACAATTACAGATATTCTCCCTGAATATAATCTAATCATCAAACTTCATCCATACAGTTGGGGTGGAAAATATGTTCCACATTCTCAACATAAATTCTATGAAAAACTGGCAAAAAAATACAGCGATGTATTCCTGATTGGAAAAGAAGAATATGATATTTATCCATATTTGTTTTTAGCTGACACGCTTATCAGTGATACTTCGAGTGTGATCAATGAATTTTTGGCTTTAGGAAAACACGGAATAATTTACGTTTTACCGGAATCCAAATTAAAACATTCGGACGGAATGGAATCAGTTTCTATAAACCCTAAAGATTGGTTGGAAGGAGCTTTCCCAAAAATGTATAAACCTAAGGACCTTCTTCCGGCAGTAGAATCCGCTCTGAATCCGACCGAAGAAATGAAACAGAAATTATTGGAATATCGAGAATATTTTTTTATAGGACTTGACGGAAATTCTGCTAAAAGAGTAAAAGCTGAAATTGATGAAATTATGAAGGAAACAGGAAATTAAGCATGTTTAAATCGGTTATATTCATTTTTGCTCCTATTGTTTATTTAATAAATAAGATTATTCCATTAGTAAAAGGTAAGACTTTGTTTTTCAGCAAAGGTGGACAATTTTCCGGAAATCCAAAATGCTTTTTCAAGTACATGCTCGATAAGAAGCAAGGATTTCCATTATGGATAACAGGTTCAACACAAGTGTACAGTGATCTTTGCACAGAATTTTCCAAGAAAAATGTTTTTTTAAGAAAGGGATTTATAAGAAATGTCGGATATGTCTATCACTACCTGACCTCCTCAGCAGTAATAATAAGAGGAAGTAAAGATTTCTGGGATATTTTACAATACACAAAAACTAATAGGAGAAAAGTGATTAATTTAGGACATGCGATATTGGTACCAGGAACAAAAAAAACCGGGATTGAGATCAGACCTTCGAAAAAAGCAGCTAAACCTGAACTGAAGCGAAGAAAAGCAACAACATATTACTCAATGTGCTCAGATATTGAAAAGTATATTCGTTCCGCAGCTTATTATGTTAATATTCACAAATTTGTTGTGGTTGGCTCTCCCAGAACCGATATTATAATTCACAATTTGGATAAAAAACAAGAGATTATCAAACTTCTGAATAACTTACTAAGACCACAAGTGAATTTCAATAAAGTTATTCTTTATGCACCAACTCATCGAGATGCTGGTAGGTGGAAAGATAGTCTTCATCCCAGTGAGTTTTTCCCTTTTCCGGATTTTGAAATGAAAATTCTATCAAAATTTCTTGAGGATAATAATTCCATTATGCTATTAAGAACACATGATCAGGAAAATAAATTTAGTTCTGAAGATAAATCCCAGATCGATTCGATAATCGATTCCAAACGGATATTTTACTTTTCACATTCTGTTTTAATGGATGTGAATGAGATTCTACCAGCTGTAGATATTCTAATTTCAGATTACTCAAGTCTTACTGTTGATTTCCTTCTGTGTAATAAACCGATTATTTACATCCCTTATGATCTGGAAAAATATCACAGAGGTATTATTTTGGATTTCTATCGATGGACACCTGGAGTTAAGGTTTTAAAGTTTAAAGAGTTTATTAACACAGCACAGGAATATCTGGATCATCCTGAAAAAGATTCAGCAGAACGAGAGCGGCTAAAGGAAATGTTTCATCAATATCAGGATGGGAAAAGCTGTGATCGGATTCTGGAATTAATCAAAGATTAGTCTGAATAGATTTAGTAATAAGGATAAAAAATGAATAATAAAATTGTCTTTCTCTATCTACATGGAATTCACCAATTGTACCATAGTGCTATGATAGCAATGGAATTATCCAGAATCCAGGATGAATATAAAGTCCAACTCTTATCATGTCACCCAAAACACACCGAAATCCTAAATCTTATAAAGAGCTTTTATCCCAAGAGCAGTTGCGAAATAATCACTTTGCCACTTCCATTTAGATTCAAGTATTTAAATTTCAAAAAGAAAAGTTATCCTTCTCCACATAGCACAATGAAATTCACAAAGAAATATTTAAAAAATGCAGATGCCATTTGTGCAACTTCTCACATAACTCCTAAAACATGCAGAAAAATTAAAGTTACTAAACCAAAGTTTATTTATCAGTATCATGGGTGTGGTGACAGACAATATGGATTCGATCAAAAATTTAAGGATTTCGATTTTATGCTTCTTCCGGGAAAGTATCATTTAAAACGCCTTTTAGAAGAAAAAATTATTGAAAAGAAAAAGACTAACATTGTAGGTTGGCCTAAATTAGACTATCCTGTTGAAACCAAAAAAGTAAAAAAAATATTATTTAACAATGACAAACCCATTGTGCTATATACTCCTCATTGGAAACCAACCTTGGGTTCTTATCAAATCTGGGCGAAAGATGTTTTGGAATATTTTTCAAATTCCCAAGAATATAATTTAATTTTTGCACCTCATATCCAGATAAAGCACTGGCAGTTTAAATATAAATACAATATTAATTATGATCATTATAAGGCAGAAAATATTTATATTGATTTTGGGAGCACATCTAGCGTTAATGGTTCTTATTTAAAGATTGCTGATATTTATATGGGTGATGTAAGTAGCCTTGTTTATGAATGGATAGCATTTAAACCACGTCCCTGTGTTTTTCTTAACGCACACCATATTCAATGGAAAGGAAATGTTAATTATCGTTTTTGGGATTATGGCCCAGTGGTTGAAGAAATTAATGAATTAGATAAGAAGATAAAATTAGCATTAAAATCAAAAACATTTATAGAAATTCAATCCGAAAGAATTAAAGAATATATGGACATTAAAACCGAACCTTCTTCGCTACGAGCAGCTGAAGCTATTTATAGATATTTTAAAAAGGAGATATAAAAATGAGAATTGTTTATTCGTATTATATATTAGACCTTGTTCATAAAGGTCTCTTAAATATGATGAAAAGTGCCAAAACCATGGCTGGTAATGAAGGTAAATTAATTATTGGAATTTTAACTGATGAAGCTGTGATGGAGAAAAAACCGAGACCAATTCTATCGTTTGGCGATAGATTTGAGTTAGCTTCTGCGTTAGTATATCCGGATATTGTTGTACCGCAATACACATATTCTCCACTTCAAAATTTAATGGAAATGAAACCCGATGTCCTAATGGAAAGCACAAGTCATGATGAAAATGAGATTAAGAAAGCGACAATATTTATGGAAAGTATCAAGGGTAAGGTGATTGTTTTGCCATATTTTCCACCGCAAATCCCTCTTGATTTTGAAAATAAAGAAAATAAAAATTATATAGAACCGATAGCTGAATTTGCACATCTTAAAGATATTAAATGGAAAGAAATAACCATGAATATCTACTACTATGAAAAAATCAAAATTGAGTTTACTGCCAGAAATATAAAGACAGGCAAACAACCTGCTAAAGCATTTGGTTTTGAGTGTAGGGGAAAACCCGGAAAATTATGGCAACTGTTAATAGATTTCTATGATTGTAAATTAGAGATTTCTAAATATTCAACACATATAAGAACTAATCCCAGCAAATTGAAAGATAGAGTAAGCAGATTGAGAGTGCATTTAAGAAAATTAATAAATATCGAAGATGGCACGCCCATAAGCAGTTACAATAAAAACAAAGCATACTGTTTAAGATTTAATATAAATGTTGAATATTAAATAGTGTCTGTCCATAAACTATGAACACTGAACTTAAGTTTTCAAAGCTATAAAATATTCCAACTCAAGTTTCCATTTTATCCGAAAATCTGACTTACGGATAGAGATTAAATGTAAATGAAATTTCACCTTTAATTTTCATTAATATATCAAAAAAATCACATTTAATTTAGCTTAGCTATCTTTACTAATAGCACAAGTTACATTCCTTCATAGATATTTCAAAATCAATAATTATGAAATTTCGTCATATATAGTTGAGAGTTTTAAAAATTAAAATAGAAGGAGTTTTTATGAAAATAGTTTATTCTTATTATGTTTTGGATATTGTTCATAAAGGTCATCTGAAGATGATGGAGAATGCCAAGGCTATTGCTGGAAAAGATGGAAAACTGGTTGTTGGTATATTAACTGACGAAGCTGTGATGGAGAAAAAACCAAAGCCGATTCTTTCTTTTGATGAAAGATTTGATCTGGCAAATGCAATTAAGTATGTCGATCTTGTTGTTGCACAAGAAACATATTCACCCCTGCCCAATGTGAAAAAGATGAAACCTGACGTTTTAATGGAAAGTACAAGTCATACAGATGAGGCGATCGACGAAGCCCGGGAAGTAATGGAAAGTATTGGAGGAAGGGTTGTCGTTGTTCCTTATTATCCATCGCGATCATCTACAAATATAAAAAATGATATAAAAAATGGAGGGAGAGAGAAGTGACGAATAATTCTGACACAGCTTTACGTATTAAGAAATGGCAGAAAAAAATGTTCTGGATGATGTGGATCACTTATGCATCTTTTTATCTATTACGTGTAAATATCTCTATCGCAATGCCCAGCATTATGACCGAATTTGGTTTAACCAAAACCAATATGGGAGTTGTGTTAACCAGTCTTTTCTTTGCTTATGCTGTGGGGCAGTTCATCAATGGACAGCTTGGTGATAAGCTAAATTCACGAAGAATAATTACTATAGGATTAATAACTTCTGCTATTCTCAATATAATCTTTGGTTTGACTGCAGGTGCGATAGTCTTGATGTCTGTTCTTTGGGGATTAAATGGATATTTCCAATCAATGGGCTGGGGACCTACAGTAAAAGCACAAGCAAATTGGTTCCCCAAAAAGATTAGAGGAAAGATTTCCGGTCGCCTCGGCACAAGTTACATTATTGGTGGAGCACTTTCCTGGTTTCTGGCTGGGACAATTGTCAAATATTTCAATTGGCGTTTCACTTTTTTCATTCCTGCTGCGATCTGCATAGTTCTGGCAATTCACTGGTACATCAGAGCTCGTAACGCACCGGAAGAAGTTGGTCTGCCAAGTTTGGAAGAACAGGAACAGGGTATTGAAAGGTCAGAAATAAAAAGAGATGAGCATATTGGTTTTAAGGAAACCTTGAAGATTACTCTTTTGAATCCTTATGTATGGTTTGCAGGTTTGGCTCTATTTGGCTTGAACATTGTTCGTTATGGCTTTATGAGCTGGGCTCCAACTTATATGTTCGAAGAACAGGGAGCAACTATTTCTATAGCAGCCTATAAAGCGATAGCTTTTCCTGTAGCTGGAGGTTTAGGGGCGATCTTTGCCGGATGGGCTTCCGATAAACTTTTCAAAAATCGTAGAGCACCGGTAGCATTTTTCATGCTCTTACTACTAGCTTTATTTTGTTATCTCTATCGAATAGTCCCGGGTGAAAATTGGGTAATTAGTTTAGTAATTTTGTTATTCATCGGCTTCTTTACTTTTGGACCTCACGTGCTGATTGTAGCTGCTTTACCAGTTGATCTGGGTTCAAGAAAAGCTGCTTCTTCTGTAACTGGTTTCATTGATGCAATGGGATATGTGGGTGCTAGTTTAACAGGTGTCGGAACAGGTTATCTGATTGATAATTACAGTTGGAACGCTGCTTTCTGGTTCTGGATTTCAGGTGCAATCCTTGCTGCATTAATGATCACATTTGTGTGGAGACATGAGCTAAAACAAACTTAGTAAATATATTTATCAAAAAATAAATCCTTATAAATTCTTATTCTTTATAAGGATTTTTTTATTTGCTTTCACCTGGATGATCCACAAAACAAGCATATAAATATTAGCAAGTCCAATAGTAAAAACAAAGAAGATGATAGGTCTGAATAAAAAGGCAGAAATAATTATTATAAATGCGCTGGCAGTTGGACCTATCCAGAACCATAATCTTATTAATAACTTATTTGTTTT
>Ga0075123_10001506_pt1 | contig 11669 bp, 8 predicted proteins | sample AntAceMetag02UKX_FD_69808 | JGI IMG/M metagenome (GOLD analysis project Ga0075123, IMG submission 69808) | Saline lake microbial communities from Ace Lake, Antarctica - Antarctic Ace Lake Metagenome 02UKX | ecosystem: Environmental > Aquatic > Non-marine Saline and Alkaline > Saline | place... | reverse complement strand
AGCATATTTGAGTGGAAGTTCTTTATATGAATGTTGGCTGCTTTTATATATGATTATATTTCCAGGGCAATTCATAGGTTTCACTGCATAATCATTTTTATCTATCTTCACGAAATACATGTTTTCTTTGTAATTATCCCAGTGTCCGCTCTTGTGCCAAAGTTCCTCGTTGAGCATTATTGGTGTTTTTATTTCGCTGTAGTCATATTTTTCATGCACACTACGCCAGAAATCAACTATTTCGTTCCAGATAACCATTCCGTTAGGATGTATAAACGCAAAACCAGGCCCAGCATCATTAAAACTGAACAAATCAAGCTGTTTGCCTATGACACGGTGATCTCTTTTTTTGGCTTCTTCGAGCAGGAAAAGATAATCTTCAAGGTCTTTTTTACTCGCCCAAGCTGTGCCGTAAACCCTCTGAAGCATCTTCTGGGTAGCGTCCCCATGCCAGTAAGCCCCGGCAACGGACATAACCTTGTAACTACCTATTTTACCTGTACTCGGAACATGAGGACCTCTACAAAGGTCTTCAAAGCCCCCTTTGCCGTGACTATAAAAAGTCATGATATCACCATCAGCACGGTTGATATTGTCTATCTTGTACTTGTCGCCGGCCATCTTATCCAGGGCTTCACGGCGAGACATTTCTTTTCTAATGAACGGTACATTAGTTTTGGCAATATATGCCATTTTCTTCTCAATTTTCGCAAAATCGGTAGGCCTGATAGTTTCATCAATGTCAATATCATAATAGAAACCATCTTCGACTACCGGACCGTAGACAAGCTTTGCTTTAGGCCAGATACTGCAAATCGCTTCAGCCATTACGTGAGAACAGCTGTGTCGCATTATTTCAAGACCTTGCTCGCTTTTAGCTGTTATTATCTCCACAGAGACATCGGAGTCGATTTTCGCCGAGAGATCAACCAATTCACCATTAACTTTAGCTGCCAAGGCCGCTTTTGCAAGAGAAATGCCTATTTGCTGTGCTAACTCGAAAACAGTACTGCCATTTTCGATTTCTTTTATGCTGCCATCAGGCAGAGTTGCTTTTACCATAAATCCTTGTCCAATATCCTAAATCCTTTTTAATCACCAGCTTAGTATAGCTGTAGCTATCGGTTTTGTCAAGATATCGCTCATTAAAGAGCTGAAAATCAATTATATCACTGCAGATATAAACCAACAACCAGATTATAACCTATAATTCATCCGTCAATTGTAAAAGTTTCATTAATTTATTTATTGTAATTTTGAGCATTTTATCATATAATACTATTAACTTAGAGCTTTACGAGGAGAGTATATGGACATAAATATGGTGTTGTTTAAAAAAGACGGGGGCCTGAAGTCATTTCCGGTCAAGCGAAGCGTCGTCACTATAGGCAGAAGCCACAACTGTGATTTTCAGATACCCGTAATGTCAGTATCCAAAAAACACTGCAAATTAATATGCAAATCAGGCGTTGTGACCATCCGCGACCTTAATTCACGCAATGGAACTCTGGTCAATGGCAAATTAATCAAAGAAACAACTATTAACCCCGGCGACTCGATAGAAATAGGGCCTTTGGTATTTGTCATCCAGATAGACAATGAACCATCTGACCTGAAAAACCCTAAATTACCGGAAAATGAAAAACTTCTTTCCAAAAAAGCTGAAGATTTGCCGCCCAAAACAGAAGATTCGTCTAAAGAGGGTAAACAAAATATTCCACTAAGCGACCTTGAGACTGAAGATATACCAGCCGATGACCTGGTTGAAGGGAGTGATTTTCTCGACCTGGACGAGCTTGGAGACCTCAGCGATCTCGAAGAATTGAAATAATTAATGCTTAGATGCGGTTAAAAAATTAATTCAATCACATATTAAAAGTTTTATATCAAAGTTCTTAAAAGTACAACTTGTGTCTGAATAGGAACTGTGTTATTATTCTTGCTATAAATTAAGAGGTTTTTTGGTTAATATTACGTTGTGAAAGAGGAAATTGGTGCAAACTTTGGTTTTTAGTCCTGTCAAAATGGCATTGCTAATAGGGTGGTTTTTCCTGTGCCTTTGGCTTGCTCAGCGAAGCCAGTACAGCTTATTAGTGCCAAAAGACAAAAAAACAATCGCAGCTTTGATGTCTTTGCTATTGGGACCAATCGCATTCGCCCTTTTTCTTTTTATCGACCTGGTAAAAAAGTCGTTTCAAAGCCAAAGCAGCATAATTGAACTTTTAAAAGAGTTCATTGCAAACATGTACAAAAAACAAGAGAACAGTGACGAATTCTCGATCAATCTCTTTGACTCAACCGGAAGAAACATTAAAGAAATCTACAGCCATGGCAGATCGAGCAGAGATTTGCAGGTTCTTGACCTTACTACGGAAATAATATGGAAAGGGCTCGAACTTAATGCAAGCGATATTCTTATAGACCCGAAAGATGACTCGATATCTACGGTAAGGCTCAGGATAGACGGGGTATTGAGAATCGTAGATCAGTTAGAAACAGATACCTGTCAGGCAGTGGTTAACAGTATCAAGGCAGTAGCCAATATGGATATAGCGGAAAGAAGAAGGCCTCAGGACGGAGCTTTTACCGCCAAAACAATTACAGGAAATGTTTCTTTCAGAGTAGCCAGCGCGGGTGTCTTAAATGGCGAGAAGCTTTCTATAAGGGTACTCAACCAGAATGCAAATCGATTTAGACTTGATAACATCGGTATTTCAAAAAAACAAGTGGCAATAATTGAAAATGCGATGAAAAAACCTTCCGGTATGATACTAATGTGCGGGCCTACCGGCAGCGGAAAAACTACCACTATGTACGGCATGTTGAATGAAATTGATTTCAGCCAGCGTAATGTGATCACGGTTGAGGATCCGATAGAGTATGTTCTGCCTCAGGCAAGTCAGATCGAGGTAAACCCAAAAGCTGATATCACTTTTGCAAAATCATTAAGGAGTATTTTAAGGCAGGACCCGGATGTAATATGTGTTGGTGAGATTCGAGATGAAGAAACCGCAGCTATTGCCCTGAGGGCATCCCAAACGGGCCATCTGGTACTTGCTACAATACATAGTAACAGCAATGCGGCAACAATTGTGAGGCTAATCGACCTGGGGATCAGTCCTCTGCTTATATCTACAGGTCTTAGCATGCTTATATCTCAAAGGCTTGTGCGTAAACTTTGTAATAATTGTAAACAGCAGGCTAACCTTAGCCAGGCACAGATATTGAGCTTTAGAAAGAAAAAAATTAATTACCTGAATATTTATGAAGGTGTCGGCTGTGCAAAATGTCATGGAACCGGATATCTCGGAAGAATAGCTATTTGTGATATGCTTGGTCTCGATGATAATCTCAGGACACTTATCGCAAATGAAAAACTTGACATCGGCAAGCTAAGGCAAAGCGGTGATGAAAAAGGTAAATCTAATCTTAAGAAACAAGGATTGAGAAAGGTTGTCTCAGGAATAACAAGCCTGGATGAACTTAAACGGGTTTTAGGGTAATTTTATGGTCGTGCTTATTGGAATTATAGCTGGATTGATTTTTGCGTGGATGGCTATCAGGATGGGGCTTTATGTCACTTGGTCTGTCATGTTCAATCTAATTGTCTCAATTTATCTGGCTATATCCCTGGGCCCTGTTATTGCTGACAAGTTGCCATTAGAAGGCAGTTTCGGTGCAGCAATTATTTTAGTCGGCTTTGCAGCAGCAGTGTTCACAACCCTTCAAGGCGCTTGTTATCTATTTATTACCAGCCAATACGAAATGTCTTTTCCAAAGCTTTTTGACAGCGTAACTTCCAGTATCATCGGCTTTTTAGCTGGAATACTGATTATAAGTTTCCTCTCTCTTCCACTGGGGATTATACGCCACGGTCTGTCTGCTAAAAGTAGCTACAAAGAAAGTTCTCAATTGGCCAATTCAGCTTATCTTGACTTTTGGTACAACACTATGCATTCACTGGTAGGAACAAAGGAGAATACACGAACAGAAAAGTTAATTGCTGAAATAATCAAAAACACCCAAAAAGTTAAAAGAGCCAAATCAACAACTAAAGCGGTTGAAACAGTCGAAATAGTTGAACCAAACGAGCCTGAAGTTGAAAAAGTTATAAAGGACGGACCTGGAGAACCACCAGAATTTGATTTTGACAAAATATAATCAACCGGGGGAAAACTTCACAACTTACGAGCTATACATCAGAACCAGCGCATACAAAAACGGACACACCGGTCGGCATATCCGCTTTTATTTTTTTAAATGTGCTTATTCAGCGTTTTCTTTTATGTATGCTATCAGCTCATCGACCTGAGCAAATGCCAAGCCTGTCACTGTATCAGCAGCACCATAGTAAATAGCGATCTTGCCGCTCGGTGCGTCCGTTAAGGCTGCACATGGGAAACAAACATTAGGAGTATCACCAACACATTCATAGTCTCTTTGTGGTGACAGCAGATAAGGTTTGCAACGATATTTAACTTTCCAAGGCTCATCAATATCAAGGATCGCACCACCCATGCTGTATACAAAGCCGTTACAGCTTGTTAATACGCCGTGATAAATCATCAGCCAACCTTCAGTAGTTTCGATTGGGGTTGGTCCAGGACCTACTTTTGTACATTCCCAACTCATAACACCGCCACGTCTTGAGCCAAACAGGAATCTGTGTTTGCCCCAGTAGGTCATATCTTTACTGCGACTGAGGAAAATGTCGCCGAAAGGTGTATGGCCTGTATCTGAAGGTCTTGACAGCATTACGAATTCGCCATTGATCTTTCTCGGGAACAATACACCATTTCTGTTATAAGGCAAAAATGCATTTTCCAACTGGTGGAAAGTTTTGAAGTCCTCTGTGTATCCGACACCTATAGTGTAGCCGTTATAGTTATTGCACCAGATCACATAATATTTACCATCAACCAGGCAAACTCTGGGGTCATAACGTTCAATAGAATTAGCTATTTCAGGGTCATCACATTGGAATTTTATAGTTTCATTATCGATCTCAAAATTGATACCATCTTTACTGCGACCAGCGTGAAGGTCCATGTGTCTGCTTCGGTCGTCAACTCTGAATACGCCTGCAAATCCACCCTCGAAAGGCACCACCGCACTGTTAAATATCGCATTTGCGCACGGAATAAGATTCCTGGGAATCACCGGGTTGGCGTCGTAACGCCAAACAACATCATTCTTACAATCAGCCGGCTTATCCTGCCAAGGAATATTTGGCAAAGCTTCTCCAATAATCGTCTGTTTTCCTGACATACAACTTTCCTTTTTAAATTAATATCTTATTTATTCCCCAATAACTAAAATGAAATCCAATGGACAAAAACCGCTGCACAGAATTGTTTCTTATCGCATAATCCAGTTTTGCTCTTTGAATTTTAAAATCGCGTCTGATCGAAATAACGGATCGCCTCCAAGTTTGTAATCAAGCTCAAGGGTTTTCCTGAGAAAAACTTTCTTTGCATTACCATTTTCATCCTTAGCGGTTGGATGATCTAATTCAATTGTCTCATTGCTGAGCCCGGCAACAAAGAAGCTTACATTTTTAGCCTTCGGGGCAAAATCAGACCAGATAATCGCAACATCCTTTATATTGTCCTGCCCCTGAAGCACTTTATTGCTTGTCTTATCAATAGACTCAAGGAACGGATATTGTTTCTGATGCCTGCGTTTGATCTGGTTAAAAACAGAAGGCGGCACATTTATACCGGCTGGAACAATCTGGAATGTGTCTGTCATAAGCTCACATTTAGGATAAAAATCAACATCATCACCGGTTTCATTCGTCAATGTCATGATCATATACCAGAATCTTACCGGATGCCTTTGCCCTTCAAAACGAATCATTATTTGCTGTGGATGCTTATACTTGACATCTACTGTCCATTGTTGAGCTGACTGCACAATTGCCGGCGAAGGTGCTGCCTGACAAAAACTTCCACTGATAACCAATATTGCTGAAAAAAGATAAATGTATTTCTTCATATTATGTATGCCTTAACAGAAAACTACAAAGCCTGTTCAAACCCTTAAATATTCATTCAGCTTGTGATTTTACAATAAAACATGATAATATCCAAGTATATTTTTTGACTTTTTAGCTTCTATTTGAAAGCCTGTAAAACATCATCGGCGAATTATAAAGACTTTTAGCCCGCATTTGCAAACTATTATACCCTTCAGGGTAAGAAATTTCCGCGAGAAAAGTTATAATCCTGATGTATATTGTGATACCCGCGGATAAGCGGGAAAACTCAACTGTGAGTAGTATATATTCGATATTACAGCAAGATAGACGATTATTGCCGAAAAAACCTTTGCTTAATGATAAAAATTCAGTTAGCTTAACCTGCCATAGTACTGGTCTTAAATAGCAACATTAGCAGAGGTTACTCTTATGTCAGACGAAAAAAAACAGCTATTGCAGCAACTCGAACCCTTAATTGAACAAGGAAACAGAGACCTCATAGCAGAGTTGCTCAAGGACCGCCGAAGCAGTGATATCGCTGAAATCGTGGAAACTTTCGACAGCGAAGAATCTCGGCTTATTTTCGATTCCCTCGACAAAGAAACATCCGCCGAGATTCTTGAAAAAGTTGACGAAGCCACCAGGTCAGAACTTTTCGATGTACTAAGTTTGCAAGAGATAACATCATTAGTCTCTGAAATGGACCCCGATGACGCAGCAGACGTTCTCATGGAACTGTCGGAAGAAGGGATCGCAGAAGTAGTTGATCAGCTGGAGCCGGAAGAATCTGCCAAGATAAAAAAACTAATGCAGTATTCTGAGGATTCCGCGGGCGGTATTATGGACCCCGTAGTCATCTCGGTTGATGAAAACGCAACTGTTGCTGAAGCAATAAATAAAATTCGCTCCGCTGAATTAGATGAAGACTTCTACAGCGTATACGTTGTGAATAAACACCGGTTATTCCTCGGCGACGTACGTATAAGACTACTGTTGATAAACTCAGAAGATACAAAAATCAGCAAGCTTATCGACCCTGATACAATGTATGTCACAGCTGACGCCGACCAAGAAGAAGTGCGAAATATCTTCAGTAAAAACGATCTGATAGTTGTCCCTGTACTGGACAGACACCATAAACTTATAGGCCGAATTACCGCTGACCGTATTATCGAAGTCGCAGAAGAAGAGGCAGCTGAGGACCTCTACGCAATGGCTGGTACCGATGCGAACGAGCTTGAAACAGTCTCGAGTGTCAATGCAGCAAGAGTAAGAATGACCTGGCTGCTGCCCTGTCTGATAGGCACCGGAATAACCGCACTGGTAATTATGTTATTTCACAAGGTCTTCAACTTAGACAACATGGGATTGGTATTCACCTCAGCTGTTCCTTTCGTACCGATGGTCGGTGCGTTAAGCGGAAATGCCGGGCTCCAGACATCTGCAATTGTTATCTCAGGCCTTGCAACAGGCCACCTCGCAGCTGAAAGATTAGGTCAGGTCTTTATGCGTGAAGTCAAAATTGCCTTAGTCGTTGCTATCTGCTGCGGAATAATTGGTGCAGTGGTATGCAGCTTCCTGCCAAGCCTGATGGGCAATGAAAACGCAGCAACTGTTGAATTCTCTAAACATCTCAGGATAGTTATGGCATTTGGCATCTCGATGTTTTCAGCTATAATGGTAGCTACAACATTAGGGCTTTTTCTGCCGTTTTTGTTTAGAAAAATAGGTATAGACCCTGCTATCAGTTCTGGTCCATTGGTTACTACTGCTAACGACTCGATCAGTGCAACTATCTTCATGCTTCTCACATTTTTGCTCACAAAATAAAATAATTATCGGACGAAATCGCCAAAAATACGCAAACTAACGCCCAAGCCACCTTTTTAAGCTGAAAACAAACAATTATTGTTTAAGTACACTTATTGACAAACCGATGCAAAGCCTTATAATGGGGTGGTTTAGGGGTAACGATGATTTGTTTACTGTTAATTGCCTGCTTTAACAAACAGTGTCTTTTGTAACTATTTGTTATTTGAGGTTTTAATATTATAGGAGTTTTTTGTGATTGATGGACAACCGATAGGCAGTCATGTAATACTTGATCATGACCCGGAAATTAATAAATTTTTCAGAGCTGCAATCAAGGTAGCCGCCAGTGACCTCCACCTCAAAGTAGGCATGGTTCCAAAATTAAGAATCAATGGTTCTTTAAAAAATACTACAGGTGACAAATTAACCGAGGAATTTGCAGAAAAGTTGATATTTGAAATTGTCACTGAGGGGCAGAAGAAGTTCTTCCTTGAAAAAGGCGCTCTTGACTTTGCACATCAAGTCGGCCCTGCTGACAGATTCCGTGTTAATATCTTCCGTCAACGTGGTTTTATAAGTCTTGCTGCAAGACATATTACAAGCAATATCCCGGCATTTGAAAGCCTTCACATGCCGAAGACCGTTGAAAAGATAGCTGAGAACCATGCCGGAATGGTACTTGTTACAGGCCCAACCGGTTGTGGTAAAAGTACTACTATCGCTTCTATGATCGACCACATAAACCGTACCAGGCCCTGTCACATCGTTACCATCGAAGACCCATTGGAGTTTTTGCATAACGACAAAAAAGCTATCGTTTCGCAAAGGGAGATAGGAATAGACGTCCCGGATTTCGAAGCTGCACTGAAATCTCTTATGCGTCAGGACCCTGACGTTGTTCTCGTCGGGGAGATCAGGGATAATGAAACACTAACTGCTGCAATGAGAGCTGCTGAAACGGGGCATATGGTATTCGGAACTCTGCACTCTGTTAGTGCAGCTCAGACTATCCAGAGAATTCTTGATATGTTCCCGCAGGAAGAAAGGGGTCTGGCAAGACAGACTTTTGCTTTAACTATCAGGGCTATTGTCAGTCAGCAACTTCTGCCGGGTATTAAGTCTGAAGCTAAGAGAATACCTGCTATTGAAATCCTGATAGCTAACCCGATCGTAAGGAAGCTCATCTCTGAAGAAAGAGAGGCTGACATCCCAGCTGCCATAAAAGCATGTCAGAATGAAGGTATGCAGGATTTCACCGAGTCGCTACGAATACTTATCCTGGAAGAGTGGATAGACCTGAAAGTCGGTCTTGACTACGCACCGAATGTCGAAGAGTTGAAAATGGCATTAAAGGGGATCAGAAGTTCTACAAGCGGTATCCTGTAATTTTAATTTCAAATGGAGCATCTCATGCCTGATTTATTATTGACTTCTGTTATTTTTGGAAGCTATATATCGATAGTAAAACTTATTGTTTTTATGGCTCTGTTCTTTGGTTGGCTTTGGCTTATAACCTGGGTATATGATGACGCAATAACAGTTGAAACGAAAGAAATATTCTGGAGTTCATTAGTCTTTGGCATCGGCGCCGGTGCCGCTTTGCTGTGGATGATGATTCCAATGTTCGCGATAGGTTTAGCCGTATATATACTGGCTGTGGGCATAAGTTCAATCCTTTATACAACACACCGCAACACAAGGGTAATGCAATCGGATAAAATATTAACACTTAAACACATACAAAGCCTTTTAACCAAAAAAGATAAAAATGCCAAAGTTCAGATAAAAGGCTTTACCTTCTACACCGCAAATAAAAATGAAGTTCCAAAACCCGAAGCCAAAAGTAAGGACTTCCATGGATACAAAGCTGCCCATGACATTATAAATGACGCTTTGGAAAAAAGAACCAGCAGCATTATTTTCTCTCCAACACCACATAATTATTCAATTGCTTACAATATCGACGGTGTAAATTTAAAACAGCCGGAAATGGAAGTGCAACTGACACACTACCTCATTCGTTTTCTGAAACAATTAGCGGACCTCAACATCGAAGAAAAACGAAAACCGCAAAGCGGAAAGTTCAGAATAAGAAAAGATGATGATATTACTGACTGGGAAATTCTCTGTGCCGGCTCAACAGCAGGCGAGCAATTCCAACTCAGGCTCATGACACAGGAAGTAGAAGAAAGGGTGTCAGATATCGGTTTGCTGTCTAAGCAATTAACAGCAATTGATCAGCTCAAAAATGTTAAACATGGAATTGTTCTGGTAACAGGCCCAAAACGAAGCGGTGTTACTACGACATTCTACGCAATGCTCAGAAATCATGACGCATTCCTGAATAGTATAAACACTTTCGAAAGAAAACCAACTGCTGTATTACCAAATATAATACAGGAGACTTTCGAATTGACTGATACGGGAACTTCTACATTCTCTAAACGTCTGAGAAGTATTTACAGAATGGGCCCGGATATCGTAGGCGTTGCAGGATGCCATGACAGTGACACCGCCAAAGAAATATGCAATGCCGCCCAGAATGATATTCTTAGTTATGTAGTCATCGAAGCTGACAGCGTAACGAAAGCACTGTCTAAATGGATCAAACTGGTCGGAGACCGAAAATTAGCCACGGAAACACTGTCCGGAATTTGCAACCAGAGGTTACTAAGAAAACTCTGTGAAGAATGCAAACAGGGATACAGCCCGAATAAGGAACTGCTCAGAAAATTCAACCTTCCTGCCGATAAAACTAAAGTTATGTACCGCGAGGGTAAAGTAATATACGACAAACATGGCAAACCTTCAACCTGCCCGCAATGTCACGGTATCGGTTTCATCGGAAGAACCGGCATATTTGAAATGATATTATTGAATGATAACTTAAGACAAGCGATGTTAAAAGCCAAGTCAATGCAGGAAATTGGTTCTGTTTTCAGAGGTGCTAAAATGCTTTACCTCCAGGAACAGGGCCTTAACAAAGTCATTGCAGGGGTAACATCTATCAATGAGATGATAAGGGCTTTGTCATCTTCAGCGTTAAATGTAAAAAAACCAGTTAAAAAGAATAATTAGACAATCACGTTAAATAATGGATTTTCTTTATAAAGCTAATTTGGAGAAAAATTGATGGCCGCTTTAGTAATACTTTTGATAGTCGCAGGTTGTGTTGCATTCGAATTTTTAAAAGGAACCTGTGTAAAAGCTTTTGCTAATCTCATTGCCGTTGTATGCTCTGTCGCAACTGCTTTTGGCTTTTTCGAAGTACTTGGAAATGTTATCATTGCTCGTCTCGATGTTAGAGATAACGCTGCTGTAATTTCATGGGTAATGCCTTTATGCTTTTTGATTATTGCTGCTTTGGTTTTTGCAATATTTGAAACAATAATCATTCAGATAATGAAAAAGCCTGTTGACTTCGGTGATCTGCCGGAAAAAATCGGAAGATGCTGCTTCGGTCTGATAACCGGACTCGTCACCGCTGGCGCTGTACTAACCGTAGTCGCCATGATGCCATTACCATCGCAATACCCTTATCCACGTTTTGACAAAAACAACCCTGATGTTCAAAATCCTTCTAAAGTATTGCTGAACATTGACGGCTTCACAACGGGATGGGCTAACATGCTGAGCAAAGGAAGTTTCAGCTCTGCTAAAAGTCTTGCTTTTATGCACGCTAATTTTCTCGACACCGCTTTCGTCACAAGAAGCACCGACGATGAGATCTTTGATTTCACTTCAAAAAGTGTACTCGAAATTCCAAGGAAAAAAGCTGTCTGGTCTGCTCCTGAAAATTTAAAGGACACTGAAGAAAACGATCTTACTGCCAAAACCGGAAACTCTTTTGTAATTGTAAGGATGGGAATCAAAAAAT
>Ga0075123_10001505_pt1 | contig 11677 bp, 8 predicted proteins | sample AntAceMetag02UKX_FD_69808 | JGI IMG/M metagenome (GOLD analysis project Ga0075123, IMG submission 69808) | Saline lake microbial communities from Ace Lake, Antarctica - Antarctic Ace Lake Metagenome 02UKX | ecosystem: Environmental > Aquatic > Non-marine Saline and Alkaline > Saline | place... | reverse complement strand
GGTCCGTTGTCTTATGGTTATCTCCGCCCGGAGAAAGGTGTGCATCGCCTGGTGCGTCTGTCCCCATTTGATGCAGCCCACCGCCGGCATACGTCATTCGCACTCGTGGAAGTATTGCCTGAAATGGCTGATACAAATGAGATTCAGATCCCCCCAGATGATGTAAAAATCGATGTGTACAAATCATCTGGCGCGGGTGGGCAGAACGTACAGAAGAACGCAACAGCAGTTCGCCTGACGCATATCCCCACCGGGTTGGTGGTGACCTGCCAGAACGAGCGCTCTCAGGTGCAAAACCGAGAGAACGCTCTGCGGGTCCTTAAGGCGCGCTTGTTGGAGATAAAGCAGGAAGAGCAGGAAGAAACACTCTCGGAGCTGCGCGGGGAATATACCAAAGCGGAATGGGGGTCCCAGATCCGCTCCTACGTCCTGCACCCATATCAACTGGTCAAAGACCACCGGACGGATTACGAGATGGGGAATACCCAGGCTGTCCTGGATGGTAATATTGACCCATTCATTGAAGCTTTCTTGCGGAAAGTGAATTAATCCAAAATCCGGGCAAGCTTCATCATTTCAATAGGGATATCTTTTTTATTATTGACCACCTCTTCCAAAGGGGTGGTTGTGATGATGCCCTTATTTACTCCGACAAGAACACCATATTCTTTCCGGTCTATGGCTTCAATCGCGCCGTTTCCCAGGCGGCTGGCAAGGATCCTGTCAGCTGCACCGGGGGCGCCGCCGCGTTGAACATGTCCTAAGATGGTCGCCCGGATATTAAACCCCAACCGGTCTTTATGCTTCTCGAAGAATTTGATCAACGCTCCTGCATTATATTTTGCGCCTTCTGCAACGACAATGATCGCATGGGATTTCCCGTGCTCATAAGCCAGCCGTAGCTTCTCGGCGACCTCTTCAGGGTCTGCTTCTATCTCAGGGATGAGTGTGTATTCAGCACCGCCTGCGATTCCTGACATCAACGCAAGATAACCGCAGTCTCGACCCATGACTTCGATCAGGAATGCTCTCTGGTGGGAGGAGGCAGTGGTCTTAAGTCTGTCAATTGCCTCCAGGGCAATATTAAGGGCGGTATCCACACCAATCGTTACCTCAGAGCCGTAGAGGTCATTATCAATCGTTGAGGCTATCCCGATGACAGGATAACCGAGTTTGTGGACATGATAAGAGCCAGCCTGTGATCCATTACCGCCGATCACCACCAGGACATCAATGCACATCTGGCGTAAGGTCCGGATGCCTTTCAAGCGTCCTTCTTCAGTTTTAAATTCCTCACATCGTGCTGAACCAAGGATCGTCCCGCCTTTTTGAATGATCCCACCCACATCACGCGTCCCCATTTCATAGATGGTTCCGGAAATCAGTCCTGCATATCCGTTTCGAATGCCATACATTTCCCATCCCTTTGCCACACCACATCGGACTACGGACCGAATCGCGGCGTTCATCCCAGGCGCATCACCCCCACTGGTTAATACAGCGACACGTTTCATGTTGCCCTCTTTTCTCATTTCTTGAGTCAATTAATTTGCTCCTATATTGCCGATCGATTCTTAATTTACCATATTATAATCAGAAATAGGTTTATATGATTTTTCAGAACGATTGAGAAAGGAAAGAAGATGAAGAAGATCATGAATGACTTTCGGGAATTCATTACTCGGGGTAATGTCGTGGATCTTGCAGTTGGGATCATCATTGGCTCTGCCTTCAGCACTGTGGTCAACTCCATCGTTAATAACTTGATGATGCCCCCTTTGGGTTTACTGCTGGGCAATGCAAAATTTCAGGATCTTTTTATAGTTCTCAAACAAGGGGAGGTACCGCTGTCTTCAGGCGCAACGCTTCAGATGGCTCAGGAAGTCGGTGCAGTGACATTCAATTACGGTCAGTTCCTGACAGACATGATCAGTTTTCTCATCCTTGCCTTGGGTGTGTTCCTGATCGTCAAGGGACTGAAGACGATTGAAGAACAGACCAAAGAGCCGGTAGTTGAGGAACAGGCACCGACTGAAAAGGATTGCCCTTTCTGCCTGAAACAAATTCCGATTAAAGCAACCAGGTGCCCATATTGCACATCCCATTTAGAAAGTGAAGCAGACACTCATGAATAAGGATATCCTCGTTGCCATTCTTGAAGATGATGTCTTTTCACGCAACTGGATGGCATTGTTGATGGTACGCGATTGGCGTACACGTCTCGTTGGAGAGTTCTCAACACGTGTTGAGATGTGCGAATCTTTGAATAATAGCTATCAGCCCTTTGATATATTGATCTTGGATGTTGACCTCTTTGGCGAGGATTTCACAGTTTCAGAGATCTGTGATGACTTGACTGAAGCGAACAACAAAGCGAAGATCCTCCTGACAGGGATTCAACCGGAAGAGCGGATTATTCGCCAAATGGTTAACGACCGGGTGTGCGGTTATGTCCTCAAGAGAGAAGTGGGATATTCCTTGAGCTGGGTGATTACCTTTGCCTATGAAGGGAAGTGGATCTTCACGCCCAGCACAATGGCACTGGCCAGTGACATGAATCACATTTTCTCGAAAAATAGACTCGTTCTGGATGGGCGTAAGAAAATTCCTGGTTTTACTAAGCATGAGGCTGAAGTCGCCCGGTTAGCCTTTATCTTCAGCCTTGGACGCCGAGACCTGGCGGATGAATTGAAGATATCCGAACAGTGGAGCTATGGGTTGGTCAGCGAGCTGTACGAAAAGATGGGCTTGAGCGATATTATTTCAGGTGAGAGTGACCTTTTCTCCTATATTGGCGAGAGTGAGATCATCCGGAGTCATTTTGAAGAGATCATGGAACAACTTGGAACGTCGAAAAAAGCTCGAGACCTTGAAACACTTGCCTATCACCTGCTGACCATGCCGGAAATTGTGGGCTGACCATTTTTCGGATGAAGTTATTCAAGTCGATTAAGGGTTCAATCCGCTGGACAAAGATGGGTACGGTCATGCTCAGCGGCTTCTTATTGGTGGTTTTCTTGATCGGCTATATCTGGTGGCCGCTCCTGGAGGAATACCTCAATCAAATAGATCCTGAATATCCAATCTGGCGCCAAATCGATTGGCTGCTGATCGGGAACTTCCTTGTGATGAGCGTTTTGATCATGTTCAATGTTGATCTCAAGCATGATATTCCCTTTCTTCTTATTAGTTTAGCTGGGGGATATATCATTGAATCCTGGGGGACGCTTTCTGGTCTGTGGACCTATTACACCTTTGAAACGCCACCGCTGTGGATCATTCCCGCCTGGCAGATTGCAGCCCTCTCCGTGAACAGGCTGTATGTGATTCTTCATGGGCTGACGAGAAAGATGACTGGAGATTGGGTCAAGTGGGCATACTGGTTAGTCTTTGGCGCGTTTTACATCCTACTCCTGGATTTCATTTGGCCAACAATTACCCATCCATTGACAGTTCTAGCATTGGTCGTCAGTGCTGTTGTGATTCTTACCGTTCAGGACAAACCTTCCAAATTGATCGTCTTCCTGGTTGGGTCAGTATTGGGCTATTTTCTAGAACGCTGGGGAACGACCAGACAGTGCTGGACATATTACACAGGCGGCACACCGCCTTTCTTCACCGTGTTCGCCCATGGGATGGCATCGGTTGCAGTCTGGTGGGTGTTCAAGAATTATGAGATTCTGGTAAAACAGATGAGTGAAAAACTTGTCTCTGCCGAAAATTAGTCAGATCCTGTATATAAAAAATGGCTGGCTTAGAAAGTAGCCAGCCATTTTTATCTTTGACCGATTAAGGCTGCGTTACTCTGCCCATGAACAGGATTGCTCCGGTAGTGCCGTGCTGGATGAAGAACAGGAAGGGACTGTCGATCACCAGTGAGACCGCTTCTTCAGGCAGGACAGATTTGAGTCCAAAGATGATCGCAGTTGCAGCGGCAGCTTCGGTTCCCCCCTCATCAACGGTGATGGTCGCTTTATGCAGAACATCCGTGATATATAATTCTTCAGATTCTGTGATACCTGAGAAGTCCGCATCTTCAGAACTGAAGGCCTCCGCCATGCCAAGTGCTGACAGTGGCTGGTTGGCGTTGACCGTTGTTTCAAAGTCATATTTAGGCATTTGAAGATCCACTGGCTGCTGGGTGACATTGTTGAGGATCTCAGTGAGCATTTCTGAACTTAATGCATTTTCAACGTCAGGGAATGCACCGTTGTCCGGAACGATAATGGTCATCACAAAGTCCGTGCTGAAATAAGGCAGTTGGACAGCTTGATAGTTCTCACCCTGGAAGTATTTGAATTCCTCTCCGGGAAGGCTCATCATATCCACTGTGGTTTTTGAATTATCAAGCAAGGTGAAATCAGCCTCATAGGTATTCTCTTCATCGAAGGGATAGAGCCACGATCCATTGAAATAGATTGCGTTGGCGAGGACAAGGCGTGTCAGCGGGTTGATTGCGCCGGAAGGGATCAGGTCCTTGATCTTTTCTTCTGTCTCTTTTTCAACCCAATCATTGATCGCCACGCGAACGTCTTCGGGATACTGCTTGAAGTCCACGTTGTAGATGCCTGCACCGTAGTTCTGTGCAAGCGTATCAAGGAAGATCTCTTTGAAATCAAAACCAGACTGACCCCAAATTGAATTCGCGATATTAAGTTTGAACTCGTCGTCCTTATCTTTGCCCTTTGCGCCTTGCTGCGACTCTTCAATTTCAAGAAGGAGCGCATTGAATGCCGGATGGATATCCACCTCAGGTAGTGTGAATTGGAGGGCTTCCAGCATCCCCGCTTCAGTGGTGGTCTCTGCGCCAGCCAGTGCCATGCTGAGTGCGAGTGAAATGCTGAACGGCGAGAAGACGAGATTATCGCTACCCTCGTTGATCGCATTATAAAATGCCAGGGCAAAGTCTGTCGTTTCTCCAGCAATAATAGCCAATACCTCGGGGTCTATTTCTGGAGAGGTCTCACGGGAAAGGCTGCTCTTGATATATCCAGTGTTTTCTTCAGAAGAGTCTTTATCGATGATGTCCTCTAGAATATCGCACGCGGATGTTAGTGATAAGGATAAGACAACTAACACAATCATTAGCTTTTTCATATGACCTCCAGTAGCAAATAGATGCGTTCAATGCTTAGACGAAAAGGAACATCCTTTTGTTCCCCAATTCATCAAGGCTTATTTGACCAGAATGGTTCTGGCTGGGGCACCCTCGCATCCTTGGATTGATAAGGGTAGGCAAAACAGGGAATAGACACCCTCTGGCACATTTGAAAGATCAATCCCCTCTAAAAGGATGATCTCATTTTCAAGGAGGATCTGGTGGGGAACTGTTGTCTCCTTAAAGGAAGCCACTGAGAGGTAATCCACACCAATTAAATCCAGATCAAAATGGGAAAGGTAAGCTGCGCCTGAACTGTCAATCCCTACATAGTCCTCTTGAAAATCATTCGGATGCGTGTGCCATAAGGAGGAATTCTTTGTCTTGAAGAGGATTTTCCTGGCTTGTTCAAGGTGGATCTTTTGTGGGTGGTTGCGGAGCACCTCTGCCGATATGGTATCCACGTCATCGCCCAACGCGATGACCCACACATCACCGATGAGTTTGTGAAGCGGAAGCTGGTCAATGGTCTTTCCATCATCCAGGAAATGCCTCGGCGCATCGATATGAGTCCCGGTGTGCACCCCCATCTGGATTTGGGATACGTTTGAAGAGTCTCCGTCTTTAATTGCGTAAAGCTGCCGGATCGAGACCGATGGATCACCTGGCCAGACAAGCATTTCTTCAGTGATGGGTAGGGTAATGTCATAAATGTCCATGATAGCTGACTCCATAATTATATAAATTAAGTCATTTGTCCCTCTGAGATTGATTCCATTATACTAGAGGTGCTCAACCTGAAGGCGTTCAGGGTAGGATGATAGGAGTTGATAGACTCATTCCATATAATCAAGATGAGTTAAATAATAGAGATGAGGATTATATGCATGATGTTGCTGTAATTGGCATTGGACAAACCAAAGTAGATGAGCATTGGGATAAATCCCTTCGGGAGCTGAGCGGCGATGCTGCTCTGGCAGCCATGGCGGATGCACAGGTCGGTATGGTTGACAGCATCTATGTAGGGAATATGATGTCCAGTGTCTCCAACCAGCAGGTACATTTGGGCGCGATGGTCGCGGACTGGATTGGTCAGCGTTTTATAGAGGCTGTCAAGATTGAGTCCGCTTGCAGTTCAGGCGCTTCCGCTTTCCGGTCGGCTTATCTTGCCGTCGCATCAGGGGAAATCGATACTGCCCTGGTCGTTGGCATAGAGAAAATGACAGATTCTCCCAGCGATGAGATCACTGCAGCATTAGCGACCGCAGCTGATGCCGATTGGGAGGTAGACAACGGCTTATCATTTGTGGGATTGAACGCGCTGCTGATGAAGCGTTACATGTATGAGTATGGTTGGGAGGGGATTGATTTTGCTGGATTTTCGATCAATGCACATGAGAATGCTGTGCAAAATCCCTTTGCTCGCTTCCGTAAGGCAATCAATGAAGACCAATTTATCAATTCTCCGATGATCTGCGAACCGATCAACCTGATGGATGCTTCCCCTATTGGGGATGGCGCAGCTGCAGTTGTCCTCACCAGAGCGGATAGCTTATCTCCAAATAATGCTAAGGTCCTCGTCGTGGGTTCTGCTTCTGCAACAGATACGATCTCAATTCACAACCGGAAGACGCCGACCTGGCTGATGGCAGCGGAAAAAACTGCAGATGCGGCATATGCTCAGGCTGGTGTCAGCCCTGATGACATCGGTGTATTTGAATACCATGATGCATTTACGATCATGGCGACGTTATCGCTTGAAGCCTGCGGCTTTGCGAGTCCTGGGAAGGGCCCAGTATTAGCAAAGGAGGGGGAGATCAAAATAGGTGGACGAATACCTGTTGCCACAAGAGGCGGCTTGAAAGCTCGTGGACATCCCGTAGGTGCAACAGGCGTTTACCAGATTGTGGAAGTCATTCAGCAGCTGAGAGGTGATGCGGGAGAGACGCAGGTCCCGCGGCATACATTCGGGATGACGCAAAGCATTGGGGGAAGCGGGTCAAACATCGTCACGAATATCTTTAAAAGAGAGCGGTGATGAAACAACAGGAACAGTCTCTGAACTGTTCCTGTTGTTATTTTCCTGACACAAGTATAATTTGGAAGTCAGCATTGAGGATCTGAGAGGGCGAACGCCGTGTATGAATTCCATGTTTCCAGAGAAGCCAGAGATAAGTATGAATTCGATAAATCCCTATTAAGCTTCAATGGGAATGTTGTCTTTGTTGATTTCCTGGCAGCAAGGCGGTTTACGAAGCAAATTAACAGCAAAAAAGACCTGGTCAATTACCCTGAGCAAGCTGTGCGCGCCAGCAACATCAATGCAATTGGTTTGATCGATGAGATCTTTCACATGGTTGTCTCGCTTTACCGCCAGCGTATTGACCCATTGATGATGCAGGAAGCATATACGGTTCTGGAAGAGAAATATGATAAGAACCTCCTCTATCAAGCGCTTAGCCTATTTACAGAGGAATTTCCGCCCGTAAAAATCTACCTGGGTGAAATGACGATTGATGCATACCTTGATTCCGAGACAAATGGTACGCCCAATACATGCATTGTCTTGGAAGAAATCATCATGTTGTGGATCACGAATCAGAACCTGGCAGTTGGACCTTTTATGGAATTATTCGATGACTCCTTCATTACCAAGGCGACCATTTACTACCAGATCACTGAGTCGCTCCAGGAATTCTTTAAGCAAAAAGCTTACTTTGGTCCAGACCATCAGGACTTAATCACCATGCTGCGCAGCCCAGCGATCGCTGAGCCGTATTCCCTGACCGGTCAGTTGGAATATATCCGGCGGAAATGGGGAGATTTAATCGGTGATTACCTTTACAGGCTGCTGAACTCACTCAATATGATCCGTGAAGAAGCCAAAGCAGCCTCTATCGGTGAAAGCCCGACCAGGGTGCCAAGTTATGAATTTGTCACGGATGTGGAGAACTTCAGTCAGGACAGCGATTGGATGCCTCGGACGGTGATGATTGCGAAGAATACATATGTTTGGCTCCATCAACTCTCAATAGATTATCATCAAGAGATCAAGCACCTGAACCAGGTCCCGGATAAGGAGCTGGAAAAGCTGGCAAATTGGGGATTCAATGGTTTGTGGCTGATCGGTTTATGGGAACGCAGTCTTGCTTCAAAATGGATCAAACAGCGCTGCGGTAATCCAGAAGCGGTAGCGTCAGCATATTCGCTTAAGGATTATTCGATTGCAGAGGACCTGGGTGGCGATGCTGCTTACCAGAATCTCCGTGATCGAGCCTGGCAGCGGGGAATCCGTCTGGCAAGCGATATGGTCCCAAACCATATGGGGATAGATTCTAATTGGGTTATCGACCATCCGGACTGGTTCATCTCCTTGCCGCACAGTCCATTTCCATCCTATTCTTTCGATAATCCGGACCTGAGTCCGGTAGATCGAGTCGGCATTTTTATTGAAGATGGCTATTACAACAGGGCAGATGCGGCTGTTGTGTTCAAACGGGTAGATAAGCACAGTGGGGAAACACGGTTCATCTACCATGGCAATGATGGGACGAATATGCCCTGGAATGACACTGCCCAATTGGATTACCTCAAGCAAGAAGTAAGGGAAGCTGTCATCCAGACGATCCTTCATGTTGCCAGGAAGTTCCCAATCATCCGTTTTGATGCGGCAATGACGCTTGCAAAGAAGCATTATCAACGCCTGTGGTTCCCTGCGCCTGGCACAGGGGGTGCCATCCCGAGCAGGGCAGAACATGGATTAACCAATGACCAATTTGATAAGGCGTTCCCCGAGGAGTTCTGGCGGGAAGTCGTAGACAGGGTTGCCCAAGAAGTGCCTGATACGCTTCTATTAGCTGAAGCATTTTGGCTCATGGAAGGCTATTTTGTTCGTACACTGGGGATGCATCGGGTCTATAACAGTGCCTTTATGAATATGCTGCGCAATGAAGAAAACACGAAGTACCGCCTGGTGATCAAGAACACTCTGGAATTCGACCCACAGATTCTCAAACGTTATGTTAATTTCATGAACAACCCGGATGAGAAAACCGCAGTCGAGCAGTTTGGGAAAGGCGATAAGTATTTCGGGATCTGTACCTTAATGGTGACCATGCCTGGCTTGCCGATGTTCGGTCATGGGCAGATAGAAGGATTTGCAGAAAAGTATGGCATGGAATATTACCGCCCGTATTTGGATGAGGAACAGGACAAATACCTCATCCAACGGCATCAGCAGCAGATATTCCCGCTGTTAAAACGGCGAGACCTCTTTGCGGGAGTTCGGAACTTCTTCTTATATGATTTCTATGTTGCTAAAAACCAGGTCTATGAAGATGTATTTGCATATTCAAATGGAATTGGGAATGAACGCGCCCTTGTGGTTTACCACAATCGGTATGGTTCAACACAAGGCTGGGTCAAATTTTCAACAAGCTATCTGAATAAGGAAACAGGTGGATTGGCAAGCACGTCATTATTTGAAGGATTAAACCTCAAAGGTGGTCCGAACACGTACGTTATTTTCAAAGATGGCATCACCGGAATGGAATATATCCGCCGATGCCAGGAGGTTAAAGATAAGGGACTGAATTTTCAGTTGGACGCGTACACATGTCATGTCTTTATGGATTTTCACGAGGTGGAAGACAACGGACTCAGTCAATATGCACAATTGACGGCGTATTTGAACGGACGTGGAGTCCCCAGTATTGATGAAGCGTTACGAGAATTGATGCTCGCGCCGGTTCTCAATCCTCTTCGGGAGTTGATCAATCCTGCGCACATGAAAGCGATCTATCAAGCTCGATTAGAACACGCAGATGAAACAATCAAGATGGATTTGCTGAAAGTGCATTACGAGAAATATCACCATTTCATCGATTCAATCCAGCAATTTACGAATGTTTCAAATGATGTTGACCCCATTCTTGCAGAACAGCAGCAAGGGCTTGAATCTATACTAAAGCTGCAGATTCTTACTGCGATCTTTCACTTCCCGGGTTCAAAAAAGTACGCTGCCGTCTTGAAGTTTATTCAAAATAACTTGGGAGCTTATCCATTTATTTGGTTTGTGCTGATCATTTGGAATGACCTTCACTTAATGGGGCAGCTGGTCACACAAACGCCGCAGTCAGCGGAAATCAGCAGAAGTTGGTTTGAAGAATGGGGGATCTTGAGGATTGTTGAGGAGACTTTGATTGACCTGGGATTTGATCAGGGGCAGGCGCAGGGTGGTGTAAAAATCCTCAAGCTTTTAACAAGCCAGCAAAACTGGATGGATCAAATTGGTGATAAAACACCGCTGGGAATTATGCAGATGTGGTTGTCAGAAGAAGAAGTGAGAGGATTCCTGAACGTCAACCGTTACAAGGAAAAACTATGGTTCAATAAAGAGGCTTTTGAATCCATGATGTGGTGGATGATGACCATCGCCCTCATTCAACTGATCGCCAATCCTGAAAAAAGCCTGACTGAAGTGATCGAAGTCCTCTTTGAAGGCTACGAGAGCATTCAAGATATCCAGACCTCTGGAGAAGAATCTGAATATCAGGTCAGCAGACTGCTGGAGGGGTTGAAGTAAGCGCGGTCTTTATCTTCGAAGGTTTCTGATTTATGATATCGTTCTGAAAAAACAACGTCCCCACGAAGCCCTGAAGGATTGTCTATGACTTTGTTTAATAATGCCAGCGCTTTAGGCTGCAAATCTATACCGGTGGCTTGCCTGGTAAGCCACACAGCCTGGGCTGCGTAGGCGATATTGTTGCGTGGTTCAATCCGGTCTAGGCGGTTGTAAAACCAACCACAGGAGGTGAACATCCGCTGCCTTTCATATTGTGCTGCCAGGATATTTCCGATCTGGCTAATTTCTTTATCCGTCAATGTCTGGACCGTGAACTGCTGGAGCAGGTCTTTCAAGTCGATTTCTCCCAGGAAAACGTGAATATACGCATTACGAAGCTGCCACTTACGGCGTGTATACTGTCCGATAAAAACCTGATATTGATGGTCAAGTTCCTCTGCCAGTTTCTCAAATCCCCAACGTAATGGCGCTTTCCAATGAGCTCCTGGCGTGCAACCACATTCGCTCATCCAGCGCATGATCCCATGATGGCAGCTCCAGGATGTGTATTCGTTGATTAGCACATATTTCTGGGGGTGATGATTCTTCAACCACAGGGCAGGGAAAGTCAGATCAAGGTTCCGGCTGTGAAGCGTCCCATTCAGCAGATGGGATAGGAATTTATCCCGGAAAGATTGGTGGTGACCATATAACTCACCATCTGAAGCGATCAGTTTGATCCGGTCAGATGGGGAGTTGGAGGTAATGAAGCTTTGAGCCAACCAATGATCAGCGAAATATTCTGCGTTGCGCGTAGCCTCAGGTTGAAAGCTAATAGCTGTACTCAGGTTGCGGTCGTATAAAAAGACAACCATCGGTTCACGTTTACCTGGAAGTTTCACCATGTATGGCTGATCGGTTGATATGTCCTCACCTCTAACCTGCCAGGGAGCGAGAATCGTATATTTTATCCCCTGATCAGCAAGATAGGCCAGAGACTCCATATCAACCGCGGT
>Ga0075123_10001503_pt1 | contig 11683 bp, 8 predicted proteins | sample AntAceMetag02UKX_FD_69808 | JGI IMG/M metagenome (GOLD analysis project Ga0075123, IMG submission 69808) | Saline lake microbial communities from Ace Lake, Antarctica - Antarctic Ace Lake Metagenome 02UKX | ecosystem: Environmental > Aquatic > Non-marine Saline and Alkaline > Saline | place... | reverse complement strand
TCCTTGATCTCTTTCTCTAATTTTTCGACCTTTGTCCGATCCGCCCCCTCCAGAAGATTTCTGACGAATTCAGCGGGATCGTACCAGTCAATAACCCTCTGCACATCGCGATATATTTGTGTAAGAAGAACATTCCTCGGACCTTCCCACAGTTCGTTAACAGCGGAATCCCGGTAAAGGCGGGGTAGAGAGGAAAAATCCTCCATAACGCCATGACCACCGAAGATCGACATCGCCTCGTGTATACACTCTGTTGCATCCCATGCGTTGGTTATTTTCTGGAGCATAATCAATTCCCTGACGTCAAATCTCTTCTTTCTTATATCTTCAGGCTCGTCGTCAATCAGACCGGGCTTCAAACCACCTTCAAGCGAGAGAAAATCACGGTAAACTTTAAAGGTAGCGGCGGTCGTTTTTTTGGCAGTCCACTCAAGTCTGGATATATTTTCATACAAAAGGGGAAAATTTTTTATCTTTGTTCCAAACGCATCTCTGAACTCCGTGTATTTTTTGGCTTCGCGTATAACCCTCACCATATAGACCGCAGCTGCATACCCCAGGTTTTGCCGCGAAATGGTCAGAACAATGCCTACGACATTGGCAACCCCCCTGTCCAGCGGACCGACAGGGTAGGCTACGGCCCCGTTATAGGTAAGTTCCCCGGTTGGAAGTTCGGCTGTGCCGAGTTTCCACTTTATCCTGTCGATCGTAAAGCCATTTCTTATCTCTTTTTCCTTGTTTCCAGGAAGCCATGAGGGAACAACGAAAAGGGCCACCTTTTCCGAGCCTGCAGGCTTAGCGGTAACAACCGAATAGTCGGCATGGGTCGCGGAGCAGAAAAATTTAGTTCCATATAGTTTCCAGACACCATCCTCTTCGACTGCTTCCAAGAGATTAGCTGGCACGTCGGAGCCGCCTTGAATCTCAGAAAGATACTGAGCTCCAATTGCGTAATCACCGTCTATTCCTTCTTTACAATGACGAAGAATTCTCTTTGTGTCTTCGGAGTCTGCGTATTTCTCCAGCAGTGCTACAAGACCTTCCGTGCAACTGATGGGGCAAGTGATACCGCTGTCGCCATTCTGATAAATTAAGAACTCTTTAATCATCCTGACCCACCTAGACGTTTTGTCAGAAAAGAGCGCTTCGGAAAACACCTCTTTTTCAAGTATTTCTGTTTCCATAGGGCGAACTATACGGTCAATACGGTTGTGGTGGCCGTCGTAGTGCATCATGTAGGGACGCTTCTCCAGTTGTGCTATTCTTTCCGAGAGATCTCGCCAGCGAAAAGAGGCCTTTTTCGAAACGGCCCGTGCCTCGGCGTCCACTTTTTTAAATTCGTTGCCAGTATAATATCTGACCACTTTTTGGGTAAATAAATCATCGGCGTAATAATCAACACTTTTACGCCATTCGAGAAAATCATTAAAATTGTACGGATTGTTTCTGTCGGGTAATGACATCGTTGCCCTCCTTAAATAAGAAAAATCTGAATTTCCCCTTCACAGACTCCTGTTTCATGCATGAGGCGCCCTTCGATTATCGGTTGCATCGAATATCTGACTCCCAAGACTTCAAGCCAGCATTCAATCCTGTACATCACGCCACACCGATATCCATCGATTGCTCCGATCCGTTTCATCCCTTTATAAGCGAAGGATTGCAAGCTTTCCCATTTCCAGCGCATCACGTTTCCGGCATGTGAAGTGAAGTGAAGTGAAGTGAAGTGAAATTTGTTAAAGACCGAATCCGGTAAAGTCAACTCCAGGGCCGCAGACATAAACTGCTCGAGATCATCAAAAGTTTCGATCTTTTTCACCCCCAGAATAAAAGTATCCAGGGCTCCTGCAAAGGAACTGGGCCAAAGACATACGAGGCCAAACGACCCGGTCAAACTATACTCATTTCATCTACAAAATCAAGAATTTTTGTAACGATTCAGCATAATTTATTTTCAGTTCTTTGAAAAAAAATCTTGACACGGTTTTTGGGCGAATTTTCAAAACCGAATTCCGACCGAATTCCGGGGGCACAATACTAAATTATTGGGGGGAATTCCGGAATGGTGCAATAGAGCCGTGAATCCAGGAGGGCTTCGGTGCGGTAGTGAACAGCATCCTGGTAGGCCTTGTTCCTGTTCATTTCCATAAAGGCGTCGATCGACGGATACTCATACAGGGCTATCTCGTCCCATTCTTCGTCGCCGATAACCGGCATCAGGCCGTTGCCGCGATACACGATGCGGTTTATCATTATTGCTTTCGACGACATCAATTTCGTGGTTGCCTCAAAATATTTCTGGTATGATTCGGCCCCTCCGTCAGGCTTGAACTTGAGCAGGTTGACCATGACGATCGGTCCTTTATAATCCTGGGACATGAGTTTTTTGAATTGATCCTGAGTCGGCATGATAAAAGCCATCGTTAACCCCTTTTTATTGTATATCTTTTAAAAACCGTATCATTCGGTCGTTCACGGCCTGGGGACGCTCCTGCTGGATCCAGTGCCCGCCCCCCGGTATCAAAACTTTCTCTTTCAGATTGGGCATGGATTGTTCCAAACGATCAAATGCCTTGCGGGAAAAGACGATGACTCCGTCCAGTTCTCCGGCGATAAACAGAGAGGGCTGGTGAATCCTGGCCCCGCTGAGAAAGGGTGTCAGCTCCCAGTTTCTGTCGAGATTCCTGTACCAGTTGACGCCTCCCCGAAAACCGGTCCGCTCAAAGGCCTCGGTGAATACATCGATATCCTTTTCGGTGAGCCAGTCCGGCAGGGCCGCAGGCATCGATACCGTGTCTATAAAGCGCTGCTCCTTACCGAATACGAACTCCCATCGGTCTTCCGGCGGCACGTCGCCCGAAAGTGAATAGAATGTGCGTAGCATGGATTCCCGGACGTCCGCTTCCAGCTCCTTCTCGACCTTTCCCGGTTCCTGAAAGTAAACTATATAAAAGTTGAGATCTCCCGCCATTTTCTTCATGGCTTCGATGGGGCTGATACCGCCCCAGCGTCGCGGCGGATAGGGGACGCTTAAGAGGATCAGGGCGTGGAATATATCGGGCCTCAACAGGGCGCAGTTCCAGGCCACCGGCGCGCCCCAGTCATGCCCCACAATGACGGCCTTGTCCTCCCCGAGGGCGTGCACCAGACCGACAATGTCCCCGACCAGGTCAAATATCGTATAGGATTCAATGGATTCGGGGCACTCGGTTTTACCATACCCCCGCTGGTCGGGCGCGACGGCGTGATATCCCGCTTCGGCGAGCGCCGTGAGCTGATGTCTCCAGGAGTATCCCAACTCCGGGAACCCGTGACACAAAATAACCAGCGGTCCCTGCCCCGCCTCTGTAACATGCATTGTGATGCCATTTGTATCGATGATACGGTTGCTTGTCTCCATGTACTCCTCCTTGTATCCTCTAGACTATAAGCGCCTTCCTGACCCGCGCGCATAATTGATCTACGCTTTTGTTTTCGCCATGAATGTTACAACAACCTCGGCAAATTCCTCTCCTTTGTCTTCCTGGAGGAAATGCCCTGCCCCCCTGATGGTTGTATGGGGTTGCCCCTGCGCGCCGGGAAGCTTATTTTGAAAAATGAGATCGCCGCCGCGCGTGATGGGATCACAATCACTAAAGGACGTCAGGAAGGGTTTTGAAAAGGTGGAAAGCACTTCCCATGCCTTACGGTTGGCCTGGGATGCGGGATCGTCCGGTGCAATGGGCACCAGGGAGGGAAAGATACGGGCGCCGGCTTTATAGCTGTCATCTGGAAAAGGTGCGTTGTATGCGGCGATAACCTCATCCGTCATCTTCTTTTGGGTGGCCATGGCAACGATAGCGCCGGCATCGAAATCCGGTGTTTCGATGGAAAACTTGCGCCAGTTCAAAAAAGCGTCGGTACTGGAATGGTCGCCCGTTGGCAGACCAGTGTTGGCGACAACCACCCTGGCAAACCGTTCGGGGTTCGCGGCCACAAGACGAAGACCGATTGTCCCGCCCCAGTCCTGGCAAACAAGCGTGATCCGGTTGAGCTTGAGCTTATCCAGCAAAGACAGCATCCAGTCCACGTGGCGCTGATAGGAATAATCGTGCCGGCTGGCCGGCTTGTCGGATTTGCCGAAACCGACCAGGTCCGGTGCAATGGCCCTGTACCCGGCATCTGTAATAATGGGAATCATTTTGCGGTATAGGTAAGACCAGCTGGGTTCGCCGTGCATCAGCAGTACCGGTTCAGCATCCCTCGGTCCCTCATCCACGTAATGCATCCTCAGGGTTCCACCTTCACCGTCAGGAACCTCTGCATAATGAGGCTCGAAAGGATAACCGGGAAGATCCTCAAACCGTTCGTCGGGTGTTCTCAAAATGTTCATGTGCCTGCCTCCTCATAATATTGTTTTTCATCTGGATAAACCAGCACCCATGACATGGCTACCGGTTTTTGACGACCGTTAAAACCCCTCGCATCCTATGGCCGGTATTCTGTCAGCATGTATTTCAACGACTTTTCCTTCGTGCGGCATTCCCCTTTTTGGATTACAATCCAAAGACAGACTTCCAGTGCCCGAAGCGCTCTTCGCGCTCCGAGTCGCTCCATTGCGGTTCGAATGTTGCATCGACCCGGTGCAGTTTCGCCGAGGAATAGGGTTCCCACATGCCGCAGGCCTCTCCCGCCAAAAGCGCCGCGCCGTACGCGGTCGCCTCCGTCGGTTCCATCCGTTCAATGGCGCATCCCAGCACATTTGCCTGGATCTGCATCAAGAGATTGTTTTCGGCGGCGCCGCCGTCCACGCGCAGGGTGTCCGGTCTGGGGAGCCCGGAATCCTGATAAATCCGGTCGACCATCTCGCATACCCGAAACGCCACCCCCTCGATGGCGGCGCTGATAATGTGTTCTTTCGAGGTGGCCAGCGTGAGCCCTTCAAACGCGCCGAAACGGTCATGCTTACTGTGGGGCGTCCCCAGGCCCTGAAGCGCCGGCAGAAAGGAGACGCCACGGGCATCGGTACTGCTGCTGCCCAGAGAAGCTGCCTGTGAGGCAGTATCGAGAATCCCCACCTGCGTCAGCCAATTGAAGACCGCGCCGGCGGTAATGACCATCCCCTCAAGCAGGAACGTTCTCTCGCCGCCGCGGGTCCAGGCAACGGAGGGATAGGCACCGACGGCCCGTTTGAGCTCGTTTCCCGTATTGACATCGCAGGTCCCGGATGTCCCGTAGCTAATCTTGGCCATCCCCGGCTCCAGGCACGCCTGGGCGTACAGGGCGCTCTGCTGGTCACCGATAATGGCTCCGATGGGGATCTTCGCCCCCAGCAGGTCCGGGTCGGTATGCCCCATAATGCCGACGGTCTCGACAATTTCAGGGAAAAAAGAGAGGGGAAGATTCTGGATATCCAGGAGGGTGTCAAACCATTTCCACTCTTTGAGAAAATCAAAATATCCGGTGGCACTGGCATTGGAGGCATCGGTTACGTGAATGGCACCGTCGCTGAGGCGCCATGCCAGAAAGCTGTCGACATTCCCCCAGGCCAGTTCGTTGTTTTGTACCCGTTCATAGCCGTTCGGCAGGCCGGCAAGCACCTGTTCTATCTTGGAAGCGGCCGCGAGACTGTTTAGCGTGATGAACCCTTTTTTCATCAGTTCCTTCGCCCGCCGTTTTCCGCGCTGGTCCTGCCAGACAACGGCGGGACCCAGCGATCTGCCGCTGCCGCGTTCCCAGACAATAATGGTCGTCCGTTGCCCGGTAATGCCGATGCCGGCAAGATCTTTGGCGTCGATACCGCTGCTCGAGAGGGCTGTTTTTATCGTGTCCAGCGTGACGTGCCAGAGGCTTTCCGGGTCCTGTTCCACGAGACCGGGGGCTGGATAGCTGAGCAGGAACGTCCCGGACGCCGTGCCTTGCACCTGTCCGGATTCGTCCAGGACCATGGCCTGTACGTTGGTGGTTCCTGCATCGATCGCTAGTATGTATCTATTCATGGGGAATCAATATCTCCGGGTTCAGGATGTTATTCGGGTCCATTATCTTCTTCAGGCTTCTCAGGAGATTCACACCGGATGCGCCGATTTCAGCGGAGAGGTATCCCCGGCGAACGCGGCCGATGCCGTGGTGGTGAGAGATACCGCCGCCGCCACTGATGGTAGCCTCCATCACCCGGCGCCAGCAATCATGATACATCGCGTCCATCTTTGACGGGTCATCGGCCAGTGCCGCGAACGTAAAATAAACATTGATGCCGGAACGATAGCAATGAGAACTGTGACCCGAAGCGTTGAGCATGTTGTCGACTTGGTTCAGGGAAGCGATCGTGTTGTGGTAGATCGGCCCGATTCGATCCCAGGTCGCGGCGATTTCGATGGTGTCCAGTATGATGTTCTGGGCGAGATACTCTTCGAAACCGGGGACATCGTTTCTCTCTTTGAGCCAGTCGGTGACGGTCTGTGCGGGGGCGCGGTCACACTCCAGCTCTGTGGCCATTGCCTCGCATGCCCTGATCTCCGCGTCGACTCGTGCCGCCGGACCTTCATGCACCATGATAAGGAGGGAGTCTTCTTCGCGGACATACTCCTTGAAATTACGTTTTGTCTCCGGAAGATCATACTGCCGCATAACGGGGGGCGCCCACCCCGATTGCATGATATACCGCTGGAGTTCAAACCCCTGTTCCAGGTTCGGTACGTAAAAAGCGCTGTATGCCTGCTTTTCCGGCCTCCAGCGCAGAGAAAAGGTAACCGCGGTGATAATGCCCAGGGTCCCTTCACTCCCCAGAAAGAGGTGCTTGAGGTCCGGACCGGCAGCTGCCCGGGGTGTCAGGCGTGTCTCCAGGACCTCTCCGTTGGGCAGCACCACTTCGAGGCCCATCACCACATTCTCGATACTGCCGTAGGCGCTGGAAAACTGACCCGCGGAGCGAGTGGCAACCCAGCCGCCAACGGTGCTCAGTTCGATGGATTGCGGATAGTGCCCGATGGTCATGCCTTCTTTGGCGACCGAGGCCTCGGCATCCGTTCCTCTGACACCGGCATCGAAGGTGGCCATCAGGTTGTGTTTGTCTATCGCGCGGATCCGTCTCATGGAACTCATGTCAAGGAGTACCGTCTCAGGGGTGGCGATAATACCGCCGCACACGCCGGACCCCAGACCAAAGGGGACCAGCAGCGCCTTATGCTCGTTGCAGATCTTGACGATTGCGACAACGTCCCGGGTGCTGTCCGGGTTGACGACACAGCCGGGATTCGGGGCTCCCCTGCCCTGCATGTCCGCCAGCTTGCTCGACACCGAATAGTCGTGTCTGAGTTCCTTCAGAATGGTTGCATCGGTTGATACCTTTTCAGGTCCGATGGCCCGTTTCAATTGTTCAATAAGTGCTCTTTTCATCCGGAATGTTCCCCCTTACCGTGCATCTGCCGCATCAAATTACTTTTTCAGGATACGCATCTCTTTGTGCCGGCGTTTCCGGCACAGCTCGATCTGATTGTTTTTTCCCGCCTCGGACCACTTCAGCAGGTTTCCCATGGCCGCGGCCGCAGGCTCAAGCGCGTCCATGCCGCCGTTATCGTCAAAATTCGATCGGGCGCTTCTGCGCACCCAGTAGTCTTCCAGAGTCAGGGCGCCCTCCTTCTTCACGGCGAATTCAGCTTCCACGGCCGGGCCTGACTTTTCAGAAAAAAGTGTTAACGCCTCAGATCCGTATAACCGGGCGAGACGCTGTGCTTCGTCCGATGACAATCCCAATGCCTCAACCCTGACGGTAAATTTCTCGAACGGTTCGCCCAGATCGCCTCCGGGAAGGGGTTCGCCGTCAGTTCCGGCCGGTGACGGTTTCATCCCCAGCGTTTTCTGGCACTCGTCTCCCACCCGCTCTGCCATGGAACGGTAGCTGGTCAATTTCCCGCCGGCCACGCTGATCATGCCGCCGGGCCCGATGAACAGTTCGTTTCTCCTGGAGATCTCAGAGGGCTTTTTGCCTTCTTCTCCCAGCAGGGGGCGGATACCGGACCAGAGACCGACGATGTCGGCGTCGGTTAACGGATCGACGTTAAAGACGGTGCTGGCCGAATCCCTCAGGTAATCGATGTCTTCCCGGGTGATCCTGGGCCAGTATTCGGGTTTCGGATAAAAGGTATCCGTGGTACCCATGTACACAAAGCGTCCCCGCGGTACGGCGAACAAACCCCTCCTGTCCGGACCTGACCAGCAGATGGTTCGTTCCATGGGCAGGCGATCCCTGGAAAAAATCAGGTGAATGCCTTTGGTCAACTGCAGTTTATTCGCCGCCCTTTTCTCTTCCATTTTCCGGACGGCATCCACCCAGGGACCTGCCGCGTTGACCACAACCTTTGCCCTGACCTCGAATGATTCTTCCTTTCCGGACAGGACATCGCGAACCATGACCCCGACCGCTGTGCCATTTTTCATTACGATTGTATCGACTGCCGCGTAGGTGACGACCGTGGCTCCATGAGCGGCCGCGCTCCGGGCATTAGCCAGTGTCAGACGCGAGTCTTCTGTCTGGTATTCAGGGTAGACGGCAGCCCCGGCCAGTTTGCCCTGTTTCACGCTGGGTTCGTTGGCCTTCAACTCGTCCTTATCCCATATGACATGCCGTTCCTTTTTATCTACATGACCCAGTTTTTCATACGTCCACAGACCCGAGCTTAACAATGCCAGGGAGGCCTTGCTTCTGGCCAGCACTACCATGGGGTTGGTCAGGGACAGGTGAGGCGCCACTTTTCTGACAATGCGTCGTTCGTTAGCTGCCTCTTTAACCACGGTCACTTGACCCTGGGCCAGATATCTTGCGCCCCCGTGTATCAGTTTCGCGGACCGGCTGGATGTCGCCGCGCTTATGTCGCCGGCGTCCACCAGGGCCACACGCAGTCCTCGCATGGCGGCATCCCTCGCTACGCCGCATCCGGTAATCCCTGCCCCGATCACCAGGACATCGAACTGCTCGCGTTGCAGGGCTGCGAGATACTGCTCTCGCCGGGTTGCATCTATTGTCGATTTGTTTTTCATGTTTAATTCCTCTAGACGTTTCTGAGACACTGTCTTACATCAGGAAATCATTACACTGCAGGGTGTGATCAAGCGCCGGTCTCGCAAACCCGGATCATGACATACGTTGAGCTGTCCTCGCGTTATCCGATTCACCCGGGCCGCACCACGGAGCGTAAGAGACAGCTTTCGGAGCATGCGGCAGATCTTTCCGGCAAGAGCAGGAAGGGTGATCAGGATCGGACAGCTGCCGATGGAGAATATTTTTTTCAAAATATACCCATACATTCAGGTTCGTCAAGCGAAAAACCCGGAAAGAATATACCACCATGCCGGCCCTTGAAATCAGGATTGCGGGGCATAGAGTCGATCTAAAAAGAAAAGCCGGGACACTCGCATAGAGTGCCCCAGCTTTTGGATTTTAGTTCCCCGGCGCGGACCCACGTGCTTTTGGTGCCCATCTGTTACGTGGCGTAACTCACCTTATCCCCAGAGATCCTGCACCGGCTGGTCAAGCCCCAATTCTACGAGTTTTTCCTTTGCCGGTTTGCCCGTTTCCCAGTCCCACTTGCTCACTTCATAAAACTCCTTCAACATCAAATCCATATCGGGCTCTATTCCCGCCGTTGCTCCCTCTTTGAGCGCCCGGCTGACGATCTTCGGCAGTTTATCGTCCGCCCGCGTGACACCAAGCCTGTTGTTGATGGCCCTCTTCAGATTAAGGGACCGTTCGCCGAATGTGAGCAGATCCATGGTGCTGAAGGGGGTGCCGGTAATAGCCGCGAGCGCCCGGGCAATCATCGGAGCCGGCATCGGTGAAAATTGGCACAGGGTGAAGCTGTTGAAAAGTTCGCAGAAATGAAGCATCTTCGCGGTCAGGGCTCCCTTTTGCGCGGGATCGTTTTTGTCGGAAAAGGTGATCCCCAGTTCCAGACCGTTTTCGCCTCCCGGGGCATCAAAGTTATAAAAGCAGCCTTTCAAATGACAGGCTCCCCGGGGACCGACCGCATACGACAGCGCCGCGCCCTGATACGCCCGCGAATCGTGCATCGGGAATTCCAGACCCTTTACCTGAGCCGCATCTTCAGGGTCCGCTCCGAACGCGGCGGCCATTTCTTTGACGCCCTTTGACAGGACAACGCCGATGCCCTCCTGCCTGATGATCATATCCAGCAGTTTGAGAATGACAGCGGAGTCCCCCCATTTGATTTCCATACCCGCCTGCTCTTCTGTGAGAGTTCCCTTCTCATACAGATACATGGCAAAGGCGATGGATACGCCGGAAGACATGGTATCGATCCCATGCATATTACAGAAATGGTTTGCCTTGACCACGGTATCGATATCAAAGTTCATGCAGAGGGGTCCAAATGCGGCCACGGTTTCGTATTCGGGTCCATCGACCTTTTTGATGTCGTCGCTGAAATCTTTAATGGTTCTACCGCATCCGATCGGGCAGCCCCTGCACGCGTAGTTTGTCATATTATAGCGCGTTCTGAAGGCCGGGCCGTGCAGTTTCTCGACAGGGAAAATGCTTTTGGTAAAATACTTGGTGGGCACATCTCCCAGACGCATACCCAGATCGATATACATGTTCGTCCCGTACAATTTGTACCCATTCGTGTTGGAGGTACTCTTGATGCAGTCAAGGGCCTCACCGACAAGGGCCTTCAGGCCTTCGCCGTCCGCGACCTCGGCCTTCCGGTTTCCTGACACCACGACGGCTTTGAGATTCTTCGAGCCCATCAGCGCTCCCATACCGCATCTTCCCGCGGTCCTGCCTTCGTCGTTCATAACGCCGGCGTATGGGATTAGTTGTTCCCCTCCTGTGCCGATACAGGCGGTCGAGGCCTTTTTGCCGACCTCTTCATCGATCAGTTCCTGTGTCTCGTAGGTGTCCCTGCCCCACAGATGGGCGGCGTCTTTGATCTCAGCCTTCCCCTCCTTGACAAAGAGATAGACCGGCGCAGCGGCCCTACCGGTTATCAGTATTCCGTCATAACCGATGCCTTTGAGACGGAAGGGAAAGGTTCCGCCCGTTGTCGCCTCACCCCAGAAACCGCTTGGGGTTATTCCGCACACTGCCGCCCGGCTGACCATGGGAATATTGGAACCGATAAAGGGCCCGGCGGCAAAGACCAACGGACTCTCCGGTGCCAGCGGGTCCATCCCCGGTTTTACATAGTCATATATGATTTTGGCAGCCAGCGTTGATCCGCCGACATAGTGTTTCAGATCACCGTCACTGATGGGAAGGTCTTCTGTTGTCTTATTTGTCAGGTCTACCTTCAGGAATTTACCAAAATATCCGTTCATGGGGTTACCTCCATATCTCTGAATTCATGTCCAGCAATGTACCCTCATAGGCGCATAGAAACACATCCCTCAGCTGCTCCCGCGTCAGATCGAACCACCCGAAATAAAAGGCGGGGTCCGTCGGTGTCTGATCGAGGATGGAATCGAGGTCCTTTTCAAAGTCCTCCTTCGAGACACCGGCATCCTTCAGACTAACCGGGAGCTTCAACTCGGACATTAGCCCGCGAATTTTTTCGATGAGATTGGAGAGGCTCTTCGCGTCAGACCCGGTGTCCCGGACACCCAGCACATCGCATATTTCAAGGTGCCGATCCGTTGCCTTTGAATAGACCTGAAGTTCGTAGGGGAGGAACAGCAGGACCATGACGCC
>Ga0075123_10001501_pt1 | contig 11706 bp, 12 predicted proteins | sample AntAceMetag02UKX_FD_69808 | JGI IMG/M metagenome (GOLD analysis project Ga0075123, IMG submission 69808) | Saline lake microbial communities from Ace Lake, Antarctica - Antarctic Ace Lake Metagenome 02UKX | ecosystem: Environmental > Aquatic > Non-marine Saline and Alkaline > Saline | place... | reverse complement strand
CGAAGGACCGGATACCTTTGGGAGAGCAGGGCCAGGGGCGCGATCATCAGGCCGAAGAGGGCGAGGCTGGGAAGGGTCTGGACGGTGTTCACGAAAAAGAAGACGGGCCGCTCAAGGATTCTGCTCCTGAAGGCCCAGACGCCCAGGACCGTGCCGATGACGGTTGCGATGCATACGGCGGACCCCGCAAGGAGCAGGTGCCGTGAAAGCTCGGACAGGAACCTCCCCTGTCTCGCACTGAATTCCTTGATCACGGAGATATCGCTCAGATAGCCTGTAGCAAGCAGAAGCGCGATCACCGCCAGGCCGGAGAGGGACACACACAGCCGGAGGAACCCTTTGCCTGCGAGCTTCTGTTGTGACGAAAGGATCAGGATATAGGCTGCGAACGCCATTATCCATCCGCCGAAGCCGATGGAGATCCTCAGAAAGGGGAGATCGGGGTCGGCGGTATTCCCTGCCATCCTGGCGGTGAAGAGGAATATGAGGACGAGGATCACATTTCCGATCAGGCCGGGCGCGAGGCGAAAGGGACGGTTTTCCCTGAATGAGAATCCGGTGCCGAGGGCGCAGAGCCAGAGGAGGGTCAGGATGAGCGCCTCGGGAGAGGGGAGGGCGTTCCACACGAACAGACCATCGCCGCTGGACAGCCTGTTCGGCCGCAGTACCACAACGTGAAGGCCGAAAGAAAGAAGACCGATGACCGCCCCGGCAAGGGTCACCCTGTCAATGCAGACTCTGTGCACGCGACCTCCGTAAAGAGAATCTATTTTAAAAACCCCTTTGACCGGAGATATTTTTCTGCAACGGCCGAGGCCATCTGCCCTTCGACGGCAATCCTGGCATTCAGGGTCTGAAGGGTCTCCAGATCGAGGGAAGTGAACACCGGCTCCAGGATCGTCTGTATCCGGGGGTACTTCTTCAAAACGGTTTCCCTGACGATGGGGGCGGGTTCATAGACCGGCTGTACGCCCTGTATGTCTTCGAGGACCTTCAGGCCGAGGGCCGCGAGCGATCCGTCCGTACCGTAGGCCATGGCGAAATTGACCCCGTCGGTCCCGTCAGCTGCTGCCTTCTCGGTTTGCGCCGTGTTACCCCCCGAAAGGACGAGGAGTTGGCGCTTTTTGAGATGGAAGCCGTACGCCTTTTCGAAGGCCGGGAGCGCGTCGGGACGGCTCACGAATTCCTCCGAACCGGCCAGCTTTATCGCGCCGCCCCCCTTCGCGTAACGGGCGAGATCCGCAAGCGTTTTTATGTCTTCCTTCACGGAAAGGTCTTTCCTCACCGCAATTGCCCAGGTGTTATTTGCCGGAGCGGGCTTCAGCCAGACGATTCCATTCGCCTCGAGATCCAGTTTTCTGACGGTCTCATACCCTTTCCGGGCGTCCTTCCATGCGGCGGGATCGGTATTGCTGAAGAAGAATCCCCCGTTCCCCGTGTATTCGGGATAGATGTCGATCTCTCCGTTGATGATAGCCTTACGGATCAGGTCGGTCGGGCCGAATTCCGTCTTGTCGTTGACCTCGAAACCGCCGGCCCTCAGCATCAGGACGATCATTTGTCCCAGGAGGGCGCCTTCGGTGTCGATCTTCGAGCCCACCGTTACGGGGCCCTCCTGATCCGCCGCAAATGCGCCGTGATGAGGGAGAACGAACGCACACAGGAGTAGCATGAGGGTGAATAGGTACATGATTATTGATTTACTCACGGGAGAGCTCCTTTCCTGGTTGCCTGAAGACTCGTGTTGTCCCTCCGGGGGTCTATTCCGAAAACCGTACCTCGACGGTCTTTACGTCCCAGAGGGGCCCTATCTTCTCCATGATCTCATCTCTGATATTGGAGGCAAACTGGTGGTCGGCGGGGATATCGACCATGACATGAACGGTCCCCTTGTTTACCTTGATATCCTTTACCAGCTCCGTCCGGACCAGGTCCAGCCCCGAGAGGGGGTTCATCACCTTCTTGAGACGCCTGCGAACGATCTCCACGGTGGTGGGTTTCTGGTCCTTGACCAGACCGTGGCGCTCTTCATAGTTTTGTATCGCCGAGCGTAGTCCCTCAACGGCGAGGACCGAGCAGTGGGCCTTGATCGCCGGGAGACCGCCCAGGGCCTCCGATGCCTCCTTCCAGTCGATCTTCTTGGCCTCCTCGAGGGTCTTCCCCTTGGCGAGTTCGGTGATGATGGAACCCGTGGCTATGTTGGAGGCACAGCCGTAGGATTCAAATTTGATGTCCGTGATCCGCTTCGTCTCGGGATCGACCTTTATATGAACCCCCACCATGTCCCCGCAGGCCGGACTGCCCTCCATGGCGTTTCCGTCGGGATTCTCGATCTTACCTACGTTGCGGGGATGACGAAAGTGCTCCAGTACCTTTTCAGTGTATGGGAATGTCATTTCTGGACCTCCTTGTTATCAGCCAGCGGGCTGATTTTTCTCAGTTCAACGACCACTTCCGTGATCGTGTCCACCACCTCATCCACATCCTCCATGGTATTATAGCGGCCGAAGGAAAAGCGGATGGACCCGTGCGCCCGCTCGTGGTCCCCGCCTATCCCGAGGATCACGTGGCTTGCCTCCAGTGAGCGGCTGAAGCAGGCGGAGCCGGTGCTGACGGCAAAGCCGCGCATGTCGAGATGGAGGGTGATCGATTCCCCCTCCACGAAATGGAAGGTGATGTTCGCGTTCTGCGGGGTCCTCTTGGAGCGGTGCCCGTTCAGGGTCGTGTTCGGCACCTCGGCCAACACGCGGTCGATGAGATGGTCCCGCATCATTGTGATCTGTTCGTTCTCTTCGGGGGTGACCAGCTCGACCGCCTTGGCGAAGCCGATGGCCCCCGGGATATTCTCTAATCCGGCCCTGAGGTTGAACTCCTGGAATCCCCCGTCCATCCACTTGGCGATCGGCGTGTCCTTGCGTATGTAAAGTCCGCCGATTCCCTTCGGGCCGTGAATCGTGTGTGGGGAGACAGTGATCAGATCCACCTTTACCTTTTGGGAGTCCAGGGGCATCCGCGCGAAGGTGTGCGTGGCATCGGTGTGAAAGAGGACGCCTCTGTCCCGACAGATGCGCCCGATTGTCTCGATGTCCTGGACCGTTCCGATCTCCTGGTTCGCGTGCTGGATCGAAACGAGGATGGTCTTGTCGGTGATCGCCTCCCTGAGCCTGTCAGGGTCGATACGGCCTTCGGAATCCACACCCAAATAGGTAACAGAAAAGCCCTGTTTCTCGAACGCCCTGGCGCTGTGCAGGATGGGGAAATCCTCGATTGCGGAGATGATGATGTGCCGTCCCTTCTTTTCGCCGAGGGCCAGGGCTACCCCCTTGACGGCCAGGTTGCTCGATTCCGTGCTCCCCGAGGTGAAGATGATCTCCCCTCCGTTGGCACCCATATGGTGCGCGATTTCCTCCCGGGCTCCCTCCAGGGCCTCACGGGCCTCGATTCCGAGGGAGTAGCCGAACTCCGACGTGGCGACGGGGTAGGTCTCGAAGAAGTAGGGCGTCATCGCTTCCAACACCCGTTCGTCCATCCGGGTCGCCGCGGCGTTGTCGAGATATATGGTCCTTTCAATCATGGCAGTCTCTCCTTATATGAATAAGGTTATGCTCGATTCCCGCGCCTCCTGTACGTATGTCCCCACGGCGCCGTATTCATCGATCAGATCCTGCCGAAGATCCTCCTGCCTGATCCCCATGATCTGCATCGTCATCTCGCAGGCGATAATCTTTCCCCCCAGTTCTTTGAAGTCCTGGAGGAGCCGTTCCAGGGAGGCCACGTTCGCCGCCTTCATCCGCCGTCGTACCATCCATTTTCCAAGGCCGAGAAGATTCATGCTGGAGAGCGCCCCCTTTTCCAACTTTCCCGTGACGAGGCGTTCAAGACCCCAGAAGGTGAAGTAGAGCGAGGCCTCCATCCCCATCGATAACGCGCCGGTGGCTATGATGAGGGCGCTGTACAGCTTGTCCATGTCGCCGCTGTGAACGACGATGGTCGCTTTTTCGGTCATGTCTGCACGTTCCTTTCCGTCAGGTGCCTACCTTGATGGTCCACACGTCCTCCTCTTCCTGTATGTCCACCAGTTTCAGGCCCAACGCCTTGAGGGCCATCGGTATCTCTTTCTTGGAAGCGGGGTGTGTCCCGATGATCTCCACGGTATCCCCCGGCGATGCCTTTCGGAGCGCCTTGCGGGTCTCCACCAGGGGCACCGGGCAGGTTTCTCCCCGTACGTCCACCTTTATATCAGCCATGCCAGACACCTCCTCAGCCGCGCCCGGTTTCCGGGGCACGGTGTAGGCTATAATTGATTCGGCTCGCGCGCTAATGGGTCTTCGTGGAAGACAGGATTCGCCTTCACTCCTTCAGATCTTTTTTCATTTCGTCAAATTTCTCTTTGGTGATCTCACCCTCTGCGTATCGTTTCTTGAGGATATCCAGGGGAGTTTCGTGCGGCGAGGTGCCGAAACCACCCACTTTTGACGTACGCAAGAGAGAATAGACTATCAAGACAACAGCGATGAGAAGTAGTATCCACATAAACATTCCTCCGAAACCGGGACCCATCATACGCCCCCATCCATACCAGCACTCGCGCTCACCGATGTCGGCAAAGGCACAGACCGGGAACAACAAAATCGCTCCCGCACCGAAAAGATATTTTTTCATGATGAAGTCTCTTCTCTTGCCGTGATCCCCGTCTAAAAGATTCCGGTTAGGAACAGCCCGGACAGCACATTTAAAAACAGAAGTGCAAGCGTCACGCGCCCCGACCAGCGGTGCAGGGATCTCACCCGCACAATTTTTCTCTTCAACTGTGTAACTCCCAGTGTGTATGTACACAGGGCGGACAGGGTTATAACAAGGCCCAGCCAGGCATGCGGTACCGCTAAGTGCTGGCCCGTCTGCCGGGAAACCATGTACAGCGCCGCCATAAATCCGAGAAGCATAAACACAATTCCCACGGTAACGAACCGACGGTGAAGGCGAAGCCACCACGGCTTTTGCCTCATGAACATTGCCGTGAAAACACCGGCGGTCAGTGAGAGAAATCCTGCCAGCATACAACCTGCGTGGATGATAACCATAGGGTAGTCCCCGCTTTCGATCTTCAGTCTGGAACCCTTATTACTTACCGATAGTAAGCTCTCCCGTCTTCGAACCGAAATAGTTGCACTTGGCCTTGACCTTCAGCGTATCCCCCGCTTTCGCCTCCATGGGATAGGTGTACGTAAAGGAAGAGGGGGTCGATTGGCTGGTGTACTCATGGGTTGCGACAGGCTCCCCGTTTTTTGTGATGGTTACTTTTTTGACATAGTGTTTCTGGGGATTCGATACGGAGTGAGAGATGCTTACGCTCAGTGTCTGGGAGTCTGAATCGTATGTTAGTGTGACATCCTTCGGGCCATGGGCCTGTGACGCTGCAGGCCACAGGCAGATCGCCAGAAAGGACAGGAGGAGACAGAAGATAAATGCCTGGGGAGATACTCGGTTATAAGACATGATGGAGCCTCCTTTTTTCTGTAAGGTTGCTTGGTTTGCTTTGTCCCCGTTAACCGCCTGCTGTCTGCGGAAAGGCGGTATTGCTGTATAAATATTCCACCCTTTCCTTATGCTTCATCTCTTCATTGGCTATCTTGAGGAGCATTGTTTTTGCCTCACCATCCGGGTGCAGGTCGGCGAGGGCCTGGTAAAAATGGTATGACTGGAGTTCTCTGTGTGCCGCGACAAGATACACCTCCGAGCTGTCCATGTCCTCTGTGATGTCGGGTTCTTCCAGATGTTCGGCTATCTTGTAGTCGACGACATCGGCCAGGCGCAATGAATCGGATTCGTAGCGACCGTCGCGGTAGCTCACCAGAAACTCACGGTGCTTTTGCTCCTCGTCCGCGAGAAAGGCCAGTGTGTCCTTGGCGTCTGGATCCTCAACCTTGTCGGAAAGGCCCCGGTAAAAGTCATAGGCCTCCGCCTCTCTGTCGATTGCGATGTCGATGAGACTTTCCAGTTTTTTCTCCTTCATGTCCGATCCTCCATCAGAAACACTTTGTTTATATGAATCTCAGGCCAACGATCTTAGGATTGCTGACCGGCAGACCGGAAAGAGGGAGAGGTAGAGAATCAGGAGGAATGGGTAGCGCTGAAGAGGATTTGTTTTTGAGGTGAAGTGTGCCAGATTTGTAGAGTATGACAAAAAGGGCGTTTAGTGTCAAGCCGGAGTCCATAAAAAATGCCCGGGGGATATTCCCCGGGCATTGATGTCTGTAACTAAGATGGTTGTGCAGATGCCTATTTATCTTTGTCCACTTCCTCAAAATCGGCATCCACCACGTCATCGTCGGTCTTTGCAGATTCGCTCTGGGCGCCCTCTTCCGAGGTCCCGGCAGCGCCCGCCTCCTCTTGTTTAGCGGTTGCGTTCGCGTATATGGCCTCTGCCAGTTTGTGCGATGCCTGGGTCGCTTCCTCCTGGGCGGCCTTTATGGCTTCGACGTCATCCCCCTCCATGGCCGTCTTGAGCTTGGCGATGGACTCTTCGATCTTGGTCTTCTGGTCGGCGTCTATCTGGTCTCCCATCTCTTTCAGGTTCTTCTCAATGCCGTATGTCATTGAATCGGCCTGATTCTTCACCTCGATCAGTTCCCGTTTCTTCTTGTCCTCTTCCTCATGGGCCTCACCTTCTTTGACCAGATTGTCAATCTCTTCCTCGGAAAGGCCGCTCGAAGCGGTGATCTTGATGCTCTGCTCTTTCCCCGTGCCGAGATCTTTTGCGGATACATGGACGATGCCGTTGGCGTCGATATCGAAGGTGACGTCGATCTGTGGGAGCCCCCTGGGTGCCGGCGGAATACCGGTCAGTTCAAATCTTCCCAGCGTCCTGTTGTCCGCTGCCATGGAGCGTTCTCCCTGCAGGACATGGATACTCACCGCCGGCTGGTTGTCGGCGGCCGTGGAGAATGTCTGGCTCTTCTTGGTCGGGATGGTGGCATTCTTCTCGATGAGCTTTGTCATGACACCTCCCAGGGTCTCGATGCCGAGGGACAGGGGCGTTACGTCCAGAAGGAGGACGTCCTTTACGTCACCGGCCAGCACACCGCCCTGGATGGCGGCTCCGACGGCAACCACCTCATCGGGGTTAACCCCCTTGTTTGGTTCCTTGCCGAATATCTCCTTAACCTTCTGCTGCACGCGGGGCATGCGGGTCATTCCTCCGACAAGGATGACTTCGCTGATGTCAGAAGCTGCGAGACCCGAGTCCTTCAGCGCCAGTTTGCAGGGGGCATCGAGCTTGTCTATCAGGTCGGAGACGAGCATCTCCAGCTTTGCCCTGGTCAGCTTCATGTTGAGGTGTTTGGGACCGGACGCGTCGGCCGTGACGAAGGGGAGGTTGATATCCGTCTCCATGGCTGTGGAGAGCTCCATCTTTGCCTTCTCCGCCGCTTCCTTGATGCGCTGGAGGGCCATCTTGTCGGTTCTCAGGTCAATCCCCTGATCCTTCTTAAACTCGTCCGCTATGTAGCCGATCAGTTTCTGGTCGAAATCTTCACCCCCCAGGTGGGTGTCGCCGTTAGTCGATTTGACCTCAAAGACGCCTCCCCCCAGTTCCAGGACGGAGATATCGAAGGTTCCCCCGCCCAGATCGAAGACCGCGATCTTCTCGTCCCCCTTTTTGTCGAGACCGTAGGCAAGGGCCGCCGCGGTTGGTTCATTGATTATCCTCAGGACGTTCAGTCCCGCGACCTTTCCGGCATCCTTCGTTGCCTGCCTCTGTGAGTCGTTGAAATAGGCGGGAACCGTGATTACCGCGTCGGTCACCGTTTCTCCCAGGTAGTCTTCCGCGGTCTGTTTCATTTTTGCCAGTACCATCGAAGAGATCTCCGGCGTGCTGTAGTCCTTCCCCCTGACCGTTATCTGAGCGTCACCATTTTTCGCCTTGGTGATCTTGAAGGGGCTGATGGTGATATCGTACTGGACCACCTTTGAAGAGTGTTTCCTCCCTATCAGTCTCTTGACCGCGTACACGGTGTTCTCGGGGTTGGTAACCGCCTGTCGCTTGGCGGTCTGCCCGACCAGCCGTTCGCCGCTTTCCGTGAAAGCGATCACTGACGGTGTGGTCCTGTTCCCTTCCTGATTTGCTATGACAACCGGGTCGCCCCCTTCCATGACGGCGACGCACGAGTTCGTTGTCCCCAGATCGATTCCTATAATCTTACCCATTGTGATACGACCTCCTAATCATAATATTCTATTTATTATATATGCTTCGAGATGGATACCTTGGACGGCCTCAACAGTCTGCCGTTCAGCAGGTATCCTGTTTCAAACTCTTCCGCAACCTTGTTATCCTGTCCCTTTTTACCCTCCACCTGCATGAGCGCTTCGTGGAAGTTGGGATCGAAATCTTTGCCCACGGCATCTATCTTTGTGGCGCCGTGCTTGCCGAGTACGGAGATAAGGGTGTCGCGGATCAATTTCAGCCCGTCGACAAATGCCTCAAAATCCCCCGATTCGGCCTCCTGCCCCAGGGCCCTCTCCATGCTGTCCACCGCCGGCAGGATGTCCCTGAGCAGGTTTTCATTCGCGTATTTCATGAAGTCCTGGCGGTCCCTCGCCGCCCGTTTTTTGTAGTTCTCAAGCTCGGCGACGGCGCGCAGGTAGCTATCGTGATTTTCCAAAGCCTCTCTCTCGACCTCTTTCAGCCGCGCGATCAGTTCCTTCTTTGAAGTCGGCTTCGCGCGGACGGTGTCCCGCTTCTCCCCGCCCGCCTGTGTCTCTTCCGTATGTTTTCTGTCTTCACTCAAATCTTCTGCCATGATGCTATGCGTATCCTTTATTCTTCAGGGTTGTTTTCCGGTTTTTTGAACAGTCTGTAGTCCACCATCTCACAGATGACATGCCCTGCCGTAATGTGCGCCTCCTGGATACGGGGCGTACTGTTAGAGGAAACGTTAAGGCACAGGTCTGCCATTCCTGCAATTTCGCCCCCATCCTTTCCCGTGAATGCCATGGTTACCAGTTCCAACTTGCTCGCGGCTTCGAAGGCCTTTGCCACATTGGGAGAGGAGCCGCTGGTGCTGATACCCCACGCCACGTCCCCTTTGTGTCCGATGGCCCGTATCTGCTTGGAGAAGATCTCCGAGAAATCATAGTCATTGGCGATGCTCGTTATCACGGATGTGTCCGTGCTCAGTGCGATTGCCGGGAGGGGCGGTCGTTCTATGAGAAACCGGTTGACGAATTCCGCCGCAATGTGCTGGGCATCTGCGGCGCTGCCTCCGTTTCCGAAGAGGAGTATCTTCTTGCCTCCCTTCAGGGCCTGCGTTATGACATCGACCGCCTTGACCAATCGGGAGAGGTTTTCATTCACGAAAACCTCTTTCACGCGACTGCTTTCCCTAAATATTCGTATGATTATGTCTTCAATATCTTCCACGTTTCCCCCATTGTTCCCGTCCTGAAAAGTAATATATTTATCACCCCTTCATATGTCAAGGAAGGGACGTGAATAATTGGAAAAATGGGATTGAAAGAATATCTGAGACGTGTTAGAGGTTCCTTCCACATTGATTAAGGGAGCGCGACATGACGAGAAAGTACAACCCCGGGAAAATAGAGGAAAAATGGCAGAAACGCTGGGAGAATGAAAAGACGTTCACGGTGAGCGAAGAGGTCGCGAAGAAGAAATATTATCTCCTGGAGATGTTCCCCTATCCCTCCGGAAGGATCCACATGGGGCACGTGAGAAACTATGCCATCGGCGATGTGGTGGCACGGTACAAGAAGATGCGCGGATGTAACGTGCTGCATCCCATCGGATGGGATTCCTTTGGTATGCCCGCAGAGAATGCCGCCATCGAGCACGGGATACCCCCGGCGAAGTGGACAAACGAAAACATCGACTCCATGAAGGTGCAGCTCAAGAGGATGGGCTTCAGTTATGACTGGGACCGGGAGATATCCACCTGTGAACCGGAATACTACCGGTGGGAGCAGCTCTTCTTCCTCTGGATGTACGAAAAGGGCCTCGCCTATAAGAAAGGGGGCTCCGTCAACTGGTGTCCCACCTGCAAGACCGTCCTGGCGAATGAACAGGTGGAGGCGGGCCTGTGCTGGCGGTGTAACACTGAGGTTACCGAAAAGTATTTTGACCAGTGGTTCTTCCGTATAACCGCTTATGTGGAAGAGCTCCTGGAATCCTGCAACAAACTGACCGGCTGGCCCGAGAGGGTCCTCACGATGCAGCGAAACTGGATCGGCAAGAGCCACGGCTGCGAACTCGTCTTCCCCATGGCTGGCTCCGATGATGTCATCAAGGTCTTTACCACCCGGCAGGACACGATATTCGGCGCCACCTTCATGCTCATAGCCGCGGAGCACCCGCTGGTGATGGAGCTTGCGAAGGGGAAAACGGTGGAGCAGGATGTCAGAGCCTTTGTCGAGCGCGTCAAAAAACAGGACAAGATGATGCGAACCTCCGATTATTATGAGAAGGAGGGTGTATTCCTGGATGCCTACTGCCTCAACCCGGCGACGAACAAGAAGATGCCGATCTACGCCGCGAATTTTGTCCTGGCGGACTACGGGACGGGCTGCGTCATGGCGGTCCCCACGCATGATCAGAGGGACTTTGAGTTCGCCGAAAAATACGGGCTTGAGAAGATCGTGGTGATCCAGAATCCCGATGAACCTCTTGATGCCGAGACCATGACCGAGGCCTATGTGGATGAGGGGATCCTTGTCAATTCCGGAAAATTTGACGGGATGAAGAATCTGCAGGCCCTCGAGGACATCGCACAGTACCTTGAGTCGAAAGGCCGAGGGAAAAAGACCATTGAATATCGCCTGAGGGACTGGGGCATATCCCGCCAGCGCTACTGGGGCACGCCCATCCCGATGATCAACTGCGAGAAGTGCGGGGTCGTCCCCGTCCCCGAAGATGACCTTCCCGTTGTCCTGCCGAAGGACGTGGCATTGACGGGTGAAGGAGAATCCCCGCTCGGGAAGATCGCCTCATTCGCGGATGTCACCTGCCCGAACTGTGGCGGGCCGGCAAAGCGGGAGACGGACACGATGGACACCTTCGTCGAGTCCTCGTGGTACTTCGCCCGGTATTGCTCGGCGCACTATGACCAGAAACCGGGTCTCGACCGGGCGGCGGTGGATTACTGGATGCCCGTTGATCAGTATATCGGCGGGATTGAACACGCGATCCTGCACCTTCTGTACGCGCGGTTCTACACGAAGATGCTCAGGGATTTCGGTGTGTTCGGAGTGGACGAGCCCTTTGCCAATCTGCTGACCCAGGGGATGGTCTGCAAGGAGACGATGAAGTGCGCGGAGCATGGCTACCTGCTCCCGGAAGAGGTCAAGGACGGAAAGTGCGTGCACTGTGACCGTGAGGCGACGATAGGGAAGACCGAAAAGATGTCGAAGTCCCTGAAGAATGTTGTCGATCCCAACTATATTATCGATGAATACGGCGCGGACACGGCGCGGATATTCTGCCTCTTTGCCGCGCCCCCCGAGAGGGATCTGGAATGGAGCGATCAGGGGGTTGACGGCTCCTTCCGTTTCCTCAGCAGGGTATGGCGCATTGTCGTGGATTATCTCGATGATATACGAGATGTGGCGCCCTTCGGCGGCGGGGAGGAGCTTGGCGGCGATCTGAAGACACTGAGGAAGAAGACCCACCAGACCATCAAAAAGGTGACGACCGAT
>Ga0075123_10001497_pt1 | contig 11723 bp, 9 predicted proteins | sample AntAceMetag02UKX_FD_69808 | JGI IMG/M metagenome (GOLD analysis project Ga0075123, IMG submission 69808) | Saline lake microbial communities from Ace Lake, Antarctica - Antarctic Ace Lake Metagenome 02UKX | ecosystem: Environmental > Aquatic > Non-marine Saline and Alkaline > Saline | place... | reverse complement strand
TTCAATAATGCTGATATGGTCATCAGTAAAGGACAGGGAAATTATGAAGGATTATCCGGTGTGAATAGATCCATCTTTTTCCTGTTAAAAGCTAAGTGTCCTGTTATCGCCAATAACCTTGGTGTAAAAGAAAACGACATTATTTTAAAAGGAATTTAATATGTTAAATCACATTGGTATATCCATTAGTGACCCTTCTGAAATAAACACTTTTTACCAGGAGATGTTAGAAATGAAGCTGGTAAAACAATTCACGATCAACAGTGATCTTTCTAAGCAGATCTTCCAAATTAATAAAGAAACAAATGTATTCTTAATGCAAAAAGATAATCTAATCCTCGAAATATTTATTAATGAAAATTCAGTTCTCAAACAGTATAATCATATTTGTGTAAATGTATATTCTCGAAGTAAATTGATAAAAAAAGCAAAAGAGGATCATTACACTTGCACAATAATCCCCAGAAAAAAACATGACCTTGTCTTTATTGAAGATAAGACAGGAAATGTATTTGAGATCAAGGAAAAATGAAAATATTATTTGAAGTTTTAAAGCACGCATTAATGATCACAGGTTTTGTGTTTGTGATGATGCTTATTATTGAATATATTAATGTTCAAACCAGAGGATTATGGCATCAAAATCTCGCCAAATCCAAATGGAAACAATATTTTTTTGCTGCTATTTTGGGAGCTATTCCCGGATGTTTGGGAGCTTTTACAGCAGTTACATTGTTTTCTCACCGTATCATATCATTTGGAGCGGTTGTAACTGCTATGATCGCAACCAGCGGAGACGAAGCTTTTGTGATGCTGGCAATGTTTCCGCAAAAAGCAGTTCTACTAATTGGCATAGTTTTTGTAATTAGCATTATTGCGGGAATCATAACAGATAAAATTGTTCCCAAAAAATACTTTGAAACTAAATTTTCTAAGAATGAATTACCCTTACACGAAGAAGAAAAATGTGATTGTATTCCACGTAAAAATCTATTTGCCAATTTTGTTATAACATCTGTCCCAAGAATTCTAATAATAATTATTATCTCAATTTTTCTATTGGGAACTATCTTAGGTATGATTGGAGAAGAGGAATGGAACTGGATAAGAATAACGATTATTGTAACAGCTCTAGTTGCCTTCTTTATTGTTGTTACTGTTCCCGAACATTTCCTGAAAGAACACCTCTGGAATCATATTGTCAAAGTTCATATTCCAAAGATTTTTCTTTGGTCGTTTGGAACATTACTTGTAGTAAATTTCCTACTGCAATTTATTGATATTAATAACTGGATAGCTGATAACATGTTTGCTGTTTTAGTTGTTGCACTAATTATTGGTATAGTACCAGAATCTGGACCGCATCTTGTATTTGTAACATTATTTGCATCAGGGGCTATTCCATTCAGTATTTTATTAGCAAGTTCTATTGTTCAGGACGGACATGGCATGTTACCAATGCTGGCGGAATCTAAAAGAGGATTTATTGCTGTGAAAACAGTAAATCTCATTTTCGGTACAATAGTTGGCGTGATTGGGTTATTGTTGGGATTGTAATCGAGTATGAAAGATAAGAAGAAATTTCAATTTGGAAATGTACTAACTGTCTCTTTTGCGCATCTCTCACATGATATTTATTCTGCATTTTTAGCTCCTATTCTTCCTCTGCTTATTTCAAAGTTTGGAATTTCACTTTCAATGGCAGGGCTAATGGATATAACCAGGAAGCTCCCTTCTCTCTTTAATCCCTTTGTTGGCTTGATCGCAGATCGGATCTGCGTAAGATATTTTATTATTGTTACTCCTGCTATCACAGGCATTGCTATGAGTTTGTTAGGTGTTGCACCTAGTTTTCCTGTCGTTCTAATTTTATTATTGGTAGCAGGTATTAGCAACACACTCTTTCATGTTCCATCTCCTGTAATGATAAAACATGTTTCAGCAGAACAAACTGGAAAGGGCATGAGCTATTACATGTTGGGGGGAGAACTTGCTCGAACTCTTGGTCCACTACTTATAACAGCTGCAATTTCATGGTGGGGCTTAGAAGGTTCATGGCGAGTGATGCCTTTAGGAATAATTGCATCAGTCATTTTGTATTTTAAACTAAGAAATATAAGTATAAATAAAGACTTTCAAAAAAGGAAAAAAAAGATAGGAGCAAAAGATACTTTTAAAAGATTAATTCCATTTTTTATAATTATTTCTGGGATCACAATATTCAGAGCAGCTATGAAATTATCGCTTACGCTTTATCTACCTACCTTTTTAGTAAAACAAGGAAATACTTTATGGCTGGCAGGAATTTCCTTAGCTGTACTACAATTTTCAGGTGCAATCGGAACTTTTTTAGCTGGTCCAATTTCCGATAAAATAGGTAGAAAAAACATACTTCTAATAACATCAATAATTAATCCAATTTTGATGTGGTTGTTTATCTCTTCAAATGGAAGTTTCATGATCCCACTTCTTATATTAATGGGATTTTTCCTTTTTGCATCTGGTCCAGTTTTGTTGGCTCTGGTTCAGGATACTGATTCTGATCACCCCTCTTTTGTTAATGGGATTTACATGACTTTAAGCTTTGGTGTCAGCTCACTAATGGTTTTGTTGATCGGTTTTCTAGGAGATAAGTTTGGATTAATTTTAACCTATCGAATTTGTGCAATTCTCTCGATTGCTTCAATTCCGTTTATTTTAATGCTATCCAACAAAAAAAAATTAAAAAAAGTAAATAAGGAGGAATCTTTATGAAAAAAAAGATAAATTGGTTATCAAATCAACATCCTAATTATGGGAAACATAAGAAATGTAATGAACTTTTTCCTAAGAAAATAAGCTCAATTACACGATCATTCCATCGTGAAATTCCAGGATACAAAATATCTCCACTTAAGAATTTATCAAGTTTGGCAGAAATGCTTCATATTGGAGGAATTTGGGTAAAGGATGAATCCAGCAGACTAAGTTTAAACTCTTTTAAAGTACTTGGTGGTTCTTATGCAATTTATCGCTTCCTGAAAAAGAAAGTAGGAATGACAAATGAAGAACTTAATTACAAACAATTAATATCTCTAGAATTTAGAAAAAAAACAGGTCATATTACTTTTGCAACAGCAACAGACGGTAACCATGGAAGGGGCGTTGCTTGGGCAGCAAATAAACTTGGACACAAATCAGTAATTTATGTTCATGAAAATACTTCAAAACCTCGTATTGAGGCAATTCGCAGTTATGGAGCAGAAGTAAAAATTATTAATGGAACTTATGATGATGCTGTTAGTCAAATAAATATTGATGCTCAGAATAACAATTGGGAAATAATTTCTGATACTTCATGGCCGGGATATCAAGAAATTCCTACCTGGATCATGCAAGGTTATACTACTATGATATCGGAAATTCAGGAACAATTTTCAGCACAGGGATTAATCAGACCAACTCATATTTTTATTCAAGCTGGTGTGGGAGCTCTTGCTGCATCTGTTATTGGTCATTATCAAAGTTTATTAGAAAACAACGCTCCAATCAGTATAGTAGTAGAGCCAAACAATGCAGCCTGCTTATTTAATTCGATGAAGAAGAATGACGGAAAACCGCATAATTTCCCTGGCAAATTAGATACAATCATGGCAGGATTAGCTTGTGGTGATCCCAGCCCAATAGCATGGCAAATTCTTATTGAAGCAGCAGATTATTTTATATCAGCACCAGATTACATTGCAGCAAAAGGTATGAGAGTTTATGCTGTTCCATTAAGAGAGGATCCTTTTATTGTATCAGGAGAATCAGGAGCGGTAACTTTAAGCATCTTAATGGAAATCATGGAAAATCCCGAATTATTGACATTAAAAGAAAAATTGAAATTAAATAAAGAATCTCAAGTTTTACTGATAAATACTGAGGGAAATACCGACCCAATTAATTTTCGCAAAATCGTATGGGAAGGATTCGATCCAATACCATTCTAGTAAGAATTAATAGTTTAAAATAAAATAGATCATTCCATTTATAATAGAAGTGGTAGAATAAAAAAGGGAGTTAAGATGAAAAAATATGATGTAATTATTATTGGTGGTGGACCTTCAGGTATTATCACTGGTGTTACTGGGAAAAAACGAAATCCCGGAAAAAGTTTTTTAATGATCAATGAAGAGGCAAAAGGATTAGTTCCTTGTGGAATTCCTTATATTTTTCACGATCTGGATGATGTATCTCAAAACGCAATGGGGCCAAAACCATTTATCGATGCCGGAGGAGATGTTATAACTGATAAAGTTATAAAAATTGAGATCGAAAATAAACAAGTAACAACAGTATCAGGTAATTCCTATCAGTATGATAAACTGGTTTTAGCAACGGGTTCAACACCGATTATACCTAACTTTATTAAAGGTTATGATTTAGAAGGAGTTGAATATATTAAAAAAAGTTACGATTATATAGATAACTTGAAAAAGAAAACAGATGAAGCCAAAAATATTGTTGTGATCGGCGGTGGATTTATTGGTGTGGAAGTTGCAGAGCAACTTGCTAAATTTGAAAATAAAACTGTTACTTTGGTGGAAATGGAAAAATTCTGCCTTTATCGAGCTTTCTCTAAAAATGTAGCTGAAGAAGCAGATAAAACAATCAGAAATACTAATATAAAACTATATACAAACAATAACGTTACAGAGATCATCGGTGAAAATGGAAAAGTTAGAAGTGTAATACTTTCTAATGGTAAAGAAATTATTGCTGATGTCATAATTGCTGCTATTGGTTATAAACCTAACGCCGAATTAGCAGAAAAAACTGGTTTAGAAATCAATAGCAATGGTGCTATCCGATGTGACAATTATTTACGTACGTCTGAAGATAATATTTTTGCAGTCGGCGATTGTTCTCAAACTATTGGTTTTATTACAGGCAGGACAGATTGTATTATGCTAGCATCAACAGCAACAGCAGAAGCCAGAATACTTGGCTATAATTTATTTGCGATCAAACTACTCCGAAATTTTGTAGGAACTCTTTCGATTTTCTCAACAGAAATTGGAGGAACTGTATTTGCCTCAGCTGGTGCAATTGATCAAAGTGCAGAATCCGCTAATATTGAATATGTAACAGGAAGTTTTATTGATGTCGATAGACATCCTGGCACAATTAAGGATGCTAAACCATTGATGGTAAAATTAGTTGTCTCTCCTCGTACAGGAACCATTATTGGTGGAGAAATGTATGGTGGAAAATCCGTAGGAGAACTTATTAATGTTGTTGGTCTGGCTATTCAGAAAGAAGTAACAGTTTACGAACTAATCTCATTTCAGATCGGTACTCATCCACTTCTTACTACAGCTCCCACAAAATATGTTCTGATAAAAGCTGCTGAAATGGCAGCTGTACAGATAGAAAACAAATAAAATAGATTAGTGTATTTATTATTGCCTTGAAAAGGTCAATTCTTTAAAAAACCTTTTCAAGGTTTTTTATATTCACTTACTTTTTCTTGACCTTCACATTTGAACTAATTCTCTTGTCATCGGAGATAATATGAAGAACATCGCAATAATCACAGCTGGCGGTAGCGGAAAAAGAATAAAGAGTAAAACTAAAAAGCAGTTCATTGAAATAATGAATCGACCTCTTCTTTTCTGGACAATTGATAAATTTGTTCACCATCCGGAAATTGATCAGATCATAATCACCCTACCTAACTCTGAAATTAAGAATTATAAGAAAATTATTGAACAGGAATACAAAACAAATATCATTTCAATTACTGTAGGCGGAATGCAACGTCAGGATTCAGTTTACAACGCACTTTTAATTTGTCCGGAAGATACAGATTTTGTTTTGATTCATGACGGTGTTCGACCCTTTATTTCCAAAAAAGACATAAGTCTATTGATTAATAATGCTTTGAAAAAAAATGCTGTGATTCTTATAAGTAAAATAAAAAATACACTTAAAGAAATTAGAGACAATATTGTGCTAAAAACTGTTCCAAGAGAATTTCTTGCCAATGCACTTACTCCACAAATTTTCCAGTACAAATTAATAAAACAATGCCATGACAAAGCAAAAAAGATAGGTCTCTATTGTACCGATGATGCAGCTTTACTTGAACATTTTGGATATATAGTTAGTACTTTAGAATGTTCATCACATAATTTTAAGATAACAGATCAGTTCGATCTGGAAATTGCTGAATTAATATTAAAAAATAACCTTTTAAAAGAAGATAACTAAAATTTGACATGATAAACAAGATTAACAAGAGAATAATTGTAATGATCAAGTGGATAAAAAATAGTCCTAATCTGGTAAATCCAGTTAATCACGTCTAAAAAATAATTAGGAGATAAAAATGAGAATGAACAGATTGAAAAATCTGGAAATATCAATATCAATTCCTATATTTGGAATTGGTTGTGGTGTACTTGGATTAAGTATGTTCAAAACAACACTTAAACTTGGTGAATATGCCTCCACCCTATTAAAAGCACTTGAATACCGTGGTTATGACTCAACCGGAGCGGTTTTCCAAAAAGACAAAATGAATGTGAAGTTACTCAAAGATGTAGGTGCACCAAGTACTTTGGTTAAAACTTTAGGGATCGATAAAGAAAGCGGAAAAATATTTTGCGGACAGGTACGTTGGGCAACTTTTGGAAGTGTGACAAAAAAAAATGCACAACCCCATATTGTTAAATGTAAAAAATTTATTTACGGAGCACATAATGGAAATATTACAAATACCCGTGAACTTAAAAATTTTCTACTCTCAGAAGGACATAATGTTGTTTCAGACAACGATGGAGAAATGCTTGTTCATATTATTGAACACTATTTTGAAAATGAACTGAGTAAAATTGAAAGTTCTAAACGCAAAATTGAGAAGAACAGAAAACAATGCATGAGAAAAGCTATAATTCTTGGATCTGAAAAAATGGTAGGTTCTTATGCAGCCGTTATTGTAGATCCCCTCACAGAGACAAGTTGGGCGATCAAAGCAGGAAGTAGTTTATATTTTGGTGTTGGGGAAATAGATACAAATAAATTTGGTTTAGCATCCTCCGACCTTACAGCAGTGTTAAAATTCACAAAAATGCTTATCAACCTGCGAGAAGGTGAATGTGTTGAATTCCAAAATAACGAATATAGTGTTTTCGCATTTAAGAATCTTAAAGTTAAACGTGCCGGACAGGGTGATCTTAATTATAAGCCTGGTGATACAATCTCGAAAAATGCTGTTCGTTCAAAATTAAGAGCAGAAGATACAGAGCTTTTACCACAATTTGATCATTTTATGGAACAAGAAATTTACGCTGAAACTGAATCTTCCGGCAAGCTTATCAAGTTGTTTAAGGGTGGTTCTAATACAGGACGAAGAATGCTTGAGCTTCTAAAAAAAGAAAACATTCTCGGTGAAAAAGAAAAACTTTATAAAAAAATATTTGAAATTGATGATTTTAAGAAACAACAGAAAATATTTACAGATTTTGCTGAATCTGAAAATGCAGAAAAATTTTATGAAAAGGTGAAACAAAATTATACTACAATATATAATGAATTAGTGAAGAAAAATTTTAAGAAGAAATATTTTTTCTCAAGTGAAATGAATTTATTTTTAGAGTTAATGAATTCTGGATTTAATAAAAAATATCTTCTTCTGGCAAAAGCATTAGATTCAATTTCTGAGATGATTGATGTGAAAGAATTTAATGAAAGTGTAGAGCATTTTCTTTCTATTGTAAAGAATACTTATAAGAATAATCGTAATATTTATACAATAGCCTGTGGAACTTCTTACCATGCTACATTGATTGCAGCATTATTCTTCAACGAAATTGCAAACATTGAAGTTATTCCTATTTTACCGGGGAATTTCAGAGGACAGTATTCAAAAAGCCTCCAAAACAATGATGTAATAATTGGAGTATCGCAAAGTGGTGAGACTAAAGATCTTATTGATATTTTTAATGATATTGAACGATCTGATCTTGATATTAAGAAAATTGTTTTAGTGAATAATATGAATTCAACTTTAGGCCAGGAAAAAAGTGATGTTTCAATACCTATTTCTTGTGGTCCTGAAATCGCAGTTCCAGCTACAAAGAGTTTTATAAATCAAATTACTTTATTTTATTACTTAGCCGTTAAAATCGCTGAGATGAAGCTGAATAATATAGAGAATAAGAATTCTTCTGAATATCGCAAATTGAAGATAATAGTTGATTCTCGCTGGCATTCAATCGAGAATATTCCACAATTGATCCAGGAAACTATACGTACAACAAAAGAACAAATTGAGTTAGTAGCCGGGAAAATTTATATGGAACCTTCCATGCATATTCTAGCTACTAAGATAACTGGAGTAGCTAAGGAGGGAGCACTTAAAATTCGGGAAACCGTACTAAATCACACGGAAGGTGGAGAAGCTTCTGAGTTCAAACACGGTCCCAACACTATTTTAGGAAAGAATACTATTTTCGGGATAAAGAATATTAAGGCAATAATAAAACATTATAATAAGATAATTAAAGAAATGGAAGAAATTGCTGAAAAAAGAAACATCTCTTATAAAGAACAAAAAATGATTACACATGCCATAAGTGATTATATTTTCTCAAGATCTTATCCATTTAATCTTTCACAAAAAGCATTAATGCTTTTTAAGGAAACAATTGAAGATTATGACTTATTTGAAAATGCATATAGAAATTATCCGCTTATTTATGTTACAGGACCTGATGAAAGAGATGTAAACTTAACAATTTCACAAATCAATACTCATAAAATCAGAGGTGCTGATACATTCATTATTGCAGAAGAGAATGATGAGCTTTTAGAAAATGTCCATTTAAATCCTCATGATGAAGGATATTACGGATGGGGATATATTGCACTGCCAAAAACAGGTGATTCGTTGATGACAACTTTCTCATCTACAATTGTCCTCCAATTATTAGCTCTCAAAATGAGTATAAAGAAAATGGAATATCTGGATAGATTGTGTATTAAAGACCATGGCGTTCATCCAGATGTGCCTAAGAATGTTTCAAAATCGATAACTGTGGATTAATTTAATGAAAGTGGGGTATTAAATATGCGAATTGGATATGGATATGATGTTCACAAATTGGTTGAGAATCATAAATTGATATTAGGTGGAGTAGATATCGCTTTTAAAAAAGGATTACTTGGTCATTCTGATGCCGATGTTCTCATTCATGCAATAATTGATGCCGTTTTAGGAGCACTTGCTAAAGGAGATATTGGTTTACTGTTCCCTGATTCTGAGAATGATTACAAAGATATTGATAGTAGAATACTACTAAGAAAAATATATAAAATAATGCTTGATTCAAGTTATGAAATTGGGAATCTGGATGCAATTATTTGCGCTCAACAACCCAAATTGCAAAGCTATATTAATCAAATGCGTGAGAATGTGGCATCCGACTTGCATACTAATATTTCTAATATTTCAATTAAGGCAACAACCGAAGAAAATTTGGGAATAACCGGTAAGGGCAGAGGTATTACTGCAGCATCCATTGTACTTCTTGAAGAGATATGAAGAAACCTGAGTTACTCTTACCAGTTGGCAATACTGAAGCTTTCTATGCTGCTGTAGAAGGTGGCGCTGATGCAATTTATTTAGGACTCCGATATTTCAATGCACGTAACAGAGCGAAAAATTTCACCCTCAACCAATTGCAATCTATTTTATCCGAATCAAAAAGAAGTAATACCAAAGTATATTTAACGCTAAATACATTGATAAAAAATTCTGAACTTCCTGAATTGCTTGATGTGCTTTATCAGGTTTCGCAAACATCTCTCTCATCAATAATAATTCAAGATTGGGGTGTATATTATCTCGCGCGTAAATTCTTCCCTAATATTATTCTTCATGCCAGTACTCAGATGGCTTTTCACAACTCAATTGGAACTGAATTCGCCAAGCGTAAAAACTTTGAACGTGTTATCATGGCAAGAGAACTTACTTTAGAAGAATTGAGAACAATAAGTAAAAAAAGCAAAATAGAATTAGAAATATTTACACATGGTGCATTGTGTTATTCATTTTCGGGTGTGTGCCTTTTCAGCAGTTTCTTAGGGAGGATGAGTGCAAATCGAGGGCAATGCAGACAACCATGTAGAAGGACATTCAAATCTGGAGAGAAAGAAGATTACTTCTTTAGTTTAAAAGATAATCAACAGATTGAAATCGTACCAGAACTAATGAAGCTGGGAATATCTTCACTAAAAGTTGAAGGTCGTATGAAATCTGCCGAATATGTTAATCGGGTAGCAAAAGCATATCGAATGGTCATTGATGATCCCAATGAATTGCAACAAGCTAAGCAACTTCTTGCATATGATATGGGAAGAGAAAAAACTTCCTATTTTTTAGGTGGAAATGTATCAAATGCTATTACTGAAAATCCATTCATTGGTATTCATATTGGAGAGGTAGCTAAAACCAAAGGAACAGAATTTTCTTTCACAACTTCTGAAGATCTTAAACAAAACTACCGAATTCGCATTCAACCTCAGAATGGAATGGATAGCAAGGCAATAAAATTGAAAAAAGAGTATGGATTCACTGATGTTAAAAATAGTGAACTTGCTAATCTGAATTTCAAACAGGAAACTTTTAAGAAAGGTGATAAGGTATTTCTAATTGGAGCACCTACCGAAAAATTCCGCACAAAATTCCAACTAGATGGCAAAAGATTAAATCTCTCTATTCCCACAAAGAAGAAGCAAAATATTCTTAATATAATTGGTTCAGGTAAACAGCTACGTCGTAACGAACTATTCGTTCGTATCAATTCATTACGCTGGTTACGGAAATTATATCTGGATAAATTCGATCAACTCATCTTGCACTTAACAAAAAGTGAATGGCGCCAACTTGATCTGCAATCAACGTTTATGAAAAAGAATATTCACAAATTTATTGTTGAACTTCCAAAGTTCATACCTGAAGATGATGTATCTTATTACCGTGATCTTTGTTTGAATCTTTCACGACAGGGAATTAAGAATTACATGATCAGTCATATTTCACAAAAATTGTTATTACCAGTTGGAATCAGGTCATCCGTCAATGAAAATGTATATGCTCTTAATGATGCTGCAATTCAATTTTTAAAAGAAGATAATACCGCTTTATATATTTATCCATATGAATTTGATTTTGAAAATCTTATAAACGGTAAAGATAGAAATGGAATCGTTCCTCTTTATTTTTATCCTGAGTTATTCCATTCAAGGATGCCTGTTAAAATGGATAAACCTGATTCTGATGGTTATTCACATTTTAAAGATAGAGATCATTCGTATAGGAAAATTGTGCGTGATGGTGTTACAATAGTTATTCCTGAACTGCCAGTATCGCTCTTTCAGTATAAAGATGATATTCACAAGAATGGTTTTCGTAGGTTCCTAATTGATCTTTCTCATGTGAAACCATCACAAAATACTTTCAATCGATTACAAAAAAGATATAAATATTCTGAAGCGGAACAACCAGGATATGGATTTAACTATAAGTTAGGGTTAAGTTGAGCAAAAAAAAAAGCTCGATCTTTTGATCGAGCTTTTTTGTTTTTTGATTTTAAGAGTTAAGCTCTTGTAACGTTTATAGCTCTTGGACCTTTATCGCTTTCTTCAACGTCAAAAGTTACTTTTTCGCCTTCGTTAAGTGTTTTGAATCCATCACC
>Ga0075123_10001495_pt1 | contig 11726 bp, 8 predicted proteins | sample AntAceMetag02UKX_FD_69808 | JGI IMG/M metagenome (GOLD analysis project Ga0075123, IMG submission 69808) | Saline lake microbial communities from Ace Lake, Antarctica - Antarctic Ace Lake Metagenome 02UKX | ecosystem: Environmental > Aquatic > Non-marine Saline and Alkaline > Saline | place... | reverse complement strand
CAATTTCGGCTGTGCGTATATATTGAGGCGTGAGGGGACAAGCTGGATTGAGCAGGCGAAGCTGACGGCCGTCGATGGTGCGACGGAGGATCGGTTTGGTTGTAGTGTGTCCATCAGCGGCGACCGCGCGCTTACAGGGGCATTTCAGGATGACGACAACGGCTCCGATTCAGGTTCGGCGTATATGTTCAAGCTCGACGCAGTCGGGTGGAAACGGGACGGCAAAGTTGTCCCTTTGGGAGCTGACGGTGCGGAACGTGACCATCTTGGGTGGTCGGTTTCAGTCAGCGGTGATTACGGCGTAGTCGGAGCATGGGGTGACGATGACAACGGAGAGGACTCAGGTTCGGTCTATATTCTAAAACGAGATGAGAGAGGGTGGAATCAAGAGGCCAAGGTGCGGGCCTCCGACGGATCGGCTGGAGACAACTTCGGGTACTCTGTGTCGATCAGCAGAGATTACCTGATCACCGGAGCATGGGGCAAGGACGACTTTGGCAGTAATTTGGGAGCAGCTTACATTTTCAGGCGAGACGGTACAGCCTGGTACGAGGAGGCAATGCTGGCTGCGTCTGACGCGGCGCCGAATGATTATTTTGGTATTGCCGTGGCGATTTGTCACGGTTCAACCAGTGGTAACTACGCGATAATAGGGGCAAACTGGGACGACGATAACGGGCCTGCATCGGGTTCGGCATATATTCACACGCGCGACGGATCAACCTGGAATCATCATGTCAAGTTATTGCCGTCGGATGGATCCGTTGAGGGCAATTTCGGTATTTCGGTTGCGATATCCGGTGAGTACGCTGTGGTCGGTGCATACGGTGACGACAACTACAAAGGATCGGCGTATGTGTTTAAGCGTGAAGGGACAAGCTGGCTTGAGCAGGCTAAACTCACGGCATCGAATGGTGAGAGCAACGACTTTTTCGGCTACTCCGTATCGCTCAGTGACGATGGTACGTACTGCGTAGTCGGTGCAGCCTACGGCGGTGTAGGCGGTGCTGATACGGGTGCAGCATATGTTTTCCGGCGTGAGGGTACAAGCTGGATTCAGGAGACAATGCTGACAGCGTCTGATGGCGTCGACTTCGACAACTTCGGGCTGAGCGTTTCTATCAGCGACGACAGTTCGTATATAGTTGCCGGTTCGTTCTATGATACGCCGAACGGATCCTACTCAGGTTCGGCGTACATTTTCCGCCACGAGGGCACACAGTGGATTGAGGCTGCGAAGCTCATTCCTTCCGACGGGCGATCGAACGCACTCTTCGGCTCTTCGGTTTCTATCAGCGGCGATTACATTTTATCCGGTGCCGACGGCGACGATGAGGCGGGTACGGAATCGGGAGCGGCGTACATTTTCAGGCGGGCATGTCCGACGGCGGATGTGAACGGTGACTGTATAGTTAATTTTGCGGACTTCGCTTTACTGACTGATCAGTGGTTGCAAAGGGATTAGGGCAAGGCTGACGAGCCACAAATAGTCGCAGGCATTTCTCGCAAAGGCGCTGACGTATACTTTAGAACAACATAGCATTTGATGAAAAGGATCAGTCTAATCAACAGGTGTTTGGCTTTCATCTTGGCCGTGTCAGTGAGTGCGTTTCTGAACACATCGGCGTACGGCGAATGGGTAGAACAGAAGAAGATCCGAGCGATCGAAGATGCGAGCGGAAACTTTTTCGGCTACAGCGCTGTCATCGACGCCAACTATGCAATCGTCGGGGCCTATGGGGACACGGAAGATGGAAACGAACAAGTCGGCTCGGCTTACATTTTTGCATATTACGGGACTGCGTGGACTCAGCAAAGTAAACTGTGCGGCAGTTCCGTGCAGGAAGCGGACCGGTTCGGCTATAGCGTGTCACTGAGCGGGGACTATTGTATTGTTGGGACGCCCGGTGACGACGAGAAGGGGACGGATTCCGGCTGCGCATATGTTTTCAAACGTCAGTCGCAGAGTTGGGTCGAGCAGGTCAAGCTGACGGCAGCGGACAGTTCGCCGGACGCTTCTTTTGGCTGTTCGGTTTCAATCAGCGGCGAATACTTAATCGTCGGGGCTCACAAAGACGACGACAACGGGCCACGTTCGGGCTCTGCTTATATATTCAAGCACGACGCCAACACGGGCGAATGGCTCGAGCAGGTCAAACTCAAGAGGTCGCACTATACTCCGTTCGACGAATTCGGCATATCGGTGCACACCCGGGGCGACAAGGCGATTGTCGGAGCACATTACGGCAACGGCAACACCAGCAACAGCGGCTCGGCGCATATATACGCACGCGCAGCGGCCGGTGAGCAGTGGATTGAGCAGGCAAGGATAACGGCAGCCGACGGTGCTATTGGGGATGCGTTCGGCTACTCCGTGGGAATTGACGCCAATTACGCCGTGATCGGGGCTTATTCCGATGACGACCGCGGCGACGGCAGCGGTTCGGTATATGTATTCGCCGACGAGGGACAAGGCTGGCTCGAGCAGGTGAAGCTGACGGCCTCGGATGGAACGGCAGCCGACTTTCTCGGCTACTCGGTTTCCATCAGTGGACACCGGGTAATCGCGGGAGCATACGGCGAGGATGACTACAGATCGAATTTCGGCTGTGCTTATGTGTTCGAGCGTGCGGGGACGAACTGGGTCGAACAGACAAAGCTAACGGCTATTGATGGCGCCACCGAGGATCGGCTGGGTCATTGCGTGTCACTTAGCGGCGAGATAGCGATTGCAGGGGCCTTTCAATCCGACGATAACGGCGCCGATTCAGGTTCGGTGCATATATTCAGACTCGACAATGCGGGCTGGGAGCGCGCCGGCAAACTTGTTCCGTGGGGCGCCGACGGCGCGGTGCGAAAGTTTCTCGGCTGGTCGGTTTCGATCGACGGTGATTACGGTGCAGTCGGAGCATGGGGCGACACCGACAAAGGACACGACTCAGGCGCCGTTTACATGCTCAAACGCGAGGAGACCGGGTGGAAGCAGGCGAGCAAAGTCCGAGCGTCCGATGCATCGGCCGATGACGCATTCGGTTACTCTGTGTGGATCAACGGAGATTACATGATCGCCGGCGCTTACGGCAAAGATGATAACGGCAGTGGCTCCGGTGCCGCTTACATATTCAGTCGCGAAGGGATCAAGTGGGTCGAGCAGGCCAAACTGGTTGCCTCCGATGCGGCGCCTTACGACTTCTTCGGGATTGCAGTTTCGATTGTTCACGGTTCGATCAGCGGCGACTATGCGATAATCGGTGCGAACTGGGACGACGACAACGGCCCTCAATCCGGTTCGGCATATATTTATAAGCGCGGCGAAACGGGCTGGGGACATCAGGCGAAGCTGCTGGCCTCGGACGGATGGGTGGAGGATAATTTCGGTATTTCGGTTGCGATATCCGGTGAATACGCCGTCGTAGGCGCCTACGGCGACGATGACTACAAAGGGGCGGCGTATGTGTTTAAGCGTCAGGGGACAACGTGGGTTGAGCAGGCTAAACTTTCGGCATCCGATGGGGCCGGTGACGACTTTTTCGGCTACTCCGTATCGCTAAGCGCCAATGGCGCATACTGCGCAGTCGGCGCCGCACATGAAGGCGTCGGCGCCGAGCATGCAGGTGCCGTATATGTATTCAGACGCGACGGGACAAACTGGACCCAGGAAGCGAAGCTGACGACATCTGACGGGATTGACTTCGACAACTTCGGCATCGGAGTTTCTATCAGCGGTGACAGCTCATATTTAGTTGCCGGTTCGTTCTATGATACGCCGAACGGATCCTACTCGGGTTCGGCGTACATCTTCCGCCATGAGGGCACGCAGTGGATTGAGACGACCAAGCTCGTTCCTTCCGACGGGCATTCGTACGCAATCTTCGGCTATTCGGTTTCTATCAGCGGCGAGTACGTTTTGTCCGGCGCTGACGGCGACGATGAGGCGGGTGCGGATTCGGGAGCGGCATACATTTTCAAGCGAGGATGTCCCGATGCGGATATGAATGGCGACTGCATTGTGGACTTCGCTGACTTCACTCTGCTGACGAATCAGTGGCTGCATCGCGATTAGGCATATCAGGGAACAACAGGGCATCCGCGAATACGTCAGTAAAATCCTTCTCATTTGCTATTTCCACATATTCGATTTTGCGGGCCAGCTTTCGCGCAGAGTCCCTTGCTTTGTTGCTCAGCAGCAGCATTTGCGCACCGCTGCAGGCAGCATTTCCGACGAACTGGATGCGTTCGAGGGGGACATCGGGCATGAGTCCTATTCGCAAGGCGCTTTGGGGGCGGATGTAATTTCCGAAAGCGCCGGCCACGACAACTTGCTCTATATCGCAATCGCGAAGGCCGTTTTTTTTCTGCAGGAGCTTTATTCCGGCCCTGATGGCGGCTTTTGCGAGTTGGATCTGGCGGATGTCACGCTGAGTGAGGAAAACGCCCTGCTGCTGCAGCCTGGTCTTTTTAGCGAGTAGAAAGGCGGGTTGGCCTTTGTGCTGTATCAATCTGGCGGCGATTTTGGGCGGCAGCGATTCTCCGATTTTTTCGCGTTCGGTAAAACAGCCGGTTGCGTCGAGGATATTCAATTCGAGCATGACCGCGACGGCATCGACGAGTCCGCTTCCGCAAATCGAGCGTGGTGGGCAATTGCCGATGACATCGAGGTCGATATCGTCCTCATTGAGAACAACCGCTTCAATAGCGCCTTCAACCGCCCTGCCGCCGCAGATGATGCGTGCCCCTTCGAATGCCGGTCCTGCGGCGCAGCTTGCGGCATAAAGCTTGTCACCGGCGGCAAGCATCAACTCGCCGTTTGTGCCTATATCGATGGCGAGGGTTGTGCAGTGTGCAGATTCGATGTCAACAGCAAGGGCGACAGCGGTAGTATCTGCTCCGACAAAGCCGGCTATGTTTTCGACGGCGTGGACGTTGCCTGCGAGGTTTATATTGAGGGCCAATCGGTTGGGGTCGCAGTCGTGGGCATCGAGTGAAAAGGCTTCGTATGGTGCGCGGCCGAGTTGTTCTACAGGGAGCTTGAGGAAGATGTGATTCATGGTCGTGTTGCCGACTGCGCAGATTTCAAAGATGTCTTCGGGAGCATTTGCGGTTTCTTTGCAGAGTTGCTCGATTAGCTGGTTTAGGCAGTCGATGACAGCGTTGTGCAGTTCGGTCAGTTTCTCGTCTGTCTGTGCGTAGTTGATCCTGCTAATGACGTCGTCGCCGAACCGGGTCTGTGGATTGAGAGCGGCCGAGGTGGCGAGGCATTTGCCGTCTGTCATGTCGATAAGCTTTGCGACAATGGTTGAGGTGCCGATATCGACGGCGACGCCGAGCACACCGGTGTCGCTCGATTTGAAATATTGTTTATATATATCGGGCTGATATGTGCTGTCTGTATCGACGCCGTGTTCGAGTATTTTAGGTCGGAACAATCTTGAGGCATCGGGTACAGTGACAACAAGATCGCTACGAACACAATATTGACAGGCGTTTACCTGCTCGCCCCCGGGCTCAATGGTAACGAGACATTTTCCGCACGTGCCCTTTTGACCACAGGAGGTATTGAGGACGATGCCGGCGCGAGCAACAGCCTCGACGAGAGTTGCACCCGCGTGAATGGAAATTTGCCCGCCGTCAGGCTTGAAGGTGATGTTAAAATGCTTCATTTATCGTGCTGCGTAATTTCACAGATTTTCCCCGCCAATTGGTACGATGCGGCACGACATGTAACGCAAAATCAGCTTATTTTGTGCCGGACTTTCCAACGAGCCCGTCTTTTTTTGCTGCCGACTTTGCGTCGACGTCTTGGTTTTGCCATATACTGCTCCGTTAACCAACCAAAAACCCTTTTTTCAAAACACTTTGAAGCTATTAGTATATATGATATTATAGAAAGGTAAAAGGAAAAAGTAAAAAGGAAAAAGAGGTAAAACTAAAAAGGCAAAAGGAAATTAAGGGGGAAAACGCGGTTTCCTGCTGCTTTTTTGGGATTTCAGAGGATTTAGAAATGATTCAGTGCAAAGACTGTGAATTGTGCGAGGTAGGTGAAAACGGCCAGCGTGTGTTTAAATGCGACCCATTCTCGAATATCAAGGAGCCAACGTGTGTGGCGAAATGGCAGTTGATTCGGCTTGATATGTTAGTTGCGAGCTACCAGGGGATGCTGAAATGGCAGGGGAAGATGGCGCCGCTGCAGGACAAGATTTTCAAGTATATGAAGCGTGAGCTTGAAGATATTGACGAATCCGAGAATTGGAAGGTCGACGAGGACAGCGAGGAAGAGGATATCTGAACTTGAAGGGGCGTGGCCCGAGGCGTGAAAATCGTCCCTTGCAATTGAATTTTGATGCAATAAACCAATTCCAGATGTCGTCTTTATATATGTGAAAACGCTTAGTTATGGCCAAAAGTGACGATTTAGCACAGATAGTCAGGGGCTGTAAGTCCGGTAAGACGGAAAGTTTTTCACAGCTAATTGACATGTATAGCAGTCGCTGCTACGGATATTTTTACCGGTTGACGAGCAACAGGGATTCAAGTGATGAGCTGCTTAGTGAGTTATTTGTCAGACTGGTCGAGAAAATAGGCGGTTATAAGGGTGGCTCGTTCGAGGGCTGGCTGTTCAGAATCGCAACGAATCTTTTTCACGACCACCTGAGGGCCAGGCAGCGACAAAAGGCCTTCTTAGACGCACGAAAAAAGGAGCTTGCGACAGAGGTTGCAACAGGCAGGCGGCACGAGGATGAAAGGATTGACAAGATACAGATGCACCTTGGGAGACTGGATGAGGATACGAGGACATTGATAAGTTTGCGTTTTTATTCGGGCTTGAGCTTCAAAGAACTCGCAAAGATGCGGGGCGAACCAATCGGGACCACATTGGCAAGGCTGCACAGGGGGCTCAAGAAACTGAGAGAAATGATGGAGTAAGGCAGTTATGCATACAAACGGCGAAGAAAACCTGAGAGAGCTTTTCGCGAAGTTCTCCAATTGCGCCGACGCGCATCAGCAGGCGGAAGATATCCGCAGAGGTGAGGAGCTTCTTGGCGCCTATCCTGCGCCGGAGCCTGATGCGAGGCTGATTGCCGATATCAAGGCTCAAGTGACACGAGCAGCGGCCGATGTGAGGGCGAGGGATTCTCAAAAAGCGATGTTGAAGGTATTAGCGGTTGCGGCAGGGTTTATTATTGTAGCGCTGGTGAGTGTGGTATTATTTGAAAAAGGTGAAGATGTCGTCGGGCCGGCTATTATTTCATCGGCTACCTGGGATGGTGAAGATGCGGAGTTGGTGGTTTTTGCCGCGGAAATTGACGATATTGAACGTGATCTGTTGGCTGCGCAATTGGGTGAGAGTTATGGCGGCGAGCAGTTGAGTACGATAGAGCTGGAAGCTGAACTGATAGAAATCGAGGGCGATTTCTGGGAAGGGTAAGACAATGAAGACGAAATTGGGATACATTCTGGTTTTGGCGGTTTCAACAGTGTTCTTTCTCAGCGTCGGGCAGGTAACTGCAGTGCCCGAAACAGAGCAGGATGACATCTGGCATGACGGGCAATCGCGCAGCAAGTACAGGAGACGGGAGCTTACCGATGAAAGAATCGAGCAGGTAATAGCTCAACTCAAAGAGAGCGAGCCGGAAAAGGCGACGGAGTTAGAGAAGCTTCGCAAGGAAGACGCGGAAAAATTCCGTGACGAATTGAGGAAGGTAATGCGTGACCAGTTCAGCAGGCGACGTCGTGAGCGTGCAGGCGAGTCGGAGCAACGGCATGATCGAGGCAGTTCATTCGGCCGCGGCGGCAGAGGGAGTTGGATGCGTGAGAGATACGCCGAGTATACAGAATGGTTGGAGAAGAATTATCCTGAGGCAATGAAAAAGGTGGCCGAATCAAAGGAAGAGGATCCGGAACTTTACCAGAAGAAGTTGGGGCTTACCTTCAGGAAATACAGGAGAATTTTTGAAGCATCGAAAGAGAATCCGAAACTGGAAGAGGTCCTGAAGGCGGATTTGGAGGTTAAGGAACAGCGGCGCGGCTTGCTCAAGAAAATCAGGGCGACAAAGGATAAAAACGAGAAGGCGCAGTTGATGGGGGAATTGGAAATGTTAGTCGGCCGGCGTTTTGATCTTCTTGTTGAGAAGAAGGAGATAGAGTACGCGAGTCTGCTCGAGAAGTTGGCAAAGCTGCAGAAGGAGATCGAGAAGAGCAAGAGCAAGGTGGAGAAGTGGAAGGTGGCAACTTTCAAGGAGGAGAATATCAAGGCGAGAATCGAGAGGCTTCTGAGCCGAAAGAGTCAGTTTAAGTGGGAGTGATTTAGTTGATTGGCTTTCTTTTTATCTTCTGTATCGCATTTGCTCGGCTTTGGTGGCTTGTTTGAGGATCTTTTTCTCTCTTGGCGTCAAGCTGTGGATACCGGATTGGTGCACCTTCTCCAGGATGCGATCGACCTCGACGCGAATGTCCCGCTGTTCGGCGCGTTTTCTTTCCCACGATCCGGAGCGAGTTTTGAGCTTGATTTTCGCTCTCCATGATTCGGAGAATACGTAGACGGCGCCGGCAACCATCCCCGCCAGATGTGCAGCTTCGCCGCCGGCATTGGCCCCTTTCGTCAGTATGGTGACACTGGCTATAAAAATGAGAATAATAGCTGCAACTCTTATCGGCACGGGGAAGAATACGAAGAAAACAACAAACTGCGGGAAGAGTATCGCACAGGCGGCCAACATGCCGAGGATGGCGCCTGAGGCACCGACCATGGGACCGACGGCAAGAAATTTCAGTGCAACGAGCAGCAGGTAGAATAGCCCCCCCGCCACGCCGCAGCCAAGGTAAAAGATAAGGAATTTCTTGCTGCCCCAGTGCCGTTCAAGAGTTGGGCCGAGAAAGAAGAGGCCGAGCATATTCATCACGAGATGCCAGTGGTCCCAGTGGAGAAACTGGTATGTTATGAGTCGCCAGAACTGCAGGGCCCTCAAAATTGAAGTCGGGTAAACGGCAAAGTGTTCTTTGAGCACGGGCACGCCCATGGGCGAAGAACTGAAAAAGATGATATCAAGGAGGAAGACGCCTATGTTGATTCCGAGCAGCCACATCACTACTGACGAGGTTTTTGGCAGAGACATGCGTATCTGCGGGGCGCCTCGAAACTGCGAGTTGGAATCGGCCTGAGTGTATTCTCTGTCGTAAAGGCCCATAATATCAACCAAATCCCGTTGCTAGTGGAATTTATCACTACTAATCAGCAGTACACAACCATATAATATCGGCGATTTCGCTTTATGTTCAAAGTAAAAAATGGGATGGATAAATTAGATTTTTTGACATTCGAGCTTGAAGAGCTGAAAAGGGCCAATCTGCTTCGAAAGCCGGTATGCATTGAATCTGCGCAGGCAGCGAGCGTCCGGATCGACGGCGAGGAGAAGATTGTTTTTTGCAGCAACAACTATCTCGGGCTTGCTGGCGATCCGCGGGTGATTGATGCGGTGATCGAGTCGGTGAAGAAATACGGTCACGGTGCGGCGGCATCGCGGCTTATCAGCGGTACGATGCAGCCTCATTTAGAGCTGGAAAGCGAGCTTGCAAAGCTTTTCGACAAGGAGGCGACGCTGGTTTTTCCTTCAGGATGGACGGCGAATGAGGCGGTGATTAAGACACTCGCGTCGAAGGGAGATCTTCTGCTGCTCGATAAGCTGGACCACGCTTCGATTATAGATGCGGCAAGGAACAGCGGGGCCGAGTTTCATAGTTACAGGAGGGAGAACCTCGGCCGAATTGAGAAGTTCCTGAGCGGCGAATACAGGCGAAAATTTATTATCACCGAGAGTATTTTTTCGATGGACGGCGATGCGGCCGATCTGAAGCAATTGGTTGAACTGAAAAATAAGTACGATGCGTTTTTGATTGTCGATGAGGCGCATGCTTTCGGGTGCATGGGCGAAAAGGGAGCGGGATTGGCCGAGGAATTGGGGGTGCTCGATGAGGTTGATATTGTTGTTGCAACCATGAGTAAAGCGCTAGGGTCGGCCGGCGGCGTAGTCGCAGCTGCAAGGTCAGTTATCGATATGCTTGTCAATAAGGCGAGAAGTTTTATATATACGACGGCGCCGACGGTTGCCAATTGTGCCGCGGCTTTGGCGGCAGTGAGGATAATGACAGATGAACCACAGCGCCGAGAGAGGCTCAGGCAAAACAGTGAATACCTGCGCGGGCGATTGTGTGAGCTTGGGATCGATACCGTTGCAAGCATAAGCCATATTATCCCGGTAATCATCGGGGGCGAAAAAGAAGCGTTGGCAGTTTCGCGGCACTTATATGAGCGGGGATTTTTCGTTGTCGCGATTCGCCCACCCACGGTTGCACCGGGGACATCAAGGCTGAGGCTGTCGGTTCAGAGTGAGCACACACGCGAGCAGATTGACAGGCTTTGCGACGTATTCGAGCAGATGATTAAGGCGGGTCTGCTGCCTGTCCGGAGTAAGCAGGGATAATTTTTTGCTTCATAACAACAAATAACGCCATGAGGGCGACGCCGAAGATTACCATGTAGATTCCGAGATTCTGTGAGACGGTTCCGCCTTTATAGAGCGTCCACCAGGCGTACTCGAACGGGTTGTCGTCTTCCCAGATGAAGGCAGGGTTTTACCCTGGGCATAAATTGTTGGCTTTGATTGGGTCCCCTCGGGATCTTCGATTTGTTTTGGTATTGTTTGGCTTTGTTTTGGGTTTGTTTTTCCCGTGTTCGCTAAGTGTCTTTTTTTCATAATCCTTTGTTAATACATTATTTACGTTCATTTGACTTTTTTGGGATTTGGCTTTGTTTTGCATAAAAAGTTGTTGGCTCGGCCCAGGGATCCTTAGGGGGGCGTATTGCATACAGCGTAGAGCGTATAGTGTATTGGTTGATGGGATTGACTGGCTTGCTGGGTTGTCTTTGCTTTCTCGCAAACATGGGGGTATTATAGCATAATTATGGACAAAAAGCAACTGGAAAAAGTTATGAGAAGAATTCAGAAGTCAGGCCCCTTGCGGGGAGTCAGGCTCATCGGGCTCCCCTTGGGGCGAGGCTGGCCTGGGAGGGTTGATGGAGTTTTTTGTATTAGCAAGAGACCCAAGGTCTGCCCCTTTTATTTCTCCTCAAAAAACAGGTGAGCCCTCGGGGGCAAGCTGTCCCCGGTTTTGGAAAACAACAGGGGCACCGGGCGGAGAAGTGTACCCGGCACCCCTGTGCGTTTCTTACTCATCTGCCTGCATAACAATCTCACGCAATTGCCCTGAAAGCAGATAAACCTTCAAGCTGCTATTCGTCGATGCCCACGAGCCAGTTATCGGCCATCCTGGCAAAGTCGATCAAGTCAACGTCGCAATCTCCGTCGAGATCGCCTACCGGACACGGGCCCTTGCTGGTGATAATCGGTACTGCCAGCCACGGACAATAGTCGGCATTCTCTTCGCTGACGTCGTCGCCGAGGCCGTCGGCATTCTTCATAGTTGATACGTCATGGCAGATGACGCCATCGGTCTCTGTGGTGCCGTTCGGATCCTGCGGCCCGGTGATGTGGCCCCAGAAGTTGTACTTGGCGTTGACAACAGCGACATGCTCTTCCACCCACAAACCGACATTGTTATCAGCAATATTGTTGTACTGAATTATAGTGTCGGTTGGCGGCAGACAGTCCGACCAGCCTGAGGAGGTGTAGTCATAGACGCCGATGCCGTATTCGCTGCTTCCTGTAACG
>Ga0075123_10001494_pt1 | contig 11727 bp, 8 predicted proteins | sample AntAceMetag02UKX_FD_69808 | JGI IMG/M metagenome (GOLD analysis project Ga0075123, IMG submission 69808) | Saline lake microbial communities from Ace Lake, Antarctica - Antarctic Ace Lake Metagenome 02UKX | ecosystem: Environmental > Aquatic > Non-marine Saline and Alkaline > Saline | place... | reverse complement strand
ATTCAATTATAAGTCATTTTACTGTACATTTGTTAACTATTTATTCATGATATTCTATTTTGCAGAACTCTATGATCTGTGCAGTTAGATTAGGAGTTGTGCAAAAATAACTTGTCATTCCATTGTTTTTCTACTACCAGACGAAGTATTAAAAATATTTAAAATTATTGTTGGATTTTTGATTAATTATTTTTATCTTAGAAAATGTTTGGTCGCGTATAATACAGGAGACCTATTGACAAAAAAGGTTCTTTTTACGATATTAAGATATATCATAGAAGGGTCCTTGTTGTGAAAATTGAATATGATATTGGAACTGTTGTTATCGATATTACATCACAAAAACTTAAATATATCACGGAAGCTTTTTTTCAGATTCAGAAATCATTGTTAGTACAGTTTTTTCAAAATATTTTATTAGCTTTTACAGAATATTTTATGTCATTTACTGTAAAACCATTTCGATATAATAAATGTTCCAATAGCAAGCATTTTAAATGGAGGAGAGCATCACATGAATTTTATAAATAACAAATGTTATAAGCGGCACATTTTATCTATTTCAAGGTTACTACTCATTATTTGGGTGCTGGTTTTTTGCTTGTACGATTCGGCGGTAAGCCAGGACAATGTTTATAATCTGGTAAAAATTCATGTTGCCGATACACAGATTATCGAAGAACTTGAAGCCGATCCTGCTGCGATGGAGTTGGTAAAACGGATCAGGAAGTATGATTTTTATTATGTTTCCAATATTGCACCGGGATTTTTATGGGCTATGATAACTGACAATGATTTGATTTTTCTAAAGGAGCGCGGCTGCCGCGTTGAACAAATTATGAAGGGTCCTGAAATCGAGCTTCATAAAAAAATGGTTTGGGGTGAAGCAATGGTATTGCCGGAGGGGTATCATACATACGATGAGATTGTTACAGAACTTCAAGAAATCCATCGGCAATATTCCAATATTACAACTTTGAAAATATTAGGACAAACTCAGCAGCACAAAAAAAATATTTACGCCATCAAACTTTCCGATAACGCTGAATTGACTGAGGACGAACCGAAACTACTTTTTTCAGCAGCTATTCATGGAAATGAAATAATGGGTACTGAAGTATGTATGGCACTGCTACATGAACTGCTTAAAAATTACAATAAAGATGAACAGATTACACATTATGTTAATTCAGAGGAAATCTGGTTTATACCAGTGATAAATGTTGACGGATATGAAATTGCTACACGATTGTTTCCGTCGTGGCGTAAAAACGCTCGGGATAATGATGGCGATGAAAAATTTTCATTGGCTGATGGTGTAGATTTGAATCGCAATTTTGATTATAATTGGCAAACAAGTGGCAGCAGTGAGCCATCGTCACGGTATTTTCGCGGAACTACTCCATTTTCAGAAAGAGAAGCACGGTTACTGACAGAGTTTGTCAAAAAGCAAAAGTTTGTGTTTTCAGCAACCTACCATAGCGCAGAGGCGCGAGTATATTTCCCCTGGCGAAGTGCTCAATCTCGTAACCATGGCTTTACTCCGGAAAATGATTTGCTTTCTAAAATAGCAAACAACATCGCTGGAAGTATAAAATGTCTTAATGAAAATTACAAGTATTTGGCAGTGCGAAACACACGGGCAGAATGCTATACAACAAATTATTACTACGGAGTTCTGGGAACCATTGATTTTATGATAGAATTGGGCAAATACGACCATGTTTATCCTTTGCCTGTGCTGAATCGAATAATTGAACATAATATACCTGGCGCGTTTTATTTACTTGAGCGCACACTGGGGCCTGGATTAACAGGCAAAATTACTAATGCCGCAACAGGACAACCTCTTCATGCAGAAGTTAGAATACTCGATTACGATAATGCAGAAATTGTTTCGCGAACAACTGATCCGCTCACAGGTCGCTATTACCGTGTATTAGAACCAGGTTGTTACCAGGTTTTGGTAATTGGAGAAGATAAACAATCTCGTTTATTTTCGAAAGTTGTTGTGGCATCAAAAGGATGGTCTGTGTTGAATGTTGAATTGAATGAGCTATAAAGTGAAAAAAAATAATTCTCCCATGGAAAAAGAACTTTACTGAATTTGAATAATAAATTTTATCTTTTAATTATTTTGTCAAATTAGATAGCTGAATTGATACTATTTTTTTAAAAGAAAATGCAAAACATCTACCAACAGGCGCCAATTCTGTATAAACTTGCACATCATGTATCTGATTTTCACAGAATTGAATTGCCTAAAAAAACAAAACATCAGGCTAAAAGAGTATTATTAGATACTCTCGGGGTTGCAATTTATGGAGCGAAAACCTCATTACATAAATTAGCTGTGCAAGCAACAATCAGAGAATATGCAGCAGATAATTGCCTGGTTTGGGGAATTAATGACTCTCTCTGTGCTACTGGTGCTGCCTTTTTTAATTCATTAGCTGCCAGCACAACTGATTTTGATGATGGTCACAGGGTAGCTGCTGGACATCCTGCCAGCCTAGTAGTGCCTGTGGCTCTAGCAGTAGGCAAAAAAACACAATCAACAATGGATGAAGTTTTATTAGCTATTGTAGCAGGATATGAGATAGGGACGAGATTCAGCGCTGCCCGTGATTTTTCTTGTGTCGAAACATTTTCCAGCGGACGCTGGGGCGCTTTTGCTTCGACAACTTGTGCTGCAATACTGCTCAAACTTAGCGCACAACAAATCATACACGCATTAAGTCTGTCAGCGCTTCTTTGCCCAAAGATGCTGGGCGGGCATGTTGATGTCAGCAGTGGTTCCATGGCAAAAGAGGGCGTTGCCTGGGCAGCACAAATTGGTGTACATACTGCGTTCCTGGCAAAGAATGGATTCTTTGGTCCGTATCTTTTTTTAGATGAAAACAAAGAATATAATCATAATATTTTGCTTTCGAAGCTAAAAAAAACATGGCACATAGATGGCAACTATTTCAAACCGTACGCCTGCTGTCGCTGGATTCACCCAGCGATAGACGCCTGTTTGGAAATTAAACGGAAATATAAAATCCAATTTAATCAAATCCAAAATGTTGAGATTGATACTTTCAACCGAATTTTGAATTTAGCACAGAATCGCCGCCCAATCAATTCTCCACAAGCTCAATTCAATTTGCCATTTTGCGTTGCCAGCGCTCTGTTTTATGATAATTTGCTGCCCTGCCATGTCGCTGATGATGTTTTGAAGAATGAACAAATACTCTTCCTCGCTTCGAAAATGATTTTTCGTGCTAATAAAGATTTTGACAAAATGTTTCCGGAAAATATTCCATGCAGAGTAACAATCAAAACACCAAACAGGGATTTCAAGTCAAGAATTGTTGATCGTCCAAAATGGTCTGCTGAAAACCCAGCCACTGATAATGAACTTTATGAAAAATTCAGACAACTTGTTGGAAATGATGGCAGGTTAGTGTGGGATTCGATCTTTCAAGAAAAGGTAAAGACAGCTGAAGATTTTGAGAAACTGATTAGAAAATTGTAGGAATATAATAAAAAAATAAAGCAAAGGTATAAAGATGCGAAAAATATTACTTATCGGCGCCGGACTTTCTTCATCATCGCTCATCAGGTATTTATTAGAACAGTCCGCAATAAATAATTGGCAATTAACGGTCGGCGATCTATCATTAGAGCTTGCTCAAAAAAAGATCGGCGATTACCCAAATGGGAAAGCAATTTGTTTTGATGTCAACAATGCGGAGCAGAGAAAATCTGAAATTAAAAAAGCTGATATTGTCATTTCCATGTTACCAAAGCATTTTCATTCTATTGTAGCCCTGAATTGTATTGAATTCAAAAAAAACCTGGTTACTCCTTCTTACGTCTCGGATGACATAAAAATGTTGGACAGAAAAGCCAGGCAAGCTGGGGTTTTATTGATGAATGAAATTGGTGTTGACCCGGGATTGGATCATTTATCTGCTATGTACAATATTGATAAAATAAAAGAGAAAGGCGGCGAATTAATATCTTTCAAATCCTTTACTGGAGGATTGATTGCTCCTGAGTTTGATAACAATCCCTGGCGATATAAATTTACCTGGAATCCCAGAAATGTAGTTATGGCTGGCAGGGGAGTAGCAAAGTTTATTGAAAATGGACAATATAAATATATCCCTTATCACCAGTTGTTTGGTCGCACAGAAATTTTGTCGATATTAAATTATGGCGAGTTCGAGGGTTATGCAAATCGTGATTCTGTAAAATATCGCGAAATATATGGGTTGCACAATATTCCCACTATTTACAGGGGAACACTGAGAAGACCAGAATTCTGCAAAGCATGGAATATTTTTGTGCAGCTCGGATTGACGGATGATAGTTATATCATTGAAGACTCTGAAACGATGACTTACCAACAATTCATTAATTCTTTTTTACCTGATCGCTCTTTGGAATCGGTTAAAATAAAACTGTGTCAATATCTGGATGTTGCTGAAAATTCTGATGAAATAGAAAAACTTAGCTGGTTGGATTTATTCGATGATAAAAAAATTGGGCTAAAGAATGCCACGCCAGCGCAAATTCTTTTGCATCTGTTAGAACAAAAGTGGAAACTTGATCCTGGCGATAGAGATATGATTGTCATGCACCATATATTTGATTATAGATTAAAAAATAAAAATTACCAGCTTACGAGTTCGCTGGTGGTTATTGGGGAGGAGCAGCCTTATACGGCAATGGCTAATACCGTTGGGCTGCCAGTAGGAATTATTGTAAAGCTGATAATAAATAGTAAAATTAAATTAACCGGCGTTCAAATTCCCACTGCAAAGGAGGTCTATGAACCAGCATTAAAAGATCTTGAGAAGTTTGGGATTTGTTTTGTTGATGAGGAAAAATAAGCTAACCGGATAATAAGGTAATATGGTAATATGGTAATATGGTATTTGGGTTCCCTAACCTGGACAAGCCAGAAAAAAGAATGGAACACGGATTGAACAGATTTGACGGATCATCACGGATTTTTGCTTTAAGTATATTTAATTATAAATATATTAATCCGTGTAAATCCGTTCGATCCGTTAAATCTGTGCAAGAAAATAACTTTTTAGATACTAATAAACCAATTACCAAATTACCTATTCTACTAATTACCCAATCACCTATTCTCCCTGATTTGGTTAATGTAATTTGCTGTTTGACCAGAGTGTCTTATCCTGGATTAATAGACGTTCAACATAAACCGACGATAAGATATAATATGCAAACAATAGAAGCCACAACAAGAGTATATGGCAGTTGTGTTTTGACATGATCTATGTGGTCACAGGCGCTGCCTAAAGAAGACAGTACTGTAGTATCAGATAATGGTGAACAATGGTCTCCAAAAACGCCGCCACCAGCTACAGCAGCAAATGAACACAGGACAAGACCATCAATCGTTTCTCCGCTGAATTGATAGGCGAGTGGAAGTGCAATGGGTACCATTATCGCATAACAGCCCCAGGAAGTGCCAGTGGCAAAACTGATAAATCCACTTATCAAAAAAACCAGAACAGGCAGTAACCCGGGAGCCATCCACGACCTTGAAATTTCCACGACATATTCAGCGGTTTTCATCTCCCTGCTGATTGTGTTAATGCAATAGGCAAGCGCGAGAATAATTACGGCTGGCATCACTCCTTTCATCCCCGCCAATACAGTCTGCATGAGTCCGCGCAATGTATCCACACGTTGAAGCCACATAATTATTCCCAGCACCGAACAGGCTAACATAAAACTTTCCAGAACACTGGCTTTTCCCGATAAAAAAAATGTTGTAAGGTTAGTGCCTACTATTATAACCACAGGCAACAAAAAATTAAGAAAAATATTTGGATGAGGCGATGTGGAAACTTCCAACTCAGTCAGTTCTTTGCCCATCATGGGAACTGCGCCATCGCGGAGAACCTTGCCTGTTTTATATGCCCGCTCCTCAGCCCGCCGCATTGGTCCAAAATCCGGTATAATCTGTAACGCCAGAAGCCCGACCATTAAAATAGCGAGAAAGCCGTAAAAATTATACGGGATACTATGGATAAATAATTGCATGGCTGCGTCTTTATCGCCTATGCCAGCGATACCGATAGTAAGACCGCTTAAATAGACCGCCCAACCTGTAATCGGCAGCAAGACTACTAAAGGCGCAGATGTAGAATCACAAATATAGGCTAATTTTTCACGTGAAATTCGATATTTGTCAGTAAGTTTACGCATCACGGGGCCGACAAACAGCGGGCTGAAATAATCGCTAAAAAAAATAAACAATCCCATTCCCCAGCCGACGGTAGTTACTTTTTTGCGATTGGTTGCCCACTGCCCCACTCGTTTTGTGAACATAGTTACTGCTCCGCATCGCTGGAAAAACGCTACCATCACTCCAATGCAAAGTTCAACCATACAAATCCAGATAAAATCTTCTTTTCCCAACGAACGGGTAATTAACGCAGGCAGCCCAACTATTCCCTGACCCAAAAGCAAAACTCCAGCCAGACAGGCAATCGCCAGGCTGATTATGGCATCGCGGGTGATAAAAGCAAGCACAACAGCTAACAAAGGAGGAATAATAGATATCCAGGTTGGTTCCAAAATTGTCTCCATTTTTTTGATATTATTATAATTATATAACTGCGAAAATTAATAAAATAGTAACTTATTTTTACGCAAGCCATTAATTTTAAAAAAAGGAGAGGCTAAACCTCTCCTTTTTCATTTAACAAATTAATTCCGAAATAGAACGATTTTGATATTATCGTATCAGATTAATTAGGATCGTTTTCATTATGTACATATATTCCATAAGCTGATGCATCTGGTATATTGGGATTTGTGGTTCTTTCTGCCAATGGATACAGGAATCGTCTCGGTACCGGCTGATCTTTATATGTCATTGTGAAAACAGGATAACCCGTTCTCTTCCAGTCACTCCAAACAACTATGTTAGTAAACATGGCAATGTATTTCTCCATCATAATTGCTTCAAGAACTTGATCACCCGTCAAGCCAGTCCCTGAATAACGTGGTAGTGTAATATTAAATTTTCCTTCTATTTCTGTAAGTACACCATCAAGAGTGGTAAGTGCACCAGATTCATCTCCACTGGCATATTGACATTCAGCAATAATAAACTGCATTTCTTCCCAGGTGACGAATTCAGAAGACCAGCTTTTAGAGCCGTAGGTATCAGGATTTAAATAGCTGGCATTGGCATTACCTTCTCCGGGGTCAGAACCAGTATATTCACCATTTGCATCCGTTCCGAAATAAAATTCCAGGCGGGGATCGACACGACTTTTCAGAAGCTCAACAAGGAATTTACCTGCCCGTATATAACCAGAGTATGCACTATTTTCAAACTGAAACCAGCAATTTTCTTCCCTGGAGATATCGGAATGTTTTGATTTGAAATTATCAGCAGTAGAAGCGATGCCTTGCTGTGCTTCTGCAATAGCAAGAGTATAATTACTTGCATCTACTTCCGCCCATTCAAGATAGAAACGGGCTTTTAAGGAATGTGCCACTGCTATCCATTTTGATATATCACCAGCATAATAATGATCTGCTTCAGAATTCAGATATCCTGTTCCGCTTTGTATATCAGTAATCGCCTCATCAAGCAGTTGATGCAGCGAATTATATACCGCTGACTGTTTATCTAGTTTAGGAGTTTCCGAAGAGCTTACTTCTGAATAAGGTATATCGCCCCATAAACTTGCTGTTGTACCCATAAGAAATGCTTCTAATATTTTTGTAATACCAGCAACAATTCTATTGTCGTTTTCATTGGCGTTAGATTTTAATTTCTCAATATTAACCAAGCCAGCGCTGCAATAGGCTTTTTTCCATGGATCATCAAATACTACTTCCATAATTTGATAATTGCCATAGTTTTCAAAAGTCATTCCGGTTCCGCTCATTTGCTGCATCCACATTGATACGATCCATGCGGCAAAATTTTCATTAAACCAAAATGAATTTATCTGAACGGACGAAAATAAACTTTCCATCGTTACTTCCGTTGCTTTGTTTGGGTCTTCATCAAGTTTAGGACCTGTGAGATTTTTTTCACAATTTGGCAATATACCTAAGAAGGTAACGAGTATTATCAAAATACATATTTTTTTAATCATTAGTTTTCCTCCTAAATTATTAGTAATTGAAACGCAAGGTTAATACATAAGATTTTGTATTTGGCATATTAAAATAATCCATTCCCATCACACCTGTATTGTTAATATTAGTTTCAGGATCGATGCCACTATAATCAGTCCATAGCATTAAATTACGTCCGCTTAAGCGAATATTTATATCGCTGAGACCAAAATAATGAACTATTTTATGCCTGAGAGTATATGAAATGGCTATTTCACGCAGTCTTACGTAACTGCCATCCTCAATAAATTGAGAAGTTGCACCACTTCCGACTCCTTTATACCAATTCTGATCTAATTCAACATCATTGCCAGCACCGGGACCATATCCATCGAATACTTTTGTCGTACCGCGTTTCAGCGTTTCCTCATGCGTTCCAAAGTTAATAAGTTGTGCCTTTGAACCATTCCAGACATAATTACCTTGCTTTATATCAATGAAAGATGAAAGTTTAATTTTTCCGAAGAGAGTAAATTCGTTACGAATACCTGCTGTCCAATCAGGATTTGGATCCCGTAAAAAGCGAAACTGAGGGTCTAAAGTTGGATAGCCGTCTTCATCTATAAAAGCCTCTCCCGCAGGGGCGTTAGGATAAGCTTCATCGATGTTAATAGTTGTGCCGTCTTTCAGTGTGAATGTGCTGCCATTACCAAAGCGGAGATAATCTCTTCCATAGAATTGTCCAATTGGGTATCCTTCAGCAGCAACACTTGATATCATTGACCAATCAAAATAGCTGTACATCTCGGCACCCATCAAGTCAACACACTTGTTTTCGTTAGTTGCCCATACCATTCCGAGATCCCAGGAAAAATTCTTTGTTTTAATCGGATTAATATTAAAATCGATCTCCCAACCCTTATTTTCAATCACAGCACCATTGGTTGTTTTTACAGAATAACCAGTTGATGGCGGAACTCCAATGCCGAAGATAACATCTTCTGTCCGCGATTTATAATAAGTCAAATCGAAACCTATCCGGGAATCCCAGAAACCGAGGTTAACGCCGATTTCATATTCTTTTGTACGTTCTGGTCTTAAATCTGTCGCTGGAGCAATCGAACTTGAGTAAAAACCGCCGACACCATCGTAAGAGCCCGCATTCAATGTTCCTGTCCACCATCCTGATATATTGCCAGATAAAAAGCCAGTCATGGTTGAATATACGCCTGGTTGGGAGCCAGCCTCACCATACGCAAAATGCAGTTTACCATAATTAAAATATGGTATTTTAGGCATCTTACCAAATTTTGTAAATTCCCATGCCGTGCTAAATTTCGGGAACCAATGACGTCTTTCATTTTTGCCAAAAGTAGATGAACCGTCATTACGCAAGGCAGCAGTGAGAAATAACTGATCATAAATATCTAACGTCGCCTGTCCAAAAAACGATTCAGTGTGTATTAAATATTCATATTCAGTAGAGTTAGTCGTAACGCAGTTGTCCATCTGATAGTAATTTGGCGCCACAAAATTGTCGCCATAAGAACTAAGGTATTTGTATTCCCTGCGGTTGAAATTATACCCAGCCATGAACGTTCCGGAAAAATTCTTATTTAATTTTTTTATATATTTTTCCAGTTTAAAAGTTGTTATAAGATTATTATCAATTTCGTGATAATTATAATTGCGGAGCCACATACTACCATTACCGCTGTTAGCTAAACTGCTCACCGGACGTACTCTGGTTTTATCTTCTTCTGAATAATCAGAACCCAGTGTATAATTTACACCGATCCAGTCAACAGGGTCGTACTCCAAAGTTAAATTACCGTAAGTTCTGCCGACTTCACTATCATTGATCTTTTCATAGGCAGTAAAGAACGGGTTGTCATATTTACGTGATGCTCTCAATTCAGTTGGTGTGCTATAGCGGAAGGATCTATGCAACCCAGTCTCTGGATCTAAATATGGCAAGTTGTTAAAATCAGGCGGAGTGCGCCATACTGCAAGGGTTATACCACCTGAATTAGATCTACTGTTTAAATAATCTGCGTTTACTTTTGCATAAGCGAGATTACCAGTAACTTTCAACTTATCGCTAACAACATGTGATCCTTTAATGCGGAATGAATACTTTTTGTATTTATCTGAATTTCCAACAAAAGGACCATCCTGATTTATTAAGCCCAAAGAGGCGTAAAATGTAGTTAAATTATTACCGCCAGAGATGGTAAGATTATTGTCCATTATATGACCGGTCTGGTCCCACATTTCCATGCTGTGGTCGTAAGTCGGCGTGCTTGCATCGAGTTTAGGACCCCAGCTACGAAGATAATCTTTTTTGTAAACGCCATTATCACCCTGACCGTATTCAGTTTGCAGCGGTACAATTCGATTGACTTCATCCCAGGAATATGATGTTTTATAGGAAATATTTGTTCGTCCCGGTTTTCCGCTTTTTGTAGTTATCAAAATAACTCCGTTAGCAGCTCGAGATCCATAAATTGCAGAAGCAGAAGCACCTTTGAGAATTTCCATCGATGCAATATCTTCGGGATTCAAATCTGACCCACGGTTGGTTGCAACTGTACCTCCGCTGCCACTACCGCCGGCGCCAAGACCACGAGTAGAATTATCAATGGGTACACCATCAACAATAAACAATGGTTCTCTGCTCCCTGCTATAGTATTTCTCCCGCGAATCTGAATAAATTGGGTTGCGCCTGGCTCGCCACTAAACGAAGTTATTTCAACGTTAGAAGCTTTACCAGCCATAGCTGCAACGATATTATTTTCATCGCTGTTAACTAAATCTGATGTTCTGACTTTCGCAATAGTTACTCCCAGTTTTTCTTTAGTCAGGGTGCCGCCCATACCAGTTACGACAATTTCGTCAAGTTGGAGCACATCGACTTTGAGTTCAAAATTAGCAACTGCTTCTTGACTTGCACCAACAGTAACCTCCTGTTTTATTGACTTGTAACCCATAAATCTTACAAGTATAGTATAAGTTCCCGGTGGAACACTTCGAATTTCAAAGACTCCGTCCCTGTCAGTTGCCGCTCCTAAAGTCGTGCCTAAAAGAGAAACATTAGTGCCAATAAGCGGCATTGCCGTCCCTTGCTCGACTACCTTACCCTTAATTTTTCCGTAAATACCCTGGGCAAAACTGACTTCACTTATTGCAACAATCATACAAACAATTGCTGCAATTGCTATAAATACCTTCAGGCTTTTCGCTTTAATCATTTATCAACCCTCCTGTTAAGATACTGATTAAGATTTGGTACATGAATTTTGTAATTACTTTTCTGTTTAACAGAATTAATTAATTAACAAGTCACGAGACTAAAAAATAACTTTTACTTTAACCCAAAAAGTGTTTATCACCTCCTTCCATTAGATTTTTAAATCAATTATATTATCTTAGTGGTTGAAACCACCCCCTTTCAAGAAAATTTTTTAGGTCTTGTTTTTAATAATCCATCATATTAAATTAATTAACATAACCGATCACGGGGACTTTTACCATATTTAAACAAACCGTTGCAACGAAATTTCAAACATAATAAAAAAAAATAATACAAAATTTTTATTAAAATGTCAAGATAA
>Ga0075123_10001491_pt1 | contig 11732 bp, 11 predicted proteins | sample AntAceMetag02UKX_FD_69808 | JGI IMG/M metagenome (GOLD analysis project Ga0075123, IMG submission 69808) | Saline lake microbial communities from Ace Lake, Antarctica - Antarctic Ace Lake Metagenome 02UKX | ecosystem: Environmental > Aquatic > Non-marine Saline and Alkaline > Saline | place... | reverse complement strand
CCTCAACGTTTCCCTATTTGGTCTTGCTCCGGATGGGGTTTACCAAGCTTTCCCGGTCACCCGGGAAACTGGTGAGCTCTTACCTCGCCTTTTCACCCTTACCCCGAAAAAGATCGGGGCGGTATATTTTCTGTGGCACTTTCCTTAGGGTCGCCCCCAGTCGCCGTTAGCGACCATCCTGCCCTGTGGAGCTCGGACTTTCCTCCGGCCCGCTGACGCGGACCCGCGATCATCCGATCTGCTCTGACAGACCGTATATACCATACTTTTAAGCCATGTCCAACTCATCATCGATGGCCTCATTTGCAAGTCTATCGGCCACGGCATTTTCACTGCGGGGCACGTGTTTGACGGTATATTCATCAAACACCACAAGGTGCCGTTGTACCTCTTTCATCAGCTCCTTCAGCCTGCTGTTTTTTACCCGGTAGATACCGTTGATCTGTCGCACAAGGAGCTCTGAATCAAGAAAAATCTGAATGGTCTTGTGTCCACCCGCAAGGGCCTCTTCCAGCCCCAGGATCAGGGCGGCATACTCCGCCTCATTGTTGGTGCAGGAGCCCAGGAATTTTTTCGCCGTTGTCACCACATCCCCCTGCTCATCGAACAGGACAGCTCCGGCCCCGCCATTCCCGGGGTTGCCACGACACGCCCCGTCGGTATACAGCCGGACCGCTTTTTTCTCAGGCATCGGCATTCCTGTCTTCCCAGTAGATGATTCTCTCACAGTGAGGACACAGCATCAGTTTATCATTTCTCTGTAATTCGTTATACATCTGCGGAGGAATATTCATGTGACATCCGGAGCAGACCGCCTTCCATACGGGCACAACGGCACGGGCGCCCTTCCTGTCTTTTATGATGTCAAATTTTTTGAGAACGCCTGCCTTTGTTTTGCTTCGTACCGTGTCCATTTTTTTCATCAACTTTTCGTGTTCGGAGCCAATGGAATTCAATTCCTTTTGCAGCTTCTGCCTCTCGGTTTTGCATGTGGAGCGGCGTCTGGCAGCTGCTCCGTTTTTTACCTGCAGGTCCTCGCCGGCCCGGTCAATCGCCTCCAGTATTTGAATTATCTTGTCTTCAACTGCTCCGTTCTTCTCATGTATGGAGTCTATCTCTTTCAATATCGCTTCATATTCTTTGTTGGTCTTGACCTCAAGGAGGCGTCCCTTTGCTTTCCTTGCACTTTCGATATTATTTTTCAGGGCCGTTTCTTTCGCCTTGTGATCGGCTTTCAGCGTTTCCACCCTTTGTTCGTTTTCGTTCAGTTCCCGTTCAATGCCCTCCAATTCCTCGCCAAGCCTGCTTATTTTCTGCGGCAAATCGACTCGTCCTGCCGTCAGCTTATCTATCTCAAGTGTTATCTCCTGAAGTTCAATCAATAAAAGTATCTGCTCTTTCAACAATCTTCCCCTTTCCGACCGATGTGCATAAAAAAAGTGCACCAAAATCCTGGTGCACTTCTTAGTAAAAAATCACATATAATTGCTTCTTCTGGCATCTGTATTTTTCTAGAATCCACATATCCTTCTTTAAGTGGTGGGCCCACCTGGGTTCGAACCAGGGACCTACCGGTTATGAGCCGGTGGCTCTTCCAGCTGAGCTATGGGCCCAAAGACACTTTGAGCTGATTAAAATCAGACTTTTTATACTGAAATAAAATGGTTGTCAAGAAAATTTATGGATGGGCCGAGGCCGGCAGCCTTTTCTTGTCCCGGAAGAAGTCCAGGAAGGACAGGGGCGCTCACCCCTCACAGGGCGGGATCTTTTCTCGACAGAGGGGTCTGAACGTTATAAAGTGGTTATGTCAGAGGCGTTTCACACAAAGAGATGTTCCGACAGATCCTTTATGGTGCCGATGGCAACCCGGGTCATCTGTGTGTCCGGAACAGTCTCACTGGAGGAGACCCCGGGCAGGATGCAGCGGGTGAAGCCCATTCTCGACGCCTCTTTGATCCGTTCATCCATCCGGCCGACACTACGCACCTCCCCCGTTAGCCCCACCTCACCGCATACAACGGTGCCGGCGTCAATCGGCCTGTTCAGAAAACTGGACATCAGGGATGAAATAATTCCGAGATCCACCGCCGGCTCATCCAGCTTCACGCCGCCAGCGACATTGATAAAGATATCGTGATTTCCCAGGTGAAGTCCACAGACCTTCTCTATAACGGCCGCCAGGAGCGATACCCTGTTATGGTCAACCCCGATGGTTGTCCTTCTGGGGATGCCGAAGGAGTTTTCGGTGACCAGGGACTGGATCTCCACCAGCAGAGGTCGCGTCCCTTCCATACTGGGGAAAACCACAGACCCTGCCGCGCCCTTCGGCCGTTCCGACAGGAAAAGGGCCGAAGGATTCGATATCTCAACAAGGCCATGTTCTCTCATTTCAAAGACACCAATTTCATTGGTGGGGCCATATCTGTTTTTTACATTTCTTACAATCCTGAAGGCATGCCCTGAATCCCCTTCAAAATAAAGAACCGTATCCACCATGTGTTCTAATATTTTTGGTCCCGCTATCGCGCCCTCTTTTGTTACATGACCTATCAGGAATACGGGAATCCCCGTCTTCTTTGACATCAAGATGAGCTTCCCCGATGCCTCCCGTATCTGGCTCACGCTGCCGGGGGCGGAGGTAAGCGCAGACGAATACACCGTCTGGATAGAGTCGATAACCACGATCCCGGGATTTAATTTCTTTATATGCCTCAGGATGTTCTCAAGCGACACCTCGACAAGCACCATCAGGTTTTTCGATGAGGCCCCGATGCGTGCGCCTCGAAGTTTGATCTGGCGTGCCGACTCCTCCCCCGATACATAGAGGGCCACCCGTCCGCTTGCGGCAAGGTTCTGCATGACCTGCAGGAGGAGGGTGGATTTGCCTATGCCGGGATCACCCCCTATCAGTATGGCGGACCCCCCAACGATGCCTCCCCCCAACACCCGGTCTATTTCTGCGATACCCGTCTGGAGCCTGTCTTTTTCATCTGCCGTGATGGTGTCGATAGACAGGGGCTCCCCATCGAACGATCCCTCAAAAGATCCTGCGGCTGGAGCGGCCCTCTCCTCTTCCTCAACACACTGGTTCCATTCGCCGCAGGAGGGACACCTGCCGAGCCACTTTGCGGACTGATGACCACAATTTTGACAGAAAAAGGTGGTCTTTATTTTTTTCATACCTGCCCTCCGAGGATATCAGCCTTGGGTGTAAGGCTGACAAACTCTAACCAATTTAGACATTTTACGCAACTCAAAACCCCTTCTTCTGCCAGACTCGGGGTATTTTTAGGTGGTTTCTGTGCCAGCATCTCCCTCCCGCCGACTCCTTTAAAATCCCGGAACGCCCCACTTATGGATGGACACGCAATGGCAATTCTGGTATGAACGCAGTTTGTCAATAGATGGGAGAAGAGATCTTTATGAGCAATCCAAACTTCAGTTCCGGTCCGTGCTCCAAGAGGCCGGGGTGGAACGTTGATGTATTGAAAGAAGCGGCCCTCGGCCGTTCTCACCGTAGCGCCCTCGGCAGGGAGAAACTGGCGGTGGCGATAACAAAGAGTAAAGAGGTGCTCGGCATACCGGAAGGGTACCTTCTCGGGATACTTCCCGCCTCCGATACCGGTGCCTTTGAGGGGGTTATGTGGTCACTTCTGGGGCCGCGTCCGGTAACGGTGCTCGTATGGGAGAGCTTCAGCAAAGGGTGGGCAACGGATGTTGACAAACAACTGAAACTCAGTCCCACGATTCTTGAGGCGGATTACGGACAGATCCCCGATCTGGGGGGTATCGACTGGTCGAATGATGTGGTCTTTGTGGCCAATGGTACGACGAGCGGGGTCAAAATCCCCGACTGGAAATGGATCCCCGATGACCGGGAGGGTCTGACCCTGTGCGATGCCACCAGCGCGGTTTTTGCCATGGATATCGAGTGGTCAAAGATCGACGTCCTGACATACTCATGGCAGAAGTGCCTGGGAGGAGAGGCGGCCCACGGAGTGCTGGTCCTGGGCCCGCGGGCCGTGGAACGGCTGGAGACCTACAACCCGCCGTGGCCGATGCCGAAGATATTCCGTATGACAAAGGGCGGAGAACTCAACAGGGCTATATTCAAGGGGGATACGATCAATACCCCCTCGATGCTCTGTGTAGAAGATTATCTGGACGCCCTCGCGTGGTCTGAAAAAATCGGTTTGGCCGGTCTTATAGAGAGAAGCAAGGCCAACCTGAACGTGCTGGAGGAATGGGTCGGACGAACAGACTGGATCGATTTTCTTGCCATGTCTGAAGATATCCGATCCAGTACATCCGTCTGCCTGAAGATTACAGACGACAGGTTTCAGGCGCTGTCCAAGGACAATCAGGCGAAATGGATCAAAAAAATTGTTGGACAGTTGAGCTCGGAAGGCGTTGCCCATGACATCGGGTCATACAAGGATGCTCCTCCCGGGTTCCGCATATGGTGCGGGCCTACGGTGGAGGAATCGGACGTCAGGGCAGTTGTTGCGGGATTGGAGGTGGCATGTCTGCGTAGGATGAAAGATATTTGATCCATCGACCGGACACGTCGTCACAACACGATGAAAGGATAATGCACAGATGAAGAAGGTTCTGGTAAGCGATACGCTGGCGAAAGAAGGCGTCGAGATATTTAAAAATGCCCCGGGGATCGAGGTTGATGTCATCACCGACCTGACTCCCGATGGGTTGAAGGACATTATAAAGGACTATGACGGGTTGGCTATACGAAGCGCCACTAAGGTAACAGAGGAGATCATCGGCGCGGCAGAGTGCCTCAAGGTTATCGGCAGGGCCGGGATCGGGCTCGACAACGTCGCGGTTGCGGCGGCGAGCAAGAAGGGGGTCGTGGTCATGAACACCCCTGGTGGCAATACGATCACCACGGCGGAGCACGCCATCGCCATGATGCTTTCCCTGGCCCGGAGAATTCCCCAGGCCACCGCCTCCACAAAGGCGGGAAAGTGGGAGAAAAAGAAGTTTATGGGTTCAGAGGTCTCCAACAAAACAATGGGGATCATCGGAATCGGACGGGTGGGTTCCATCGTGGCCAACCGGGCCCAGGGACTGGCCATGAATGTGATGGCCTATGACCCCTTTATCTCACATGAGGCAGCGGAGAAGATGGGGGTTACCCTTGCCCCGTTCGACGAGGTTCTCCAAAAGGCCGATTTTATCTCGGTGCACACCCCCCTGATGGAAGAGACAAGGGGCCTGATCAACGCAGCGTCCTTCGAAAAGATGAAAGATGGTGTATTCGTTATCAATTGTGCGCGGGGCGGAATCATTGATGAGGATGATCTGTATGACGCTCTTGTCTCGGGAAAGGTCGCCGGTGCCGCCCTTGATGTCTTTGTGGACGAGCCCACCGGGAACACGAAGCTTCTGTCTCTGGACAATATCATCTGCACGCCGCACCTGGGGGCATCGACGGATGAGGCACAGAGAGATGTCGCCATAGCCATTGCCCATCAGATAGTGGATTGTCTGACAACCGGGGAGATAAAGAATGCCGTCAATTTCCCCTCCGTCAGTGCGGAGGTGCTTGCACTGATAAAGCCGTACCTGACCCTGGGAGAAAAGATGGGGATGTTTGCGGCACAGATCGTTGCCGGGGGGATCAAAGAGGTTGCCATCGAATACAGCGGTGCCATCCTTGATCATAATGTGGACCCCGTCACCATATCTTTCCTGAAGGGACTTCTCTCGCCGGCACTGAAGGACAGCGTCAACTACATTAACGCCCCGGTTATAGCGAAAGAGCGGGGAATTGGCATCATAGAATCAAAGAGCAGTGAGATGAAGGACTACAAAAATATGATTTCCGTTACCGTGAAAACGGACCAGGAAGAGTCATTTATAGCGGGAGCCATATTCGGTCGGGAGGACCTGAGGGTCGTCAGGATCAATAAATTTGTCTTGGATGTTATCCCCGAGGGCCCCATGCTGCTGCTTTACAATCACGACAAACCCGGCGTTATAGGGAACATAACCACTACCCTCGGCAATGACGAAGTCAATATCGCACGGCTCAACCTGGGGCGCGAAAAGGTGGACGGAAAGGCACTGGTAGTACTGAGCACGGACAGTAACATTTCCAAGGCTACCATGACAAGACTGAAGGAACTACCCAACATCATATCCGTTATCGGAATAGAGATGTAGTCCCTTACAACTACTTGAGCGGAGACGGAGAACCATGGCACAGGTAATCATAGTAGGCACCCAGTGGGGCGACGAGGGAAAGGGAAAGATCGTTGACCTTTACGCCCGTGAAGCGGATGTTATCGCCCGCTTCCAGGGGGGCAATAACGCGGGACATACCCTGGTGGTTGAGGGAAGGCAAACTATCCTTCACCTGATACCGTCAGGGATTCTTCACAACAGCAAGACCTGCATACTCGGCAACGGTATGGTGATCGACCCCGGTGTGTTGCTTCAGGAGATTGATGAGCTCCACGGGCAAAACCTTTTCCCCGCCGATACAACACTATACATCAGTCATAACGCTCATATCATCATGCCGTACCACAAAAACCTGGACAAGGCCCGCGAGGCGCGCAAGGGAAAAACAAAGATCGGAACAACGGGACGAGGGATCGGCCCCGCTTACGAAGACAAGATCGTGCGCACCGGCATCAGGCTGTGTGACCTTCTCGATAGCGAGACATTCGGCGAGATGCTGCGCACAAATGTCGAGGAGAAAAATTTCTACCTGACACAATTCTACAATGAAGAGCCTGTGGAATATGACGCCATCCTTGATCAATACTGCGGATATGCCGATCGCCTCAGGCAGTATGCGGCAAATACCTCCCTCATGATTGACCAGGAAATCAAGAAAGGCAGAGATATCCTTTTTGAGGGCGCGCAGGGGTGTCATCTTGATATCGATTATGGGACGTACCCCTTTGTGACATCCTCCAATACGGCGGCGGGGAGTGCCTGTTGCGGTTCCGGCGTAGGGCCCACAAAGATAGACGCGGTAGTGGGGATCTGTAAAGCATATACCACCCGGGTCGGAGAGGGCCCCTTCGTCACGGAGCTGTCCGGAGCAATTGGTGAAAAAATTCAGACAGTGGGGTGCGAGTTTGGCGCCACGACAGGGAGAAAACGGCGATGTGGATGGCTTGATATGGTCCTTGTCAGGCAGTCCGTCAGGGTCTCGGGGATAACCGGAATAGCCCTGACGAAACTGGACGTCCTCACGGGGATCGATCCGATCAGGATATGTGTCGGTTATAAGACCGATAATGAACAATTTTCGGAGGCTGTCCCCCCCAATACAAAGGTGCTCGGGCAGTGCAGCCCCGTCTATGAAGAGATGGAAGGGTGGTCTGAAGATATAACCGGGGCAAAAACGATGGACGACCTTCCCGTCAATGCGAGAAGATATATCAAACGACTGGAAGAATTAGCCGGCGTAAAGATGTCTCTCGTTTCCGTGGGACCGGGAAGAGATGAGACCATTATGCTGGATAGCCCGTTTGATTGATGAGGGCCAATTGGTATACGTTGTAAACCGTGTCCCGCGAAGAGATCCCGACAGTACGGCGGATCGTGAGAGGGAGCAACAGCCCGTACCTTGCGTGGTACAGGCCGACAATTCAGGGGGGTAGTTCTTATCAAAGGCATTTCAATTAAAGGTATTTCGTTAATTCCACGAGAACTTGTTCTCCAGTGCGTCAATGCGGCCCTGGACAGGAAAGCGGAAGACCTCGTCATCCTCAGTGTGAAGGATATTTCCTCCTTTGCCGACTACTTTGTTATATGCAGCGGGAACTCAGACCGGCAGATACAGTCGCTTGCCGATCATATCGGGCAGAAACTGAAGAAGGCGGGCGTATTCCCCCTGGGGATCGAAGGGGAACGTTCCGGAAGCTGGATACTGATGGATTACGGCGATGTGATCCTGCATATCTTCTACAAGCCCGTGAGGGAGTTTTATGATATCGAGGGCCTGTGGTCGGATGCGCCGAGGATGAACATCGAGGAGTCCGTACAGGAGTTGACCGTCCTCAATGATGATATGTGAAGCAAAAGAAGTGGTTTCAGGTCTTGCCGACATGCTGTTCCCCGCGCAATGTCCGACATGCGGGGCCGCTCTGATCGGCGGTGGAGGAGACCTCTTCTGTTCCAACTGCCTGTCCTCAGTACGGTTTACGACCTCTCCCCAGTGCACCTCCTGCGGGGTTCCCTTTGCAACAACGCAGGGGGCAGACCATCTCTGTGAGGAATGCATCCTGTCGACGCCCCCTTTTTCCGTGGCCCGGTCGTTGGGTGTATATGAAGGGGCTCTTCTCGATGCCATCCATCTATTCAAGTATCATGAAAAAATATCGGTGGGAGAGGCCCTGGGGCGGATGATGGCGCAGGCCCCGTACGATTCTCTGGCGATAGAAGATTATTCTCTGATCATTCCGGTTCCTCTGCATCCGAAAAGGTTGAGGGAGCGGGGGTTTAACCAGTCGCTTGTTCTTGCGCGGCAGGTATCAAAACGCTTTTCCGTCCCCCTCGATTTTTCGGTCCTCAGGAGAACGATTCACACCGAGTCGCAGGTCACACTCTCGGGGCGCAAGCGAAGAACAAATGTACGGGGAGCCTTTGAAGTGGTGGATCGCGGCAGGGTAGAAGATAAAAGGATAGTGCTGATAGATGATGTCTATACCACCGGCAGCACCGCCGCGGAGTGCTCGAAGGTTCTGATGAAAAGCGGCGCGAAGGAGGTGGCGGTGCTCACGCTGGCAAGGGCTTGAGTGCCGGCTTACACAGAGAGGTGCGTATGAACACGATACTGTCCAGGGAAGATCTGAAGGAGAGGATTGCGGCCCTCAAAGGGGAGGGGAAACGGATTGTCTTCACCAACGGCTGCTTCGATATCCTCCATATAGGACATGTCAAATATCTCGAACAGGCGAAAGGACGGGGCGACATCCTGGTCCTTGCCCTCAACAGCGATGCGTCGGTACGATCCATCAAGGGACCGTTGAGACCTGTTGTTCCCCAGAATGAACGGGCCTACATCATGGCGTCCCTCAAGGTAGTAGACTATGTGACCATATTTGATGAAGACACCCCTCTTGATCTGATAGAATCTGTCGAGCCCGACATCCTTGTCAAAGGGGGGGACTGGAGCCCGGACGCCGTCGTCGGACGCGAATCAGTGGAAAAGAGGGGAGGGAGCGTTGTCATTGTTCCCCAAGTCAGCGGAACCGGGGCCGATCTCCCGGCTTCGACAACCAGTGTAATAGAAAGAATTATAAACGCTTACAAAGAAGGATCGTGATTTTTCTTTACAAAAATAATTTCATTGTATATATGGCAGTATTCAATTTGAAGAAGGTGGGGATAGACGTCTAATGAAACCAGAGCAGCTTGAACATTTCAAGGGCCTTTTCACACAGAAGATTGACGAGTTGTTGGGTGATGCAGGCAAAACTGTTTCCGAGATGACAGACGGGACGGAGAGTTTTCCCGATGTAACGGACAGGGCATCCCAGGAATCCGACAGGAACTTTGAGCTGAGGATCAGGGACAGAGAAAGAAAACTGGCAAAAAAGATGAGAGAGGCCCTCCAGCGCATTGACGACGGCACCTTTGGCATCTGTGAGGTGTGCGGAAAAAAGATATCAGAGAAACGATTGATGGCACGTCCGGTTACCACCCTCTGTATAGCGTGCAAGACAAAACAGGAAGAACAGGAAAAACAGAGGGGGGAATAGCGGTTATTCTGCCCAAGCTCCAACTGCCCCGATGGCACCACCCCTTACCAGTGAAAACAACATGTCGTTGTGTTGTTCCCTATAATCTCCACAGAACGATGTCGCCCAGGCTCAGCCCGTGTAAATAATGAAAAAACCGGCATTCCATATCATTGGTGCGTTGATCATATCGTTGAGCCTCATCTCTGCGGGCTTTGCCTATGTCCTCTCCGCCGAGCAAATGCTGGGGCCTTTTCTGAAGGCGTACCGAGATTTCCATAGCGTAAGAATCGACATGGAAACAACGATATATGGCGATTTGTACGACGAGAAGAGGGGCAGGGAACAACTCCTGATAAAGGAGGGGGGCCTGTTCAGATCCGAAAGACAATTCCCGCAGGGGGACACAGTCCTCGTGCAGGATGGAAGAAGGGCCGTTACCTTGGGAGTTGAGACATTACGCCCCGGTGCACGAAGGATCGAGACCGTCTTCCCGACCATATTTTTTCAGAAATCCGTGATCGATCTCCTGAATGCCCTCGCTTTTCTCGGTGTGGATACCCAAACCGTCGGTATTGACCGGATAGACAGAAAGATGGTTTTTACTATAGGCAGAAATCTCGCGGAAGGACCGGGAAGCCAATTGTGGATCGAGAAGGAGCGACGCATCCCTCTGCGATTCGTCGGGGTGGGAATATCAGGCGGTGAGACGGTTGTCCTGAGGGCTGAATACCTGGATTATCGTCAGACAAACGAAGATTTCTGGTTTCCCGCAAGGATAGAGTACTACAGCAATGACACCCTGTCGGCCGTCAGTATACTGCGCAACATCTCCGTAAATGAGAATCTGTCTGAAACCCTCTTCGAGATACCTGACGGGGGCATGGCCGGCTCCCCGGTAACAGATTTTCTCAACATCAAGGAATAGCCGGTGTTTGTCAACGTAGCCATCAACATACCATCGGGGGGTCTCTTTACCTATGGTGTGCCGGATGGCATGGAAGGGCAAATAGCCATCGGCAAGCGGGTCCTCGCTCCGTTCGGCAGGAGGAACGTGACCGGCTACATCGTCGAATCAATCTCCTCGACAGACATACCATCCGTCAAAAACATCATCGACCTGCTGGACAGCGAACCGCTTTTCAACGCCCAGGACCTTGTATTCTACCGGTGGATCGCGGAATACTACTTGTATCCGCTGGGGAAAACCCTCAAGACGTTGCTGCCGGGGGGCATAGATGTCGAAAGCAGCCGGTGGGTCTGTCTCTCTGATAATCGGACGGCAGAAGAGGATTCTTTGTCCAGGACGCAGAGCAGGATACTGGAAATCCTTGCCGAACATCCCCAAGGTCTGTCGGTCACTCAGCTGAAAAAGGCCGCCGGAAGGAAAGGTATCCTCGATGACCTCACGAGGCTTCAAGATATGCGTTTTATCACGGTGGGGGACCGGATCGGGAAGGCCACGGTAACCAAGAAACAGGAAGCGAGGGTAGCACTGCGATCCCCCCTCCCCCCGGATGTCAGATTGACGGAGAAGCAGAAGGAAATCTGCGAGTTTTTGGAGAGGCATGGCGAGACCGATATGTCACGGCTTCGCTCGGAATTCAAGAATGTCCGGCCCACGATAACACGCATGGAAAAGAGGGGCCTTCTCGATATATCCACATGGGAGGTCTACCGAAGGCCGGCCCCTTCCCCTCATATCGGGGGGGAACATCCGGACATTCAGTTAAACGATGAGCAGGAGAAGGCACTCGGAGAGATAGTGGAGGGGATCACCTCCCGTCTCTACGTTCCCTGCCTGCTCCACGGTGTTACCGGGAGCGGAAAGACAGAGGTGTACCTCAGGGCGATAGAGGAAACCGTCGCGCTTGGGGGTGGGGCCATCTACCTCGTGCCTGAGATAACCCTGACACCGCAACTGATGAGCAGGATACAAAACAGGTTTGACGGGAATATGGTGGCCATTCTGCACAGTGGTATCGGGCGAAGCGCGAAATATGACGAATGGCG
>Ga0075123_10001490_pt1 | contig 11735 bp, 16 predicted proteins | sample AntAceMetag02UKX_FD_69808 | JGI IMG/M metagenome (GOLD analysis project Ga0075123, IMG submission 69808) | Saline lake microbial communities from Ace Lake, Antarctica - Antarctic Ace Lake Metagenome 02UKX | ecosystem: Environmental > Aquatic > Non-marine Saline and Alkaline > Saline | place... | reverse complement strand
ATACTGAGAAACTTAGGCACAATTTAGCAATAAAGCGATTGATTAATTTATTACCAACAGAAAATGAAGAGGTAAATTCAGCAATTGAATTAGTAATTGATTATCATAAAAACCCTAATGAAGAAAAACGAATTGCTGCTAGGTCTGCTGCTGAGTCTGCTGCTAGGTCTAATGAAAGAGATTGGATGCTTGAGTTACTAGAGGATAAAGACTAATGAAAGACTCATTCACAAAAGAATTAATAGAACTAGCGGCACAATCCGCAACAATTGAGCAGTTGAATGTAGTTATTAAGGCTAGAGACATGCGAATTTCAGAGCTTGAAGATGAATTAGCTAATGCACATGGATTGTTTAACGAGCTAAAAAGTATTGTTTCAAAGTGCCAACCTGACGAAGTATGTATAGATAATGCTTTACTATATCTGGAACAACTAGAGGCTAAGACCAGTGAATAAACAACTCACAACACAACAACTCGCAGACAAATTCAAAGTTAAACGCGCAACGGTAAGCGACACATACTCAAAGTTTGGCAGCTTTAAAGGTTATGAGCAAGTTGGTAAGATTGCGCGTAATGTACGCATATGGGAATTTAAGGGTTTGTAATTACTACCGATGTAGTTTACAGTCTATTTTTTACACAAAGGGGAATAAGCATGGCAGCACTTAAAATTACACACGAACAGTTACGCGATGAGCTAGAATCTGGTAATACTAAGGAATCTATTGCTAAAAAGTATGATATGAGTGTCCGTGTGTTGCATCGACGTGTTGCCAGGCTTAAGGATACGGGATACGACCCAGATAATGAGCGCTATCACAAAAACCCCGAAGAGCATAGTGTTAAGGGTTATTCGACACTCGTTAGACTTAAGAATAAAGAAGATGATTCAACAGGTAGAGTGCTTGAATGGGTTAAGACTAACACGACTATTGAACAGCTTTATTGCGCCTTAAGTGAAGCAATTGAGTCACTATCTAAGCCTATTACTAAGGTATCCAAGCCTAAGCTAAACCAGAAAGCGGATGACTATACAGATATTATTCCGTGGTTTAACATTGGCGACGGGCATTTCGGCATGCTTGCGTATGATAAAGAGGTGGGACAAAACTTTAACTTAGACATTGCAGAACGTGAACTATGCGCTGCAATGTGGTCGCTGATAGAATCTAATGGGGGTTATGAGCGGTGTGTTATTCAAGATATGGGTGATATGACTCATTACGAAAACCTTGCTGGTGTAACTGAGGGCCATGGACATAACTTGGATTGCGATAATCGATACAGTAAGATGATTAAAATGTATCTGCGCGTGATGCACTTCCTGATTGATAAAGCACTGGCACACTTTAAATATGTTGACGTTATTATCAACCAGGGAAATCATTCGCGCAAAAATGATATGTGGATGAATGCGCACTTAAAGATTGCTTATGGGAAGATTAACCGGGTTAAAATACTCGACAATGATAACGTGTTTATTCCGTATCGAATGGGTAATACATTTGTTATGTCTCATCACTCAGATAAATGTAGACCGCCTAAGTTGGGCCAAGTAATGATGCATGATTATCGACAGGACTTTGGCGAAACTAAATATCATTATATTGACATCGGGCATATACATCATAATATGGTCCGTAAAGAGCATGAGAATATGACAATTGAATCATTTAATCAGTTGGCGACTTCCGATGCTTATGCACATGATGGCGGTTGGCGCTCTCGTAGCTGTCTGATTGTGATTAAACGGTCAAAGACTTATGGAGAGAAGGGGCGCGAGACTTTAACGCTAGAGGAGGTGCGTGACAGGCTTGAAAGTGTTGAGCCTGGTACTAATGCGCAGAAACGAACTGAGGTTTATACGGTTTAACTTATGATAAACAAACTTAAATAAAATTTAACCAAAATAAATAGGAATATTATGAACGATTTAGATATTGAGAAAGAAATACAAGCGAAAGGTTTAAACGCACCAAGATTAACGCCTGAGATTATTGCAGGTAAAGTAAAAGATAAGCAGTTTTATATTTTTAGTGATAGCTGCTTAACGGTTTGCTGCCTAACCCTTGAGAATGGGTTTACAGTAACGGGCGAAAGTGCATGCGCAAGCCCTGAAAACTTTAACAAAGAGATAGGCGAAAAAATAGCACTTTCTAATGCAATGAATAAAATATGGTTTTTGGAGGGCTATTTACTTAAAGAGAAATTACATACATCCTAACTGGTCGGAGCAGTCAACCCAGCATTACGTGCTACATTGGGTTGACTTAATAAACGGATGAATAATATGAGCGATGTAAAAGTAGGTGATTGGGTTGTTAGTTTAATTTGTGGTGATGATTTAACGGTTGGAGGAAGATATAAAGTAAAAGACGTTTGCGATAATTATATTTGCATAATCGATGATGCAGGTGATAATAATGAATTAATTGAAGGCGATTATAAACTAGCGCCTCAAAAATACCGCAATCCACCAAGAGAAGAGTATAGGCCAATTCTTGAAGCGTTTATGGCTGGCGCCGATATAAATTACATAAAATCTCATGGCGGCGAATTTAATATATATATTCTTAGCCATCCTGCTAATAGGTACAAAGTTGACCCAGACTCAATCCTACCCCAACCAGACGAACGCAAAGAACGCATTAAGCAGCAACTACTTAAAATTGACGCTGATAAATTAGCTCAGTTAATTATTGATGCGGGGGTAGAGTTATGAGTGATGTAAAAGTGGGCGACTGGATTGTTAATTTGAGTGATGATGATAAGAATTTAACTATAGGTAAGGAGTATAAAGTAATTGAAGATGGTATATTCGAGGGTAACTTTAACGTTATTGATGACATTGGAGATAAAAATGTAATTTGTAAGGGTCATTATGAATAACTACCCTGACAACATACGTCAATTCGACAACGACCCGCGCAGCCCATTTTATAGCGAAGGACCAACATGCCCAGACTGTGAAGAACACTTAGAATGTGACTCCCAAGATGAATTCGGTATACCAGAATCATATTGTCCTAAATGCATTAGTGATGAAAATTACCTTGACGATGACGACGAAGAGGAATAAGATAAACCTAATTACTCCGTAGACCAGGCAGTTAGTTGCCATTTAAGCCTAAAATGCACAGTTACTTCCCTGACTGATGTATTTACCTTGAGCCACTTTGCATTTTGCTTAGTGGCTTTTTTTTGCCTAATGGTTTAAAATGTAGGAAATACTATAAGGCTGATACACATGAGATTTATCGCGCGCATAATACTAATGCTTATCGGCATTCCTTTGCTTGTTATACCTACACTGTGGGCTACTTATAAAAACCTCAACGAATTACCGTGGGGATTAAATAAAATATGGGGCAATGCGGAGGATGGGTGGAATGGTAACGGGACGCAACGCCGACACTGGAATATTGACGGCTCAATAAGTGTCAACAAAGGTGATTATGGTTGGTGGCCTGATTATTTGCGCCAACAGGGTATTATATGGCGCAACCTTTCTTTCACTAGTGTTTGGTGGCAATCATACAAATGGTGCGCAATAAGAAACCCCGCTTGGAATGCTCGTTATTTGCCATTCGTATCAACCAGTGTAGATGTAAAAGATATAACCGCATCGTATCACAAGGGCAATGCTACAAACGCCAATAAGGCCAGCACAGTCAACTTATGGTATGATTTCCAGTTTATAAATAAAGATGGATATTTTAGGGCAAAATACAGACACACTAGACTATTTAAAAATTACTTCTTGCATAGACGATGGGGTTGGAAAGTTTACCCTGATTTATTTAACAATAAGTCAACCCCAGCATTTAAAGATAGGTCTGTTTATGTGTTTCAGATTAAATTAATTAAGGTGGATTGAAATATGTTACTCAAAGACTTTGCAACACTAGCAGATGCAAGAAATCACACTGAGCCTCATGAGCGCATGTTAAGCCCCGATATGGTTATTAATTTTCTTACTGTATACAATTCGCTTGATATATTGCTTGCAAGTACTGACGAGAAAGCTAAGGGTTTGGTGTTTGCATTACAGTCGGGCGTTACTGAATTTAACTTGATGAACTCTCATCCTAACGGAATAGGCAGGATTCAACAGCAGCTTATAGGATACCTTGTTAGTATTGGAGCATTAACTCAAGAGTGCTTTAATGCTTGTGTAGGCTATTCAAACACAACTCGCAAGCCTTATGAGTATATAACTAAGCAAGATTTTAACACCGCAAAGGGCATAATAAGCTTAAAACCCGTAACCGTTGAGCAAGGATTTTGCACAATAGTATTAAGCGCAGACGCGGAAGAAAAACACAATCCACAGGTTTACCGCAAAGTTACTTTTAATGATGGGTCTTTTGAGTATGTAAGAGTTGCAGGTTTCCGCGATGTAGAACTAGCAAAGACTTATCGCATTCAATGTCCGAGTCACGAAGATATGTATGTTGATGACGCTTATGGTGTGGTGAGCTAGTAATGGCTTATTATTTAGACAACCCTAGTTCAAGCACAACTAGTGTGGATATACCCTCCATTCAAATTGGCGGTACAGCAGGTGATTACTTAGAAATAAAATGCCATGCTTACGCTGGGAATAGTGGTAATAATTATAGGATTATAGGTAATCAAAGTTCAGGTGATGCACTAATAGAAATAGGCTCTTCAAGCGTATTAGTAAGGCTGGATAACTTTGCCGGTGGTACGTTAAGCACTAATTACACACAACCCGCTGTCGGAACTGATTTTGTATTTAGACTTGAATACACTGGAACTGTTTGGGAGGGATTTATAGATGGTGCATCGATAGGCTCAACGTCAGACGGTAGAAATACGAACTACAACAGATTAATGCAACACCAGCAATCTGATAGAAATGCGTTTAAAGGGCGTTTATATTATTTTGAAACAGGTACATCATCAACAAGGTCTAGGTTTTTTAATCCATCATCAACTGGTGGTACAGGCACTAGTCTACCTGATGATGATGGTGGCACATCGGGCACACTTAATAACTTCTCAGGCACAACAGATAGCTGGTGGGTGTTTTACGATGATGGCGGCTCAATATCCGCATCGGTAGCCCAAACAATAAGCAAGCCAGTATTCTCAATTGCATCTAGCTTTGTTGCGCCAGTAACAATAAGCGCAGATATTGCCTACACAATCGCAAAGCCAACATTTGCAACGACGGCATCTAAAGTAGTGCCAACATTTACATCTGATTTAGCTTTTAATGTAGCTAAACCAGTATTTGCAACAGCCGCATCAATAACCGTGCCAATATTTACATCGGCGTTAGCTGTTGATATAAGCAAGCCAGTATTTGCAGTAAGCGCAGAGAATGGGCAGTTAGTAATAACATCGGCTATCGCGGCGTCAATATCCAAACCAGTTTTTAGTGTTGCCGCAGATAATCAAGTATTAATTATTAATTCTGCAATTGCATTATCAGTATCTAAACCTATATTTAGTGTTGCATCATCAAGTATCGTGCCAATATTTACGGTTAGCACTGCCTTTGATGTTACTAAGCCAATATTTAGCATTGCAAGTACTGCAACTGAGCCAGGTAATGCATCGGCATCAATAGCCGTTTTAGTTGATGCTCCGATATTTAGTGTAAGCACATCATTAATAAACCCACTATTATCTACAATTGATTTTAGTATTGATGCACCTGTGTTTAGCGTGTTAAACAGCGCGACAAGACCTACACTAAGCGCAGAGATTACAGTTGACGTAACAGCACCGACATTCAGCGTTATTGCTAACAATGGCATACAGGTGTATTATTATAGGTCTGGAACTCAGGTAATTACATACAGCCAAAATACACAAATTAAAATCCGTACTTTAAACACAAATCAGCCGCTATATACTAGCGCACGACACAGGAAAATATAAAATGTCAACAGCAAACACAGCGGCAAGAAATGCAAGAGCAGCGGATTTCTCTGCTGATTTTACTACAGCATCATTGGTTATTTTAGATGGTGCATCAACAGTAGTCACTCATACATTAGCGGGGTTCGGCGCTCCATCTACCGGCGTTATTACAGGCAACGCTATTGCAGATGCAACCATAGCGGCAACTGGAACAGTAGACGGCGCAACATTAACAGCAGGCGGCTTAGTTTATACGCTTACTGTCGGCTTGGCTGGCTCTGGTGCTGATGTTATCGTAAGCGGTGCAACTCTTGATTATGTATCAGGCGGCACAAGCTCAATTTCATCACTTACCGTTACATTCCCTGCATGATTACGTTTCAAGAGCCGCTTAATGTTGGCAAGGTAGAAAGGTACAGCATCGATGTATCTAGTTTCACTACTGGCCAAGCATTAATTAGCGCAACAGTTGCAAGCTCAAGCGGCTTAATTACCGTTGGCTCGACTGTTATTGACGGCGATATAATTAGCGCATTAATCACGGGTGTCACTGTTGGTCGCGCGGTTGTTGAGTTTAACTATGCAACAGCAACAAGGACAGAATGCTCAAAAGTTCAATTATTAGTATCGGAGTGTTAAATGGGTGTTCATGCAGTGTACAACTCTGGATCAATACTTTCTGAGTTTGATAAGTTTTTAGAGCATCATCACGAACGCGGCTGCATAATTGAAAATAAGCCGCATGTCGTTAATGGTCAAATCGAATACTCAGAAGTGCTAAAACCTAGAGCAATGACATTTGAGTCTTTATATAACTTCCTTGGTATTGGAGCCACTACATTTAAACGCTACCAAGTAAGCAAAGACGAGGCTATGGTTAATGCAACCGAGTACATGCGTAATTATATATTTGCGCATAACTTTGAATATGCAGCTGCCAACCAGACAAATTCAACATTGATGGCCCGGTATCTAGGTATTGTTGACAAACAACAACTTGAAGTCACCGAGAAGATTGTTGATAGCGGCGAGGATGAGTGGTAGACCTTGCTAAATTTAGGCGGCACGTACAGGATAAATCTCCCGCGTTTGTGCCTTTATTTCAAGACCAGTCGCGCTACCAGATAGCATGGGGCGGCGCGGGTTGTGTGCATCCAGAAACAAAGATACACACAGAACACGGGGTTATGCGTATTTGTGATATAGACCGTCCAATGCGAGTGTTAAGCTGGAGCGAGAAAAGTCAACAATTCCAGCTTTCGTTAAGTGGTGGTGCGTTCCCAAAAGGTAAGGACTATCTATACCAAGTTTCAACGCCGAACGGAGTATTTCAATCAAGCGGGCATCACCTTGTCTTACTTTCAACAGGTGAGTATCAACGGGTTGATATGCTAGTGAGCGGCGACGAGTTAAGTCAAGCGCAACCTTGCCAGAATCAGACCATTTCGGAATACTGCCAGACAGCGTTAAACGAAGATGCTCAGCATTACTCGGAAACAAACGAAGATTTAATGGGTCGTTATGCAGACGAATGCCGTCGATATGATCCACTACCTCAAGAGTTAGGAGATTACGCTTTATTTTCTGAGCAACAACAAGACGATGTTCAAGTATTCGACCGTTTAAATTTGCCATTAAAATCCACTTTTTCGGACAAATTACAGACGCATAACCATCCTTATTTATGTGACGACCAACTTTATAAAAACCATTTCGATGAGATGGGACAGCAGATTGAACTCGACGAGGGAGGTCAAACTTTAGCATCATCTTTTGTACATATTTCGCATTCTCATTTAGTGCCTCAGCAATCTCAGTTGAGGAGCGAATACCGTCGCACATCGGGACTATCTTTTGAAATCGAGCAAGAGCCGTCGGATTATTTGGTTGATTCATATATACCTCCAAGCATTGTTAAATCAACCGTATTATTCAGCGCCTCCCCTGTATTGTCAATAGTTAAATCTGAGGTTTCAAAGTATTGGTGTATGCAAGTACTAGACACTAATAATTACGTATCTGAGGACGGTACAATACATCATAATAGCGGCAAATCGCACATAGTCGCACGTAAAATGTTATACCGAATACTCAAAGAAAGCGACCAAAAGCATAACTTCCTAATCATCCGAAAAGTTGACCGAACTATAAAACGCTCGGTCTTTACGCTTATACGCAACATCATTTCAGTGTGGGGATTAAATGAAGAGTTCAATGTAAACCTTACAGACAAGACTATTGTATACAAAAAGAATGGCTCACAGTTTATGTTTAGCGGCCTTGATGATGTTGAGAAGATGAAGTCAATTGAGGGCGTAAGCTCAATATGGATAGAAGAGGCTACCGAGCTAACACAAGAGGATTTTGAGCAACTTGATTTACGATTACGTGGGCAAACTAAATACATTAAACAGATAATAATGACGTTTAACCCAATTAGTGAGCAACATTGGACCAAGCGAGTTTTCTTTGACGACCCAATAAAAGACGTCTTTACGCTTAAAACTACTTACCTAGATAATTATTTTATTGATTCAGCATACAAAATGGTTATGGAAAACAAGAAGAAAACAAACCCGCGTTATTATACTATTTATGCGCTTGGCAATTGGGGTACTGCTGACGGACTGGTATTTAACAATGTATCTACTAGGCTAATTAGGCAAGAAGAAATAGACGGGCTTGAGTATGTTCAAGGGCTAGACTTCGGATATACTAACGACCCCAGCGCATTCAATCAAACATACATTGATGTTAAGAATAAAAAGATATTTGTTTATGATGGATTTTATGAAAAGGGTTTAAGTAACTCAGACATAGCCGTCAACATTAAAAAGCTGTTAGCGCATAGACATATGACAACAGCGGATAGCTCAGAGCCTAAGTCAATTGACTACCTAAAGACAAAGGGTGTAATTGTTAGAGGTGCAATGAAAGGTGCTGGGTCAATCAGCACCGGATTAGACTTCTTGCTTGAGTTTGACATTGTGGTAAACGCTCACCTAGTCGAGTTTATGGTCGAATTTGACAACTATTGCTGGGCTGTAGATAAGAATAATAAGCAACTAAATAAACCGGTCGATGATTTTAACCACTTCATTGATTCACTTCGTTATGCGTGCGAGCATCACACAAGAAACAAGAGTTTTGTTTTTGCTTGCTAATCAGTATATAATTAAACTAATTAAATAAGAGTATTAAAAATGTGGCCGTTTAAAGACAAACTAATACAGCATCCTAAAACGAATATAGGTCGGCAAGTTGCGGCGGTCATAAAGTCGGTTTCACTGCCGGAGGTTTCTGCTACATGGAGACTATTTGCAAAGCACGACCACAACTGGGATGCAGAAGTAGCTATTAATGAGGGCTATAATGCATCTGCTGTTGTTTATGCGTGTGTTGAAAAGAGGGCCAAGTTAATATCATCAGTGCCTTTTAAGGCATACAGAAAGTTATCAGACGGCACGACAGAGTATGCACCCGGCACACCATTACAAATGTTACTTGATAACCCCAATCCAGAACAATCAATGCTTGAATTGTTGTATTATATCAGTCAAATGATGGATTTGTCTGGCAGTGCTTTTGTATCAGAGGTTAAAGCGGGTGCTCGTAACTTACCAACTCAACTTTGGGTGCTACCTAGTCAGTTTATGAAAATAAAGCCCGGCAAGGTAAAATTGATTGACCAGTTTGAATACCAAGAGTATAGCGCGCAAAAATACACTATTGAATCTGACGACATGATCCAATTGAAAAATCCTAATCCAAATAGTCGTTATTTTGGTATGCCTGTTCTAATGTCAGCGGGTCGAGCAACCGACATTGACCGCGAGGCTGGCGAATGGCAAAAGCGCTCCTTTGAGAATAGGGGCGTTACAGACTTACACGTTGAAGTACCAGCAGAAACAAGCTCAGAAGATGCGGCGGCAATTCAACAGGCTATTATAGACCGAAACGGCGGGAATGATAACGCACGCAAGCCATTAGTAACAAGTGGCAAGGTCAACATATTAAACACAACTGCTGTTGAGATGGATTTTGCAAATAGTAAAAGCAAGATATGGTCAGAAATAACAGCCGCGTTTGGTATGTCACTAAGCGACTTGGGGTTAACTGAAAATGTCAATCTGTCGAACGCAGAGACAATGCTCAAGCAATTGTGGACAAACACTATAATTCCGCAACTAGACTTAATATGTGCGCAGTTAAACAAGCAACTAGCGGGTGAGTTTGGCCCAGAGTTTTGCATTGAATACGACCTTTCAAACATTAGGGCATTACAAGAAAACTACGGCGAAAAGCTAGACAATGCGGTTAAATTAAAGGCAATTGGGTTTGATGCCAAATCAATAAACGACAGGCTTAAACTAGGCTTTGATGATGACCAGTTGCCAGAAATTCAACAGGAAGAACAGACCGATGTTGTTACTGAGGACGAGGTTGTTAATAACGCGGTTAAAAAGTTAATGGGTACGATTACATATGGAAATTAAATTGTGAATAAACCAAATCAATACTACGGTACAAATGGCAATGGGTATCAACCATTACCTTTACCAATAAAACGGCATTACAAAGACAGAAAAAGCATACCATTGCCGCCTAAGCCGCCGCCATGCAGGGTAATTACCGACTCAAAAACTGAAACAATCTGTATTTATTTTATTTTTAATGTTGTGGTTTTATTGATTTTTTGTAGCGGCTACATTTTAGGTGGTATATAAATGGACCGTAAACTAATTACGGGATATACCCCAATACAAGAACAGCGTATTTTAGAAGCTGGAATACTTGACCTAGCTAACAAAAGCGAAACCGCATTTAGTCGTGAAATATTGCGAGCAATGAAATCAATTGCAAATACTAACGATGAAGACTTACCGCAAATGATGGAAATACATCAAACCAGATTGCACAAGCTGTTAATTAAGTTATATACAGTATCGTACAATATATTTGGTCAACGAATGCTTGATGCACTGGCAGAGAATGAAATTAAAAAAGTGCCTATGACTCCCTATTTTGACACGCAAATGGCATTGTGGTTGCGATGGGTTGCCGGGTTAAGAGTTACGCAAATATCAAATACAACTAGTGTCCAAGCGCTTGAAATAATCAGGATTGCACTGCAGGACTCAGTTAAAGAAGGATTAGACGAGCGAGGAACTGGCATACTAATACAACAAAGAATAGCCGAGCAAGGCGGAAATCTGTCACGCTTTAGGGGTCGAATGATTGCACGCACAGAATCGCACAGCGCGGCAAATGCAAGCGCTGAAAAGGCTGTCAGTACTGTTAGGAGTAATATAAAGAAAGAGTGGATTAGTGCGCTAACCGAGCGCACAAGGTTAACGCATTTAGCATCTAACGGTCAGAAGGTAGGCAAGGGTGAATTGTTTTCCGTTGGTACTGATTTACTATTGCATCCAGGCGACCCAAACGGCAGCGGCAAAGAGATTATAAATTGCCGCTGTGTTGTTGGATACAGTTTGGCTTAAGGCTAAATATTATTATTAACTATTTGTATACCAATTAACATAATGCTTATAACTGCCATTGCAATTGTATATATAGAAATTGCAACCCCGACCCCCTCACAATGCCAAATAGCTACAAATAAGACTATAAATGGTAGAGCTACTAAAAATAAGCCTAAGTAAATCATAGCAAATTCCCTTCAATTAAAAATGAACAATCACGTTGTTTCTTTATAATTGCATCGCTTATAGAGTAACTAGTAAAAACTTTAACGTAACGCGGTTGCTTACTTTTAGTTTTTACTATTCTTTCATAAAATATTTCAATGTCATTTGTAGGGTTAAATGACACCTTGT